>Ga0187893_10004534_pt1 | contig 26281 bp, 20 predicted proteins | sample MA1701074metaG_FD_139574 | JGI IMG/M metagenome (GOLD analysis project Ga0187893, IMG submission 139574) | White microbial mat communities from a basaltic lava cave in the Kipuka Kanohina Cave System on the Island of Hawaii, USA - MA170107-4 metaG ... | reverse complement strand
GTAAATGGTAAATGGTAAATGGTAAATGGTAAGAGCGCGTAACACCGAGGGACACTCAGAACTCAGAACTCTTGACCTAGAACTCTTGACCTAGAACTCTTGACTCGGACTCTTGACTCAGGACTCAGGACTCTATTCTCAGGACTCAGCACTCAGTACTCAGCACCTTTCACCATTTACCATTCACCATTTACCATTCACCATTTACCATTCACCATTCACCATTCACCATTTACTCTTACCATTTCCCATTCACTATTTACCATTTACCCTGCTCCATCACGCTCGTACGCGATCTTCAGCCAGCGTTTTACTTCGTCGTCGATATCACTCAGCGACTCAATCGGAATGCGATGCGTAATGCGATCCTTTTTCGCAAACCCGCCAGTGTCGATTAAGCGACCCTTGGCTTTTGTATCGCCCAGCGCGAATCCAAAGTCGACGCGGGTTCGCGTAGTTGGCTTGATTTGCGCAAACACGTGATTGCGATACAACGGAACAATTGTCTGACACGGACAAGCCCGGGCGTCCTTTCCAACGCTCAGCCCGAGTTTTAGCAACGCCTCATAGATTGGACGCAAGCCGGCTTTTGGTCCTGAGAACATCTCCTCGACGTAGCCTTCGGCGGCCGCCAGATATTTGTCCGGGTTATCCGTCTCGGTACCTTTACCCACAGAACGTTCGGCGATCCACCAGGCGGAATTTGTTCCCAGACCATGTTCGCTCTTGAGCCATTCACGCCGCTCCTTCTCACCTTTGGGACCTGCCTTCTTGACGAAACGCAGCCATTCGTCCAGTGAGCGCCCGGTTTTTTGTTTCAACTCGGCTATCCACTTCTGAGTCATCAACACTCCGGGATGCACGCCATAGATGGATTTCTTCTTTGGTGGGCTGGCCGCCATCGGGGAACCTCCTAATGCAAAGAAAGGGATTTGCCGACACTATAGATTAGCAACGGCGAGGCTTGCTTCTCGAAAATTGCTTTATCTCAGCATCCAAATTACATCCACCGATTACACAGATTACGCCGATTTAATTAAGAAAAGAGAATCTGTGTAATCGCCGTAATCGATGGATCAAAATACCTGACTAAAGTTCACTGTCGATAGGAATTTTGGCGCCTGACGCACCCGCGTTGCCTGCTCGAAGGCATAGGCGAACTTAATCAGTTTTGGTTCACTCCAGGCGGCGCCAAAAAACGAGATCCCGAACGGCAAGCCGAAGACGTAACCTGCAGGAACAGTGATGTGTGGATAACCGGCGACGGCCGACGCTGATGAGTAGCCGCCCGTAAAGTGATCGCCATTAATCCAGTCAGTAGGCCATGCCGGCCCACCCGTAGGCGCAATCAAAGCATCAAGGCGATGTCGGCGCATCACCAAGTCGATTCCCTGGGCTCTCGACAAAAGATGGTTCTTACGCAGGGCTTGAAGGTATTTCTTATCCGTGAGCGGTCCTTTGGTTTGGGCCTTGATGAAAAGATCCTGGCCAAAGTAGGGCATCTCTTTATCGCGATTCTTCTCGTTGAACTCGATTATCTGTTTCAAGGAACGAACCTGCGTCTTAGGGCGATCGGCGAGGTAAGCGTTGAGATCGGCCTTGAATTCATAAAGCAGCACCTCAAACTCTGAATCATCAAACTTTCCTTTGCTCGGAATCTCTGCCGGATCTATAACGACGGCGCCAAGCTTTTTGATTTCTCCGATCAGGGTCTCGATCTGCTTGTCAACGCGGTCGTTAAATCCGAAGTAATTCCGCGCGATGCCCAGCCGGGCCCCACGCAAGCCGTCCTTATCAAGAAATTCAGTGTAATCCACCTGCGACTTGCCCAAACTTGATTTGGTTGCAGGGTCGCGCGGGTCAACCCCGGTAAGTGCGCCCAGTAAGACGGCAGCATCAGCCACTGTCCGAGCCATCGGTCCCGCGGTGTCCTGGCTGTGGGCAATGGGAATGATACCCGCGCGGCTAATCAGGCCGAGCGTTGGCTTGATTCCCACCAACGAGTTAGCCGAAGAAGGGCAAACAACCGAACCGTCCGTTTCAGTTCCAATAGTCGCCGCGCACAGGTTGGCGGCCGCCGCAGTGCCCGAGCCCGAACTGGAACCGCAGGGGTTGCGATCGAGTACATAAGGATTCTTTGTCTGACCGCCGCGGCCACTCCAGCCGCTGGAAGAATGGTTCGATCTGAAGTTGGCCCACTCACTAAGATTCGTCTTGCCCAGGAGAACCGCGCCGGCTTCGCGCAACCTTTTTGCGACAAATGAATCCTGGCTCGGAGCTGACCCGAGCAGCGCCAGTGAGCCGGCGGTCGTCATCATCCGATCGGCAGTGTCGATGTTGTCCTTAATAAGAAGGGGAATTCCATGGAGGGGCCCACGCGGCCCCTTCTGCCTGCGCTCACGATCGAGCTCATCGGCAATCGCGAGCGCGTCCGGATTTATTTCAATGACTGAGTTTATCGCCGGTCCCTGCCGATCGATATCCTCGATCCGTTCGAGATACTTCCTGGCCAGCGAGCGCGCGTTGAATTTTCCAAACTTCATGCCTTCTTGCAGGCCGGCAATCGTCAGTTCATCAAGTTCGAACGAATCAGGAAGTCGCGGCTCAAGAGCAGGCGAAGTGCCGGTGATGACTGCAAGAGCCTTGACCGGACTGCTTAATGTTAGAGTACTTCCCAGCGCGCCGGCTCGTAAGAAATCTCTTCGTTTCATCGAGGGTTAACCTTCCTCATTACCAGATGAGTTGCTCCGGGAGAAATAGATTGTCTCCATCCCATTGACGACGCGTGGCCCGTCGTAAGTCATTCCGAGTTTTCGATTACTCTAAAAGACGCTCTGTTGGGAGCATCCGCCCCCGCGTAGATTTTGGGGAGCCGACAGGCTTGGAAACCATAATTAAGGACTGCTGCGGCTGCTTCGGTGGCAAGACCCTGACCCCAATGCGACGGCGCGATGCCATAAAGAAGCTCGATGTCGGCAGGGTCGGCGAAAACGCGAAGGCCGCAAAAACCGATTAGCGTTTCGTCATCTTTCAAGATGAGGGCCCAGAAACCAAACCCGCGGCTCCTCAAAGATTCACTGCTCTTTACAATTTCGCCGGCAGCGCGATCTCGACTTATTTCCAGGTCATCCCACAGGTAGCGACGAACATCCGGGTTGATCCAGAGGTGATGCAGGTGGTCGAGATCATCTGCGATGAAAGGACGCAAACGAAGCCGAATGGTCTCGAACTCACGTTCCATGATTCGCGCCTTCAGTTTCAGGGCGCTTCTTTGACCAGCGCTGCGCGAACTTTCTCGATTACGCCACCCGGAGTCGGATACCAAATGCGGCTGCTTTTGTACACCTTCAATCCGTCGATGCTTACGCTCAACTCACCGATCCCACCCCTGGTTAACAGCACGGTTATTCCGGGTTCCTGTTCGAATTCGGCCGCCACACGGGAGGCAATCAGCTTTTTCCCCGGTCAAAAGGGGCAGTAGCGAATAGTAAGGTTCGTCATAGGCATTCGATTTACTACGAATCTCCAAACTCTTCTTGTGCCCCTACCCGATATGATTCGCGCAGCCATTCCTGAACTTCGTCGTTGAGCTGGTCTTCCGAGTCGATGCGAAAGTGATGAGAGATAAAGTGATCCGTGTATTTCTCAATTTTCCAGAATCTTGGGTTCTCAAGTCTTCTCGGCAGAGCGACAGCACAGTCCAGATGGAACTTCCTGGGAGAGCAGGCGGCAAATCTGACGCGCACTTGAAACACCACGCGCGTCTGCTGGGTGAGCATTTTTCCTGGCCCACACGCCTGCACCATCTTTGCAAACTTTCGGAAAAGCTTTAAAACCTCGGGTTCGCTCCTGGAAAAAAGTGTCTTGAGGGTGTTAGTGCCGCATGAATGCCAGGCGTTCTTCGTTACAAAGCGGTTACCGCAGTCGGGACAGCGCCAGAGGGGCTTAAGTTTTCTCGAGGTGGATGTTCTTCTTTTAGCAAGTGGCATAGTGTTTTCAACCTACCTGAGTAAGATTCCGAAATTCCTGAGTTATTGAGTAGTTTTGGCGGCTCCCACGAGTGGGTGGAACGAAAGAGAAAGCAGTCTTCCTCAAACGAGCTTGCTGTGTCTCCCACGCCGGCAGCATTCTCGCCGCAACATGGGGTCCTTTGCAAGAGTCGCCGTATTGCCCTAGTGTGTAATTCTCTAGCGCAACAACGTGGCCGGCGTCAAATCGGTGGCGAGCAACACTCAATGAAGACGGAATCAACGACAAAAATCCCCGAGACTACGAGCGCGGCCGGCGTTCTGCCATTAGTTGCAATCGTCGGGCGGCCCAATGTCGGCAAATCCACAATCTTTAATCGGCTCACCGGGCAGCGCAAAGCGATCGTGGGCGACGAACCGGGAATTACTCGCGACCGAATTTATGGTGAAGTCGAATGGTCGGGGGAGCGTTTTGCCCTTGTTGATACCGGCGGCATGGTGCCGGACGATGAGACCGAACTTCCGGCAAACATCTTGAAGCAGGCAAGCCTGGCAATTGAAGAAGCCGAAGTATTGATTTGGGTAGTTGATGCCCGGAGCGGCATAACACCTTTGGATGAAGAACTGGCGAAGGTGCTGCGGCAGACGGGTAAACCTGTCCTGGTGGCAGCGAACAAGGTTGACGCGGCGCGGCTCCAGGCTGATGCGACTGAGTTTTACCGCTTTGGCTTTGAGGAAGTTTTTGCTGTGTCGGCTGAACAGGGGGCTGGGATTGGTGAGTTGCTCGAAACCCTGGCGCAGCATTTGGGTAAAAGTCCGGCAATGCCCGAGTCCGGCGAAGGCGAACTTCAACGGCCGGAGATGGATGGCACAACATCTACTCAGACTGGGGAAAGGGCTGAGTTGCGACTGGCGATTGTCGGCCGGCCAAACGTGGGAAAGTCGTCGTTGCTCAACCGGCTTTTGGGACAGGAGCGTGCGATTGTCTCTCCGGTGGCCGGAACCACTCGCGACGCAATTGACACAGTGCTGGAAACGCCGGAAAGAAAATTTCTGATCATCGACACTGCTGGAATTCGGCGCAAGGGCAAGACGGAGCAGATGGCGGAGAAGCTTTCCGTAGTCATGGCGCGCAAGAGCCTGGAACGCGCGGATGTCGCCGTGGTAATGATCGATGCCGAGGAAGGTCCCGCTGCGTTGGATGCGCACATAGCGGGCTACGCGCATGACGCCGGCTGTTCGATCATCATCGCCGTGAATAAGTGGGACACTATTGCGGACAAGGAAACGAACACGGCAAATGAGTTTGAGCGTAACCTGCGGGACAAGATGAAGTTTCTCGACTGGGCGCCGGTGGTCACGATCTCGGCGCTGACGGGCCAACGGGTTGAGAGGATTCTTCCGCTGGCCATCCGCGCAGACGAAGCGAGGAACCGGCGCATTCCTACGTCGCAATTGAATGCATTCTTTGAGCGTGCTATTGCGCAGCCGCGAGGCAGCGTTGCGCCGGCGCCGGTTCGCGGTGGCTTGTCGCGGCTGCATGTGCAGTACTTGACGCAGAGCGGAGTGCGGCCACCGACGTTTGTGGTCTTTACGGCTGGTGGGAAGCCGGGCCTGCATTTTTCTTACGAACGTCATTTACAGAATCGTTTGCGTGAGGAGTTTGATTTCTTTGCGACGCCGCTGCGCATTGTTGAAAGGCACAAAAAGCAGCGCCGGAAGGTGGAAGGATGAAGGATGAAGGCGGAAGGATGAAGGCGGAAGGATGAAGGATGAAGGATGAAAGCGGAACTATGAAGCCGCCGATTAGATTTGAAGTGATTGCGCAAGATGGCGACGCGCGCGCCGGAATCTTGAGCACCCGCCGCGGCATTATCGAAACGCCGGTATTCATGCCTGTCGGCACCGCTGGGGCAGTCAAGGGGATTCGTCCTCAAGAGCTCGAGTCTCCGGATCTTGACGCTCATATCATTTTGGGAAACACCTATCACCTCTGGCTTCGTCCGGGAGTCGAAACGATAAGGAGCTGTGGTGGATTGCATCGCTTCATGAGCTGGAACCGATCTCTGTTAACCGATTCGGGTGGTTTTCAAGTCTGGAGTTTGGGCGCATTGCGCAAGATCACCGAAGCCGGAACAGAGTTTCGGTCGCACGTCGATGGAAGTCTGCAATTTCTATCGCCTGAAGTCTCGATGGAGGTTCAGGCGGCGCTGGGTTCAGACATCGTGATGGTTTTCGACGAATGTGCCCCGGGCAAAGCATCTTTTGACGAAGCGCGCCGAAGCATGGAGTTGACGGCGCGCTGGGCTAGCCGTTCGAGAGACAGGTTTGATGAGTTGCAGCGCGACGGAGCAGACACCGGGTACCTCATCCCCAACGCCCAACCGGAAGAAAACCGCGAGCTTACTGCGTCAAGTAATTACTGGGAGCATGGGCTTACCTCGTCAAGTAAACACTGGGAGCGCGAGCCTACTGCGTCAAGTAAACACTGGGAGCGCGGGCTCATTGGGTCAAGTAATTACTGGGAGCGCGGGCTTCCCGCCCGCAATCGGATCGAAGATGCTCAACACTTTTCCGGCGCTCAGGCCCTTTTCGGAATCATTCAGGGGGCGGCGCACCGCGATCTCAGACGCGAAAGTCTGGAGCGCACCGTCGAGATTGGTTTCGACGGCTATGCCATCGGAGGCCTGAGCGTTGGAGAAGAGAAGTCGGTGACCTGGGATGTAGTTGATGATCTGGCCCCCCGAATGCCATCCCAAAACCCTCGCTACTTGATGGGAGTGGGCACGCCTGAAGACCTGGTTGCAGCCGTAGCGCGCGGAGTAGACATGTTTGACTGCGTCTTGCCAACGCGCAACGGCCGCAACGGGCAAGCCTTTACCTCTCGGGGGAAATTGAACGTGAAGAATGCGCAATGGGCCAGCGACTCCCGGCCCCTGGACGAAGCGTGTCACTGCTCGGTATGCCGGCGGCATTCGCGTGCCTACCTGCGGCATCTCTACCAGACGGGAGAGATGCTTGCCGCTATCTTGCTGACATATCACAATCTAGCCTTCTTCCTTGACACTATGCGACGTGTCAGGCAATCTATCCGGTCTGGCGATTTCCTGAAATTTCGACAAGAGTTTATAGTGCGTCTATCTGAGTCTGAGGACTGAAACAAACTCGTAAGTCTCGAGCCGGAACCGAAGCGACGCGCCCCCGGCCATATAAGAATACTGTTCGTTTGAAATACCCAGTTCTGAAAGAGTATTAAATGACTACCACTCTCCTGTTCTTCCAAGGCGGTCTCGGAGCGTTGACTGGCTTGCTGCCGATGCTGCTGATCATCGCCGTCTTTTATGTCTTGCTTATCAGACCCCAGCAGAAACGTCAGCGCCAACTTCAGGAGACAATTTCGCAGTTGAAGGCTGGTGACCGAATCGTCACCACCGGCGGCGTAATCGGAACCATCACGACGGTGCGCGACACGAGTTTTTTGATCAGAAGCGCCGACAAGTCGATTCTCGAGATCGCGAGATCTGCGGTAGCGGGTATCGACGAGGAAGAGAAGAAGTAGCGGTCCGGACTCGATTTTCAATTTAGTTCCTGCAATGAAGAAAAAGAATCTCCTGCAACGCTCGATCATTATCGCGGTTGTGACTTTGTTGGGCATTTATTTGGTTATTGGCCCTCGCCGCCGTCCCCAGCTTAGTGATTTTACCTGGTCGGGAATCAAAGCCACGCTAGCTTCGAACATTCGTCTGGGGCTGGACTTAAAAGGCGGATCGCACTTGGTGATGAGGGTCAAGACGGGCGAGTATTTGAAGAGTCTGACCGAGGGAAATGCGTTGGCGGTGCAAAACGCGGCAAAAGAGGCCGGGTTACCCGTCAAAGAAACGAAGGCCGAAACCTCAGGCGATTATAGAATCGTTCTTGAAGCCACCGATGCTTCAAAACTCAGCGAGATTGAAGAGGCTGCTAATAAAAAGGTCGACCTTACCCAATGGTCGAGCTCGACCAGCGGCAACACAATTATTTGGACCCTGACACCGACTGCCGTGCGTGAGTTGTCTGAACAGGCAACTGAGCAGGCGGATCGAATAATTCGCAGCCGTCTGGACGCAGTGGGTGTAGCGGAACCACTGGTGCAGCGCCACGGTGCGCAAACTTCGCACCAGATTCTCGTTCAGATGCCTGGAATTTCGGATCCTGAACGAGTCAAGGAGTTGCTCAAAGCTGAGTCGAGACTGGAACTGGTAAAGGTAATCAGTCCGCCCAACCCGGCCCCGGTACAAACCTATCTCACGGAACAGGAAGCCATCGCCTCGCTGGGAGGCACCATACCGTCGAACCGAAAGGTTCTTCCATATTCCGAGCGCGATGAGCCGACAGCCGCAGGTCAACAAAGCGAAAAAAGTGAGAAACCGAAGAAGTGGGTAGTCGTGGAATGGCCGGTAGTAGTGGACGGCCGTGAGTTGCGTAATGCCGCCGCGGTCCAGGGACGGGCTGGCGGACAGGATTACCAGATTCAGTTTTCGTTCAAACCCGCCGGCGCTCAGACATTTGGCGCGTGGACTGGCGCTAACATAAATCAATACATGGGAGTGGTTCTCAACGATCAGGTTCAATCAATTGCTTACATCAAGTCTCAGATCTTTGACCAGGGTGAAATATCGGGAAGATTCACGAAGCAGTCTGCCGAAGACCTTGCGCTCACGTTGAGATCAGGAGCTTTACCGGCGCCCATCGAGTATTTGGAAGAACGAACCGTGGGACCGAGTTTAGGCGCTGACTCAATCCGAGCCGGCGTGCGCGCCTCAGTTGGCGGCCTAATCTTCGTCGTTCTGTTCATGCTTTTTTATTATCGCGGCGCTGGGATAAATGCCGTGGTCGCGCTGTTGCTGAATATGATTCTGATGTTGGCCGCGTTGATTGTCTTTGAGGCAACCCTAACCTTGCCCGGGATCGCGGGAATCATTCTGACCATTGGTATGGCCGTCGACTCGAATGTTCTCGTTTTTGAAAGGATCCGCGACGAGCTTCGTACGGGAAAGACGGTTCCTTCGTCGGTTGACCAGGGCTTTAACCGGGCCATCGTTACCATCATTGATACCCACGTCACGACCGTAATTTCGTCTTTGTTCCTATTTGTATTTGGAACGGGTCCACTACGGGGATTCGCGGTCACGCTCATAATCGGCCTCCTGATAAACCTTTTCTCGGCAGTCTATGTCTCGCGAACCATTTTCATATGGATCTTGAGTCGCAAGCCCCGAGGCGTCGAAACGCTTAGCATATGAGGTTTTAGGGAGGTCACTTTAATTTAAGGACGGCTTCTCTATTTTTTGAGAGATCGTATGATTCAAGTTTTCACCAATGTAAAGTTCGATTGGCTGGCAAGACGGCGCCTCTTTATCGGAATTTCAATTCTGCTGATGCTGGCCGGTCTGGGTTCGGCAGTTTTTCGCCAGTGGAAGCATCCGAATGGTACTGATGCCTTCAATCTGGGCGTGGACTTCAAGGGCGGCACCGTTGTCACCGCGTCTTTCAAACAATCCACCACCGCCGAAGCGATTCGTGAAGCATTGTCTCGGCATGATTCCAGAGAGGGCATCATCCAGCCAGTTACCGACAGACCCGGTACTTTTTTGATTAAGCTGCCCCTTGAAGGGAGCTCTGACGAAGTATCGCAAGCCGAAGTTGAGTTGGGACGCAAAAAGGTTAAGGAAGCGTTAAACGATTTTGGTAACGAAGGCGAGGCTTACGAGATTATCGGCACCGACGCTGTGGGACAGGTGGCGGGAGCCCAGCTCAGGAATAAAGCGATTGCGGTTACGCTGGCAGCGCTGGTAGGGATGCTCATTTATATTGCGTTTCGCTTCGAATGGACGTATGGCGCCGGCGCCGTGATCGCGGTTTTTCACGATGTGCTGGTAACCTTGGGATTCTTTTCAATTTTCCAATGGGAAGTAAGCCTGACAGTAATCGCAGCTCTGTTAACGCTCGTCGGCGCCTCAGTTAACGACACAATCGTCGTGTTTGATCGCATCAGAGAGAACCGGCGTCTGCACCGGCGCGAATCGCTGTATAAGATTACCAACGACTCGATTAACCAGACACTTTCGCGAACGGTAATAACGCAGGGCCTGATTATCCTCTCAGTTCTGGCCATGGTGCTTTTCGGCGGTGAGGTGTTGCGGGCGTTTTCGTTGGCGCTGCTCATTGGCACCATTGTGGGCACTTATTCATCGGTCGCAATTGCGAGCCCGATCATGGTTTGGTGGGAGCAGCGCATCGAAGCCGCGGATCGAGCAGCCGCCTTGGAAGGATCTCGAACGCCAAGGTCCGGCACCCGGGTCACCAACCCTGCATTAAAGCGGCCGCCGGTTTCGGCCGCGATGGAAAAGGGCTCTGGCCGGGCCGGGTAGATGAGAACTCTGGAAGCGTAACGTGCGCTAGCCGCCGTGCGGCATTGTTTCAAAATTACATTTTTGCGCTTGACTTTACAGCGGGATGCGGCATAGACTGCCCCCGTTGCTGGCCAATTAAATTCTCAAGAGAGTCCGTCCGCGCAGTTTGAAGCGAATGGTTCGACGCGCTGGAGTCTGTTGAGAAGGCCGGCGCGTTTTTTCTCGCGCAGCGGCTTTTTCAATTCTAACTTGAGAGCTCAAGATCGTAGAGCTGCTGTTTCCCCTCTTTTGTACGGATCAAAGTGAACCCCGCAGCTACGTTTGAGAGCAAATGCCTTTTAACATTCGCACCCTGATCCATTTGGCACCGGAATAGGGAGGAGAAAAACATGTTCGACAACCTGGTAGAGTCTAGTTCGCATAAAGACGATATTTCGCGAAAAGGCTCGTTCGTTCTGGTTACTGCCGGCGCTTACCTGGTGTTGGGTGTGGCGTTATTTGTGGCTGGCATCTACTGGTACGATGCGCACCTGGGGGAGCAGAGCCTCGATCTGATTACCCTGGTCGCGCCGGTACCGGTGCCGCCTCAACAGAATCAGCCGGAACAAAAACAGCAGGAAGCCAAGCCGCAAAAGGTCGATCAAAACGTCGATATACGGCGAGAGCTGATCGCGGACGTCACGCGCACAGAGTTAGTGCCCAAGGAAGTATCGGCGAAGGCCAGCGATATTCCGCCGGTCAGACGCGGGGTACAAACTCAGATTGGCACCAGTGACTCGAATGCCGCGGCGCCTGTGGCCGTGGGGCCTGGAACTGGCAGCGGGATGATAGCCGGACCGGCTAAGGTTGAGATTTCCGAACCGCCGCCGCCGCCCGCGCCTACTCCTCCTCGGGCTCCTATCTCGGGTGGCGTGCTCAACGGAAAAGCCATTAGTTTGCCTAAGCCCTCGTATCCGGCGATCGCCCGGCAGGCGCACGCCTCGGGTACGGTAGTCGTTCAAGTAGTCATTGACGAGAACGGCAACGTTATTTCGGCGCGCGCCGTATCCGGACATCCGTTGTTGCAGGCAGTGTCGGTTGGGGCGGCTCGGCAAGCAAGGTTCTCCCCCACTAAGCTGTCGGGACAACCGGTAAAGGTAACCGGTGTCATAACGTACAACTTCGTGGCTCAATAACTGCGGAGGTTTAACGGCGGAGTGAGGTCCCGGTGAGAGCCCGCACTTTGCCGAAAACCCCTGCAAGCGATCAATTTAGATAAAACCTATTGGAGGATTTACTGTGACTATTCTAACCAGTCTTCTAGGAACAAAGGCTTTGGGCCTTCTGGTTTTCTTGTATCAGGAAGCAGCTCCGGCAGGAGAAGCCGGCGGCAGTGCGGCAGATCACTTCTCGATAACCGTGATGGTCAAAAGCATGGGAACTGTCGCGATTTCCGTGGTGGTTGTGCTTTTGATCATGTCGGTTTACTCGATCGCAATCATGGTCGAGCGGTATCTAACCTATTCCGCCGCCAAGAAGCAGTCGCGTGAATTTGCTCCGCGGGTGGCGCAGGCCCTAAAGAACGATCGAATTGAGGAAGCGATCAACATTAGCGACAAACATCGCAAGTCCCACCTGGCGATGGTGGTCAGCAGCGGCTTGCAGGAATTTCGCGCCCACGGCCAGTCGTCGGATATTTCCGGTGACGAAATCGAAGCGTCGAAACGAGCGCTGCAGCGGGCGATTGCGATCAAGACCGCAGAGTTTAAGCGCGGTTTGTCAGGGCTCGCGACCATTGGTTCAACTGCGCCCTTCGTCGGTCTCTTTGGAACGGTTTTTGGAATCATTAACGCGTTCCGCGGCATGAAGAACGCGGAGACGGCAGGTATCGGAGCGGTGGCCGGCGGTATCTCTGAGGCGCTGTTTACCACGGCTCTCGGATTACTCGTGGCGGTGCCCGCAGTCTGGCTGTTCAACTACTTTACCGGCAAGGTAGATGGATTCGTGGTCGAGATGGATAACTCGGCTTCCGAGTTGGTCGACTACTTCATCAAGAACCGCACCAAACAACTGAAGTCTTAGTGCCGGTATAAGTTTGAAGCGGGGCGCGAGAAGGTGCGAATCGCGCCTGGCGTAGGCTTTCAGGAAAGGTACATTTGCTATGGGAATGCAAGCCGGTGGCGGAGGCGGATTTAACTCCGAAATCAATGTTACCCCGATGGTCGATATCATGCTGGTATTGCTGATCACCTTCATGGTGGTTACGCCTTTGCTGCAGCACGGTATCACCGTCGCTCTACCGCAGAATACCCTCAATCCCGATGAGGACCCGCGGATTATTAAAGAGTCCTCGATCGTGATCTCGATCCCTGAGAATGGCGAATACTATCTTGGCAAAAAGCGCATTGCGCAAGAGGACATCAAGACCGAGGTCCAACCAATGTTGGACGCAATGAAGACGGAAGACGATCGCATCGTTTACATCAAGAGCGGCGTGAATGTGCATTATGGCGATGTCGTTAACGTCATTAATGAAGTGCGCGCGATCGGCGTCGACAAAATCGGATTGGTGGCCGACAAGAAGAAAGGCAGCGCAAAGGATACTTAAGCAGTCTCAGTCGTCGATGGAGACTGCCTGAATTAACGTAGAGGAGCAAAACGTATGGCTGTAAAGGGCGGCACCAAGGCTGAGCCGTATATCAATGTAACCCCGCTAATCGATGTGCTGCTGGTGTTGTTGATCATATTCATGGTCATCACACCGCTGAAACCAACCCGCTTTAAGGCAGATATTCCCACCCAGCGAGATCCGAATGAAGACCTCAGTCAATTGAAGCCAAATCCATTGACGCTCGTGGTCTCGATCGCCAGCGATCTGCAACTCAAACTGAATCAGGATTCAATGGGCTCGGTAAACGACACTGGCCTTCTGGCTCAACGGCTGACCCAGGTGTTTCAGCAGCGCAAAGACCTGCGCGCTTATAAGCCGGGCATGGAGACGCGCACCGATATCCCGGAACAAGATCGCATTGAGAAGACTGTATTCATCAAGGCCCCTCGGAGCATGCGATATGAAGAGGTGGTAAAAGTAATCGACGCTATCAAAGGCGCGGGCGCCAATCCAGTCGGTCTGCAAGTGGATGATTTGCCTCAGTAGAAAACAATAACTTTGACTTAAGCTCGATCTCTGGCCTGTCGCACGCTTGCAGGTCAACAATGGAGCCATGGATAAATGAAACTCTTCCACGCCAGGATCATAATCATTCTCGCGTTTGTGGTCGCCGCGAGTTCGGGATGCGGTGTGATCAATAGGATCAGAGCCAAGAATGAGCTAAACGAAGCTGCGCGCACTTACCGCGAAGGAAATTACGTTCAAGCCGAACAACACTCGAGACGCGCCCTTGAGCTTGATCCGAATAATAAGACCGCGCCTTTGTTCATCGCTCGTACGGTGCATGCCCAGTATCGTCCCGGAGTCAATAATCCGGAGAACATTGCCAAGGCGAACGACGCCATCGCGGCTTATAATAAGATCCTCGAAACCGACCCCACGAATGAGGAAGCCTACAAGGCCATCGCTTTTCTTTACGAGAAAATTAAAGAAGACGCGAAACTCAGGGATTGGATTATCAAACGCGCGAACGACGACCGGGTAGAAAACGAGAAACGCGCCGAGGCCTACATTGTGCTCGCCAGCAAGGATTGGAATTGTTCCTTCCAGATAACCGACTTGCCTTCCAACAAAATCACTACCTCCACTCCCGGCAAAGTCACGGTTTCATACAGAAAGCCGAAGGATCAGAAAGACTTTGACACCGCGCAGGACTGCGTGAGACGTGGACTCGAGGAAGTGGAGAACGCGCTCAAATTTGATCCAAACAGCGAACCCGCGTGGTCGTACAAGACAAATCTGCTGATTGAAGCAGCCAAGCTGGCCGAAATGGACGGAAACACTGAGCGAAAGGCGGAATTGGACCGGCAGCGTGCAGAAGCGCAAAAACGCACGAATCAGCTAAGCGAGGAAAACAAGAAGAGAAAGGCCGAGGAAGAGGCTAAAAAGGCCCCCTCGCCGCCCACCGGCTAGACCAAGAACAAGAATCGAAAGAGTAACGGTTTACTGCCACAGGTGATGCTCAGATGCGAGTCGAGCATCACCTGTTTTGTTATAATCGCCATCAGTTAATCCCAAAGGTTCGAGCATTGGTGAGCGTTTTTAAGAATGATTCGGATTGAAGACATTGTCGAGAAGGTTGCCGTCAATCACCCGCAGGCGGATCTTGATCTGCTGCGGCGCGCCTATCTCTTCTCTGCCCGCGAACACAAAGGGCAGAAGCGCGCTTCCGGAGAGTCGTATCTTGTCCATCCGCTGGAAGTGGCCGACATTCTGGCAAACATGAAGCTCGATGAAGTGTCCGTGGCCACCGGGCTGTTGCACGATGTGGTCGAGGATACGCTGGTAGATTTGGATACGATTCACGAGTACTTTGGGGACGAGATTGCACACCTGGTCGATGGCCTCACCAAGATTGCCCAGATCAGCCATATCTCACGCGAGGAGCAGCAGGCTGAAAATGTTCGCAAGATGTTGCTGGCGATGGTGGACGATGTTCGAGTAGTGCTGGTGAAACTGGCCGACCGCCTTCACAACATGCGAACGCTCCAATATCTGAGCCCGGAAAAGCGCAAACGCATTGCCGAGGAAACGATGGAGATCTTTGCCCCGATCGCTCATCGCCTGGGCATGGGTAAGCTGCGCGGCGAGCTCGAGGATCTGGCGTTTCGCCACCTGCACCCTGACGATTACCGCGAACTCGCCGAGCAACTGGAAAAGCGGCGCGCCGAGAACGAGGCTTTTCTAAAAGGAGTGACCAGCAGAATTGAAGAGAAGATGCGCGAAGCGGAAGTGCCGTTTGTCAGCGTGGACGGCAGAGTGAAGCGCCTCTATTCAATTTGGAAAAAGCTTCGCCGGCAAAAAATTGATCTAGACCAGGTTTATGACCTGGTGGCTGCCCGAGTCATCACTCCAAACGAGATCCGTCACTGTTACGCGGCTCTCGGAGTAATCCATGTTAATTGGAAACCGGTTCCGGGCCGTTTCAAAGATTGGATTGCCACGCCGCGCGACAACCTGTACCAGTCGATCCATACCTCGGTTATCGGCTCGAACAGCCAGTCTTTCGAAGTGCAAATTCGAACCGAGGATATGCACCACGTCGCCGAAGAAGGCGTGGCCGCGCACTGGAAATATAAGGAAGGCAAGCGTGGCAAGCGCGACGACGATCAGGCGCTGCAGGCGTTGCGTTCGCTGGTCGAGTGGACTCAAGAGGTAAAAGATTCTCGTGATTTCCTCGATTCGCTGAAGCTGGATCTCTACCCGAAGGACGTTTACGCGTTCACGCCCATGGGGAAGGTAATCCAACTGCCGCGCGGAGCTACGCCGGTTGACTTTGCTTACATGATCCACTCTGAAGTCGGCAACACCTGCACGGGCGCGCGGATTAACGGACGCATGGTGCCGCTGCGAACCCAGATCCAGAACGGCGATGTAGTCGAGATCCTGACTTCGACCGGCTCACATCCCTCACGAGACTGGCTGAACTTCATCGTCACCTCGCGCGCCCGAAATCGCGTTCGTCACTGGGTGGCTGAACAGCAGCGCGCCGAATCGATGGAGATCGGCCGCAAGCTGTTTGAAAAAGAGGCGGCCCGGTTTCAACTCTCAGTTAAGAAGCTGCTGAGCGATGGAGATGGCGAGATGAAACGCGTCGCCGCCGACTACGGTTACGGCCGGGTGGACGACCTGTTGGCGGCCATCGGGTATGGCAAGCTTATTCCTCGCAACGTAATTGCCAAATACCTGGGGCCGGAGCAATTCGAAGCGCTCGATAAACAGAAAGAATCACGTATCCGCAGCGGCGTGCGCGCAGTTAAGAAGCTGATCCGCCTGGGCGACGATTCAATTGTCGTGCGCGGCGTCGACGACCTGATGGTTACCCGGGCTCGCTGCTGCAATCCGTTACATGGGGAAGAGATTATTGGATACGTCACTCGCGGCAAGGGCGTGGCGGTTCACGCTAAACACTGTAAGAACGTCATGCAGCTAATGGTCAATCGTGAGCGCATCGTCGAAGTCGAGTGGGCCGGCAAGCAGGACAAGATGGCCTATGCCGTGAAGTTGCTGGCAGTGACGGAAAACCGCACCGGCATGATCGCCGGGATTACGGGCGCGATTTCTGACATGAAGACCGGCATCCGTGACGCTCGCGCTTCAGTGGCTCAGGATGAAAGGGGACACATCGAGGTGACGGTCGAGGTCTTTGATGTAAAACATCTGGACAAAGTCATCAACTCGATCAAAGGGGTTCCCGGCGTGATCGACGTTGAACGAATGCAGGGAATGGTCTAATGAACCGGGCTTTGCCCTTAGATAAACGTTTCTGTTAAAATCCCGCCTTTGTGTTAAGCACCAAAATTGAGCCAATAGAAACCGAGGCCGTCCGGAATCGTGAAGCAAATTATTAAGACCGAGCATGCTCCTCAGGCAATCGGTCCTTATTCGCAGGCTGTTAAGACAAACGGTTTTGTTTTTGCATCAGGCCAGATACCAATCGATCCGGCATCCGGTCAGTTCGTCTCGGGGGGGATAGCTGAGCAGACCGAGCAGGTTCTGAGAAACTTAACCGCCGTGCTCGAGGCGGCCGGTACGGGGCTTGAAAGGGTAGTAAAGACCACGGTGTTTCTGGCCGACATGTCAGAATTCGCCGCGATGAACGAGGTTTACGCGAAGTTCTTTTCGAATGATCCCCCGGCCCGCGCCACCGTGCAGGCTGCCGGCTTGCCGCGTGAGGCCAGAGTTGTAATCGAGGTCATAGCCCTGGCGAATGATCACGGGTAACCGCAGTAAATTGGTTCGTTCGGCTCGAGACGGGGTATCGGATGTAGGAGAAGCGTATTAAGCGGCCTTCTTTATCTTGCCGCCTTTAATGCAGTTGGTGCAAACCTTCATTCGTCGCGCGCCCCCCTGCGGGAGCTGGACTCGAATGCTCTGCAGATTTGGATTAAATTTTCGCGGCGTCCGATTATTTGCGTGAGATACATTATTGCCGAACTGAGGGCCTTTCCCACAGACTTCGCAACGTTTAGCCATTATTTTATGAAGACCTCCAGCAGTTTAAAGATTCAAGTGGTTCGGAGTTCAAGCTTTAGCTTGGATGGCCATTTCCATTCAGCAACCTAAAGGTTCTAAACTGGTAGCTCTAAACAAAAAACAAGAATCGAAACTTATAACAAACCAATTTCCGGATCGTCAAGCAGCGATGAACTCCCCTGACATGACGCCTCGACGATTCGTTACGAGCTTTAAAGGAGCAGATTCAAGTGAATAAATCAGTGAATTTAACGATTACGGCAGTAATTATGGCGCTGATGGCGCTCGGCTCGAGCGCGTGCTCGGGCGACGGCGCGGACGCTAAGGACAACACCGTGGCGGCCACCGTCAATGGTAAAAAGATTATGCTGACTGAAGTCGAGCATTTGATCAGCAAGCAAACTCAGGGCCAGCAGGCGCAGTTGTCGCCTCTCCAATTAGCCCAGGCTCGTTTGCAAGTACTCGAGAGCTTAATCCAAAAAGAAGTACTTCTTCAGCGGGCCGAAAAAGAAAACCTCAAGCCGACTGAAGATGAGATCACTCAATACATCACCGCGAAAAAACAGGAGGCCGGCTTAACCGAAGAGGAATTTCTGAGGCAGATTAAAGCTCAAAATGAAACCGAACAGAGTTTGAGGGAAGAGGCGCGCAAGCTCCTCGCCATTCAAAAGTTGCAGGCTAAATACACCGGCAGCGTCAGCATTAGCGACCGCGAGGTGGAAGACTACTACACCAAGAATAAGGAGTCATTTACCTTAGGCAAGGGAGTCGAACTGGCCGCCATCATTGTTGATCCCGCCGATAATGGCGCCCAGGATGACGCCAAGGGGGAGGCGGAGGCAAAACTTAAAATCGACAACATTTATCAGCAACTCAAGAATGCTGACTTTGCTGAGGTCGCGCGTGCCCGGAGTGAGGATCGCAGCAATGTGCAGGGAGGCGACATCGGTTTTGCGACTGAGGCTCAACTCAAACAGAACAATTTTCCGGACGCTTTAATAACCAGGTTTTTCACCATGCAGGTGGGCGACTATACGGATCCGGTCGAGTTCAGCGGCCGGTGGTACGTATTCAAACTAAAACGCAAGCAAACCGAAACTGAAAACCGCACGCTGGAAAGTCCGGGTGTTCGGCAGGATATTACTGAGGCGCTTCGCAGCCAGCGCCAACAACTTTTGAATCTGGTGCTTTTGGAAGTTGCCATGGTGGAAGCCAAAGTCGTCAACAACCTCGCGGCCAGTATGCTGGCAAATCCCAGCAATTTGGGTCTGCGGCCGGCCTCTGCTGAGGCGGCTGGGTCACCTGCCGCCGGCCAAAGCGCGACCCCCAACCAGAGTCCGGCTGCCGGATCATCATCTTCGGCTTCTCCAGCCGGCAGCGGTTCAAAGTAACCCAGTCGCAGGCAGTCTTGAATAATCGCTTTTTTGTCCTATAGGGACCTACGGTCCATCTAGGTCCTCTTTCTCTTTAATGCTGTTTCGACTTTCAGATGTCCAAAAATCTTACGGCACGCAGGATGTTTTGCGTGGCGCATCGATCCAGATTAACCCAGGTGAGCACGTTGGCCTCGTCGGCCGAAACGGCGCCGGGAAGACAACCATCTTTCGGCTGGTGAGCGGAGAAGAATCACCCGACCGTGGCGATGTCGTGCGGGCGCGCGGAGTCAAGCTCGGTCTCCTTGACCAGCACGTACATTTCGAGCCGGGAACTACAGTGCACGAATCGACGTTGGCGGCCTTTGGCCATTTGCAACAGATCGAGCACGAAATGCACGAACTCGAGCACCGCATGGCTGAGGCCAGCGGCGATCTCGACCAGGTTCTCGAGCGCTATAGTGATCTGCAACTTGCGTTTGAGCGTGAAGGCGGCTTTGAGTATGCGGCCAAAGCCGAGGCTATTTTGATGGGGCTTGGTTTTGCCCGTGAAGACTGGTCGCTCGAGACCGAAAAGCTTTCAGGCGGACAGCAGAATCGTCTGGGCCTCGCTCGCCTGCTCCTGGCCGATCCCGACGTGCTCTTGCTGGACGAACCTACAAATCACCTTGACGTGCGGGCGGTTGAGTGGCTTGAAGCGTATCTCCAAACATATGCGTCCGCGTTCGTCATCATTAGCCATGACCGGTATTTTCTGGATCGAGTCTGTCAGCGCATCATCGATCTTGAAAACGGTAAGGCGGCAACCTATCCGGGCAACTATTCCGATTATCTGATCGAGCGCGACGCCCGCCGTGAGGCGCAAAAACGTGCTTACGACAACCAGCAACAATTGATCGCCAAAACTGAGGAGTTTATTCGGCGCAACCTTGCCGGCCAGAAGACCAAGCAAGCCAAGTCTCGACGAAAGATGCTCGAGAAGCTTGAACGCGTCGATGCGGTTCGAGTAGACCAGTCGTCGGGCGACTTTCGTCTCCAATCGATTGAGCGCGCGGGAAATCATGTGCTGACGGTAACCAAAGCGATGATTGGCTACCCGGGAAAGCCATTGGCGCGCGACATCTCGTTTATCCTGCGCCGCGGAGAGTGTTTGGGAATCATCGGCCCAAATGGATCGGGTAAGACCACATTTCTGAAGACCGTACTAAAGAAAGTGCCTCCCCTCGCAGGCGAGATTCGCTGGGGCACAAAGGTTCAGATCGGCTACTACGCGCAACAACTCGAGGATCTTGATGATCGAAACGAGATCATCATGGAGCTGCGTCGCGTTGCGCCTGCGAGTGCGACAGCCGGAGAACTGCGCTCTTTCCTCGCCAAATTCCTTTTTACCGGAGACGATGTTTACAAGAAAGTGCTGGACCTCTCGGGCGGCGAGAAGGGTCGGCTGGCACTGGCAAAGTTGATCTATTCGCGGGTTAACGTGCTGGTGCTCGACGAGCCGACCAACCACCTCGACATACCGTCGCGCGAAGCATTGGAAGAAGCGCTCGATGCCTATCAGGGAACCATCCTGACCATTAGCCACGATCGCTACTTTCTGGATCGCATTGCTACTCAAATTTTGGCGCTCGATGGGCAGGGACTTGCCGAGCACTACGAGGGTGACTACACGGAATACCACGATTGGAAGGCGGCTCACATAGGACGAGGTGATGGCAGAGAAAGTCCCGTCGTTGTCTCGCAGGATCAGTATGAGTCAAAAGGCGCCGGAGCCAGGCTTGGGGGTCCGGAGATCGCAGATAAAAGGAAGTTTGTACCGCCTGCGGTAGCGGACGAGTCTCACGGTGTAAAAGTGCAGCGCGGGAAGGGAAGCAGGTCAGTACCACAATCAAAGGCTGGCGGACCTCGTCGCGTAAAAGTGATCAAGAAAAAGAAAGACGACGATCTGAGTCCGGAGCAACTCGAGCTCCAAATTGCCAAAGCAGAGAGCGAATTAGGTAGCTTGTCCGAGGAAATGGGCAAACCTGAAGTGGCCCGCGATGTCGATCGGCTGATTGCGCTCAGCGCCGAGTACCAGCAGACCGAGCAACGGCTGCAACAACTTTACGAAGAATGGGAGCGGGTGACCTCTGAGCCGGCCAGCGCCTAGTCCCGATTCAGGCGATGGATTCCTTCAGTTCAGTGCGAAACTCTCGAAAGTCCGCGCGCAACGTCAGCATTTCCGCCCGAGTCTGATTAGTCATGCTCTCAATGCGATCTAAGCGAATCTCCATCTCTCCACGAAAGAGCTGAAACTCGTTACGTAGAGAGTCAAACTCGGTGCGTAGAGAGTTGATTTCGTTCGTGAGGCTTTCGCCCAGCGAATTGATGCGTTCAAGTATCGTGTCAAGTGTTGGTTTGGTCACGGCTTCATTATTAGTTTCCATAGTTACTCCGGTGAGGGGTGTGACTTGGGAAATACTCCGGGAGTATAGCCCCAGATTACGGTTTCCACAACGGACCATTTCAACTTTACAGCTATTGCATCAGTCTCTAAACTTAGCTCAGTTTGATCTATCGCCATCCTCAAACTCTAAAGGAGAAAAGATTCATGCCCTCCCTCCCACGAGCCGCCTTGATCGTCATAGTGGTCCTGCAGTGTTCGTCGCTCCCGACATACCCGGTGGCGGCGCAGTCTCCTCCACCGAGAGTACAATCGCGGTCCCAGAGCACCAGCCAACAACCTCCACCGAAAGAGAAGCCACCCGACTACTCACAGGAGGCGGCAGTTATCGAGAGATACAAGACTATCCATCGTTACGAGCAGGAAGGAACCGGCCGCCGGGAAATGTTCTTACGCGCGAAGATCCAAAGCGAAGCGGGAGTGGAAACTTTCGGACAACTCGTCTTCCCGTACACCTCGGCCAACGAGAAGCTCAATATCGATCTGGTTCGCGTTCTAAAAGCCGATGGCAGCGCGGTGAATGCCTCGGCAAGCGATGTTCAGGATTTGACTGCTCCCATCGCCCGCGAAGCGCCGGTTTATACCGACAGCCGGCAAAAGCATGTAACCGTACCGGGACTGCGTCCAGGCGACGTCCTCGAGTACCACGTTGTTTGGCAGGTGGAAACGCCGGTCGCGCCAAATCATTTTTGGCTGGACCATAACTTTGTGATCCGAGACCTGATCGTGCTTGACGAGCAACTAGAGGTGAACATTCCGATCGAGAGCAAGATCAAACTCAAAATGAAGCCGGGCCTGGAGCCGATCATCAAGGAACAAGACGGGCGTCGCATCTATACCTGGAAACACGCGAACCTCAGGCACAAAACCAAAGAGGAGGAGGAAGCAGAGGCGCGAAAGAAGAAAAACAAAGCCGATGAGCCGGAGCCGCCTCAGGTTCAGATGAGCACATTCCAGAGCTGGGATGAGGTTGGCCGATGGTATGCCGGCCTCGAGCGCGACCGGATTGTCCCTAATGAGAAAATTCGCGCCCAGGCAGAAGCTCTGGTTCAGGGCCTGACCAGTGATCGAGAAAAGATTGAGGCGCTTTACAATTTTGTGGCCAGGAACTTTCGGTACGTCAGTCTCTCGCTGGGCCAGGGACGTTATCAGCCACATTTGGCCGCGGATGTCTTAGCCAACCAGTATGGCGATTGCAAAGATAAACACACGCTCCTGGCGGCAATGCTGAATGCAACCGGACTGCGTGCCTTTCCAGCTTTGATGAACTCCTACCGTAAGATTGATCCTGAAATGCCGTCGCCCGGCCAATTTGATCATGTGATCAGCGCGATTCCAGTCGGCAGCGACACGTTGTGGGCGGACACCACCGCCGAAGTCGCGCCGTTTCAGCTCCTGATGCCGACACTGCGTGACAAGAAGGCGTTGTTGATTCCCGCCACTGGGCCGGCGCGGCTGGAGACAACGCCGCCCGAGCCTCCCTTCCTATCGACGGAAATTCTCGAGATTGAAGGCCAGGTGAATGATCTGGGCAAACTTACAGGACTTTCTCGTCTGGTAGTTCGCGGCGACGGTGAAATGTTTTTTCGCACTATGTTTCGCCGAACCCCCAAGAGCGAGTGGAAAGAACTGGGTGACTATTTGTCGAGGCTCGGAGCGGTTCCCGGCGAGGTGAAAGAGATTAGAGCCAGTGACCCGGCGGCAACGGAAAAGCCTTTCGAAGTGGAGTATGAGTTCACCAACGATGAATTTCTTGACTGGTCTAGCAAAAAGGCCAAGCTCCTCCTGCCAATTCCGTCGCTGCACCTGGTTCAGCCCGATGATGATAAAGAGGATGATGATGCGGAGCCGATTCCGCTTGGTCCGCCGATCAAGCTTTCTTACCGTCTCAAGCTTTCGCTGCCCGGCAAGTATCAGACGCGCGTGCCGCTGCCGTTAAAAGTAAGCCGCGATTATGCCGACTACACTTCGACGTACAAGGTGGAGGGAAATGCGGTGATTGCGGAGCGAGCGCTCCATTTGCGCCAGCGCGAATTGCCGGCTGCGCGGCTTCAGGACTTCCGCGCTTTTGTGGCCTCAGTACGTGCCGACGAAGCGCAAACGCTGTTGCTCGAAACCAGCCTCGCCGGCTCTCCCAGCATTCCGGAGTCGGTGAAAGTGGAGGAGCTTATTTCTGCTGCCGAGTCAGCAGCTAGGAACGACAACTATCTGCTGGCCGAAGAGCTGCTTAAACGCGCACTGCAAAAGGAGCCTAAACATAAAACCGTGCGGCGCCAACTCGGCTGGGCCCTATATCTGCAGCATAAATACGATTCGGCGGCGGAAATACTGCGAGAACAGACCAAAATCAATCCCTTTGACGACTATTCCTATAACCTGCTGGGTCAGATTTTCTGGCGACAGCAAAAGTACAGCGAAGCCGAAACACAGTTTCGGAAACAGATTGAGGTGACTCCCCTGGACCGGTGGGCGCGGCAAAACCTGGGCGAAATGCTGGTCGAGTGGCGGAAATATAAAGAGGCGGTGCCGGAACTTGAACAAGCCATCTCCCTGAGTCCCGAAGAAGAATCTCTTCACGTGAGCCTCGGGCGAGCTTATCTGAACCTGGGCCAGAAGGATAAGGCGATGGCTGCCTTCGATCAGGCGGTAAAGCTGGCGCCCGGTCCGACCGTATGGAACGACGTTGCTTATTTTTTGGCCGTTGAGAATGTGCATCTGGAAAGGGCCCAGCAGTATGCGGAGTCGGCGGTGACGGCGATCGCCAACGAGTTGCGTAATGTGGAGCTGGAACGCTTGTCGATGGGAGATTTGGGCAGGGTGAGCAGCCTTGTTGCTTACTGGGACACGCTGGGCTGGGTGCACTTTCGGAAAGGCAATCTCGACCTCGCTGAAAGATACATTACCGCAGCGTGGGCCGCTGGACATCACAGCGAGGTTGGTTATCACCTGGGCCAGATATACGAGAAGCGCGGCAAGATTGAGGATGCAATTCAGACTTATGCCGCGGCAGTGGTTGCCGAACGCGTGGTTCCGGAAGCGGAAGAGAACCTCCTGAGGCTGGCTGGTAAAGCCAGGGCCGAAGAGTTGATGAGAAAGGCCGACATGGAGAGCTCGGGTGCGCGGACTGTGAACCTGGGTCCGATGCTTAAGGGAGTAAAGGAACCTACCACTGAAGCAAAGATATTTATTGTCTTGGAGCCGGGGCCAAACCGCAACGCTCAGATTGCTGATGTTAAGTTTATTGGTGGAGACGAAAAGCTGCGCCCGGCAACGGCAGCCTTGAAGGGTTCTAAGTTTAATTTTGTCTTTCCGGATGACACGGTAACGAGGGTGATTCGCCGCGGCACATTCTTTTGTAAGTCAGCCGCCGGCGATTGTTCGTTTATTATGATCACCCCGGACTATGTGACGTTGGATTAGATCACAGCTAGTGTCCTGACTCCAGTATCATGAGGTCAGTACCCCGCGCGGTAGCGGGTGGGTCGCATCCGCCGCCACTCACGCCGTGTCATGAGGTCAGTACCACCGCGCGGTAGCGGGTGGGTCATCTCCGGGGCACGCAACCCAAACAAGTGCCACTCAACCACGGAACCGCTTACCGTAGTCAGCGCTCACAATACTCAATGTCGCAAATGATGAGAGTCGACCCAGGTGAGCGCTGATTACCATAAGCGGTTCCTTGATTGAGTTGGCGCAGGCGAAGTTAGTAGTATGAGCGCTGACTACGGTAAGCGGTCCCGTGATTGAGTGGCACCCGCGTTCTTGTACTGCTTCTCGGGCGTGTTGGCTGACCACAAGGCGGCATCGATCGGCTCTTGATCGAAATGCATCCGGTCGCTTTTTCGCTTGAGATGTACGGGTCTTGGATTGCACATGATCGAGCGATGCGCGATGATCAACGACAGTCACTAAAACGCTACGAATCGGGTCGCGGGAAGCGCCTTATCAATCAGAAGCCGATGCGGTAGACCGGGCGCACCAGCTTGCAGATGGATATAATGGGCAGTTCCTGCGAGTGCTACGTCAACTGAGGGATCTAAGAAGTTACACATTGCTCGTTATCAGAATGCCAAGCTAATGTTGGTGTTGGAGGCATGAGCTTATGACTGAAAGATATCTGCTTGGACTAGTTATGTTCGTTCTCCTCTGGAGTCTCCCAGGGGCGGCGCACGCACAGGGCGGCTATGAAGTATGGGTAATCGACCAATCAGACAGCAAGGGGATGAAACACGGGGGCACATTGTACATCTTTGCCGGAGCGGATCTTGTTCCCGGGGCAAAGACTGCGCCTGGTCCAAAAGAGGTTATCGATCTTGGACGGGAGACTTCAGCGATGTGCATGGAGCGCACTGGCGCCAATCCGGTGCGACCGCATATGGTACTTTTCAACGAGCAGCAAACCCACGCGCTAATCGCCTATGTGGCCAGTGGGCATGTGGTCATTATGGACGCTGCCGCGCGCAAGCCGCTCGACTGCATCAGGACGACCAAGTCGGAATTCGGGCAGCAGGCACACGCAGCTTATCCGGCGCCGGACGGCTCGTATGTGCTGGTGGCCAACCAGAATGGCAAGCGCCTGGAGCGCATCGACACTGATTTCCGCACCAACCGTTTCAACCTCAACGAAGCAGCCACCTTGGATTTGGCGACTTGTAAGACACCGAGCGGCGCGGCCTGCCAGGACAAGCAACTGCGGCCGGACAACGCTCCCATCTGTCCAATGATTGCTGAGGAGGGCGATCTTGCTTTCGTTACCCTACGGGGCGGTGGCATGCTTGTCGTGGACCCGCGACCCACCCCTATGCGAATTGTGGCCGAGTACGACATGGCGACTGTGAAGGGGAATGGCTGTGGAGGCGCGCAATTGGCCGACACCATTTATGTAAACTCGGGGGGACGCCCGGGTCCCATGGAGCACTTGCACCTGTACGGTTTCGACGTTTACCGGTTTCCGCTGAAGGAGTTTCGGAAGCGGAAGG
>Ga0187893_10004533_pt1 | contig 26281 bp, 16 predicted proteins | sample MA1701074metaG_FD_139574 | JGI IMG/M metagenome (GOLD analysis project Ga0187893, IMG submission 139574) | White microbial mat communities from a basaltic lava cave in the Kipuka Kanohina Cave System on the Island of Hawaii, USA - MA170107-4 metaG ... | reverse complement strand
GGTATTGAGCGTCGCGGTGCCGCCAAAGGAGAAGTCGCCGTTCCAGGTTTGGGCGTTGACGGTCGAAATCGTCGTGTTGGCCGAGGCGTCGAGGACCGTGCCGGCGGCGATGATCAGCGGCCCACCGGTGCCGGTAGTGCTGCCGTTGCCGCCCAGCGCGGTGGCCGAGCCGAGCCGCAGGGTGCCGACACTGAGCGTGGTGGTCCCGGCGTACGGGGTGTTGGTCCCGCTGAGCACCAGCGGGCTGGTGGCGCTGTTCTGGGTCACCCCGGTGACGTTGGCGCCGAGGGCCGCGCTGATCGTCGTGGTTCCGCTCCCGGTCCCGGTGTTGGTAATCGTCCCGGTGTGATTGACGCTGGTGGTCGACAGGGTGATCCCGCTCGCCAGGGCGCTGTTGTTGTTGAGGACCAGATTGCCAGTGCCGGTGACCCCGCCCGAGACGGTGAGAATCCGGGTACCCAGAGTGTTGGTCAGGGTGGTCCCACCGACGTTCACGGTCAACGGATTGGTGCTGATGGTGAGCGCCGAGGTCGTGCTCGCCTGGGTGATCGCCGTGACGTTCGCGCCCACCCCACCGCTGATCGTCGTGGTCCCGGTTTGGGCCCCTTGATTGGTAATCGTGCCGGTCGGGTTCACCGGGTTGGTCGACATCGTAACGAGCGCGGTGGTCCCGGTCCCGCTCACGGTCAGGTTGCCGGTGCCGGTGATCCCGCCGCTTAGGGTCAGCGAAAAAGTGAGGGTCGGCGCGAGCGTGAGGTCGTTGTTGAGGGTGACCGTGCCGCTGAAGGTGCTCGCCGCGCTGTTGGTGATCCTCAGGGTGTTGCCGCTGCTCCCCGCCGCCACGGTGATCGGATTGACATGGGTGCCGGCGAATCCGCCGTTCAGGGTCGCATCGGCGCTGCCGCTGCCGTCGCCGAGCACGATCACGCTGCTCGCCGCCCCGAACGCGGCGGCGCTGGTCGTGCTACCGACGGTCCCGGCCCTGATCGTCAGACCGCCGGTGAAGGTGTTGACGCCGGAGAGCACCAGGGTGCCGGCCGCATTCATCGAGACCCCACCCGCCCCGCCGATGACGAGCGCGATCGTGCTGGTCCCGCTGGCGTAGTTGGCGACGACGCCAGTGGTCAGGCTGACCGAATTACCGCTGATCGTGTAGCCGGCCACCGAAACCGTGATCGTGCCGAAGCTCGTCGCGGCCGCGAAATTGTTGCTTGGCGCGGGGCGAGCCCCGACGCCCGTCGCGTCGAAAACGAGGTTGTCCCCGGCGACCGGTGCTGTCCCGCCCCAGTTCGCGGCGGTCATCCAGTTGTTATCCGCCCCACCACCGGTCCATACCCGGGTGGTTTGCGCTCTAACGGAGGCCACGGCCAAAGACGCCAGTGCGCCGAGCACCATGAGGGCTCGGCGTGTCAGGGACCAGAGGCGCTCCGTCCGGTTGATAACCATTGGGCCGGCTCTGATCGCCTGGGGACTAGCGCTCAGCGCGCACCGAGATCAGCACGCTGCGGCAGCGGTTACCAACAACATCCGCCGACGATATGCAGCCGCCGATTCGGACGGTCGAGGAGACCCGGGTGACAACTGCTTTGGTGAGCTCGCCGACTTGCACGGAGATGACGACCTCGCCGTCTCCCTTCGCCGTTACCGTGCCCTCGTTATCGACCGTAGCGATTGCCGGATTCTCCGATCGCCAAACCTTGGCGATGGCGTCGACATATTCACTTCCCAGCGCATCGAACGCGCGGGCCTGCAGCCCAACGGTTTGCCCGATCGCCGAAAGCACCAGGCTGTCGGCGGAGAACCGAATCTCAGTGGGTTGCTGGCGGACGACGACCTGGGCCGTCTGCTTGGGGCCCCGGTTGTCCTGGGCGAGCCCTACGGTGACGATCGCGTTGCCATTACCGCGAGTCCGAAACCGGCCATTGCCCTCGCTCACCAGCACGGTGGGGTCGGACGACGTCCAAGCCAGCGGAACCGCCGAGATCTCCGCGCCGTTGCGGTCGAGGACCCGGGCGGTGAACTGGACGATTTCGTTCAGCGACGTCGGGGTCGCCGAAGATGGGTCGAGCTGGATCTGGGAGGCCCCCGAGGGGTCTAAGGGCGACACCAGCCGGTCGGCGCAGCCGACCAGCGTCAGCGTCGCGGCAAGGACGACGACTCCGCGGACCCGGCGGCCGAACTGGGGTCGGAACACTTCTGCCAGCATTTTTCCTGAAATCCATCCCATAGGGCCAATCGTCCGGGTTGCCTGGGTCTCAAGCTCGGCCGTTGCAGCGGCGGAACCTGATGAGTGACAACATCTTAGAGGGCGAGAAAACGGCGATGGGTGCTCACCCTGGACTCGTCCTGAGCCAGGATTGTGCCAGCTCAACGAGGCCACGATCTGGAGCGGCGGCAGTGCCCTCCGGCGGCCCGGATCGGCTTGGAGTGCAGCTTGTCGCCCTCGGAAGTGCGATGGTTTGCCTTCGGCGGGGCGTCCTCTAACCACGCTCTAACCGCGGCGGGGTCTCGAGTCATCCGGATTCGGCGGAGGGATTTGCGAAGTGCGGAGGTCTGGTTGGCGACTGCTACCGCCTCGCCTCGCCCGGCGGGCGCGGGTCGGGACTCGCCTCGCTCCGGCCGCGGCTTGACTGGAGCGACGCCGCAGTTCAGCCACGTCGGCCCGACCGGCGAGCGCGTCGACCACTGCCGTCCGCAGGGCCGTGAGGGTCGCCGGAGTGAACAGTGAAGCGTGCTGGAGTTGTATTAAGCGACCACAAAAAAAGTGGGCCAGCGGGGTCGGCCCGTCGGGCACTCGGGCCTCGAGCGCCAGCAGCTCGTGGAAATAATCACGGCAGGTGGTGTCGCTCTCGAGTGGGCACCGCATTCCGGGCACGGCGGCGATATGGGGCTTGGGGGGCGAAGGTCCGCCTAATCTAGTCTGGCTCGGAGACCCTCGAGGAGGTCAGCCGACCCCGGATCGGATGGGGTGGATCGGCGGCTAGATTCCCGAGGTGACGACGTCCGAGCAATTCTTCTCATCGCCGCCGCAGCGCCAGGCGATTGGCGCCCCCGACGGTCCGCTTCTCGTCTTGGCCGGCCCCGGAGCCGGGAAGACGTACTGCCTGATCGAGCGAGTTCGCCACCTCATCGCCGAGCGGGCGATCGATCCAGCGAGGATCTGCGCCCTCACCTTCACGAACAAAGCCGCCGAAGAGGTCGCCGGCCGATTGGGCCGGGATCTCGGTGACCGGGCCGAGGCCGTCACTCGATGCACCATCCACTCGCTCTGCGTCCGAATCCTCCGGGCCCACGGCCGCCACCTCGGTTTGGAACGCGGCTTCGGGATCGCCGACGAGGACTATCAAAGGGAAATCCTCGCCAAATGTCGGGTCCCCGCCAAGTGGCGGGCCAGCCTGCTCAACCGGTTCGGTCTCCACCGGTTGGGGATCCGACCCCTCCAACCGGATGACGAATCGGTCTTCCGTCGTTATCGCCAGTATCTCGAAAAACGAGCGATGCTCGACTTCGACGACCTGGTCCACTCCACCGCCGAGTTGTTCGAGGCGGCACCGGAGGTGGCCAAGGAAGTCGCCAGTCAGTGGGATCACCTCCTGATCGATGAGTTCCAGGACTTGAACCCGGTCCAATACGGGATCGTCCGGACCCTGGCGAATCCCCATCGCAACATTTTCGTGGTCGGCGACGACGAGCAGTCGATCTTCTCGTGGACCGGTGCCGACCCTCGGCTGATCATGACGTTTGCGAACGACTTCGGCATCAGGGGGAAGGTGGTCCTCGACGAGAATCGCCGGACGGCACGCCATATCTTCGCGCTGGCGCGCCAACTGATCGCCAGCAACGCGCCGATCTTCGCCGCCAAGGAGGTTCATGCTCGGCGGGAGAGTCCCTATCCGGTCGAGGCCCTTTCGTTCCCCGACGACGGCCGGGAGCTTGCCTGGCTCCTCGGCGACTTGGTTCGGGACCACGGCGAATCGAAACTGCCCTGGGGTGAGTACGCCGTCCTCTATCGGAAGCATCAGGTGGGCGACGCGCTCGAAGGCGCGCTGATGCAAGCTGGCATTCCCTGCCGGTTGGCCCACGGGCGAGCGGTCGGCGACGATCCGGTGGTCAAGTACCTCCTGGCCGCGCTCAAAGTGATCGCCTTTCCGGGCGATCCGATCGTCAACGAGCTATTCACCAGGCTGGTTCTGCCTCACGCCGTATTCGATGGGATTCGGCGGCAGGCGGAGGCCGAGAAGATCGGCTTCATGCCGATGCTCCGGCGACAATCGCGCGAGCTGGCCTACACCGACGAGACCGGCAGGAAAATGCGCCGAGCGCTCGCCGCCTTGCAAAACCTGACCGCGTTAGGCAAGCGACACAGCGACCTGGTGGCCCTGGTAGAGGAGATTCTCTCCCAGCGAGTCGGTCCCTACCGGACGGTGCTGGAAGACCGGGCCGACGAGCTTACCGATCCGATCCTGACGCCCGAGGCGGTCCGCCTGGCCGAGGCGCTGACCCGGGTCCGCGACCGGCACGGCCGGGTGCTGGTCCAACCGATGGGCGGGCTGGAGATCGGGCTGGTGGGAATGTTGGCCAGTGGTGGCGTTCGGCTCGCCGACTACGTCGGGGCGGGTCCGCCGGCCGGCTCCGACGACTTTCTCCTCGACAGCAGGTCCTCCAGCCGGCTCGGGCTCGCGCTCACCACCTTCAAGGCGCTCCAGCTGATCAACGCTCGGGCGCAGGACAATTTCCGCGACTTCGTGGTGGTCGACCTGGAGACCACCGACCGCGACGTCGCGACCGCGGAAATCGTCGAGATCGCGGCGGCCCGGGTTCGCGACTGGGAGGTGGTCGACGAGTTCCGTCGACTGGTGAAGCCACGGGTGCCGATCGCCGCCCAGGCCGAGCGAACCCACGGCTACTCGATGGCGGATTTGGCCGAGGCGCCCCCGTTCGAGCAAGTGTGGCCGGAGTTTCAGGAGTTCATCGGCACCGACGTGCTGGTCGCGCACAACGGCTACGAATTCGATTTCCCGATTCTCCGGCGGATGACCAACCGGGCCGAGTTCGTCACCTACGACACCCTTCCGCTCGCCCGATGGCTCAAGCTCGGCAGTGCCCGCCTGACTCATCTGGCGGAGCGGTTCGGGATCGACCCCGGGGATCCCCACAAGGCGCTCTGGGACGTCCGCACCCTCGCGAAGGTGTTCCGCAAGCTCGAGGAGGAAAAGGTCGCTCGGGCTCGGCGGGTGGCGCTTTCGAACGCCCTCGACCACCTTGGCGTGGCCCTGGCGCTCTCCCCGCCGGACACCCTCGAGACCGAGGGTCAGATGCTCAAGGAGATCACCTCGAGCTACGCTTTGGGCCGGTTCACCAACTGTCTCGAGTTCTATCGCGGCGAACGGGAGCGGGTGGGGCCGAGCGCGGCGTCGGTCGACGAGTTGATCGAGCGGTTAGGCGGGGTGGACCGGATGCATCGGGTCCGGACGGAAAAGCGCCCGGATCAACGGTATCCGCAGGCGATGGCCCGGGTGCGCCGGCTCCTTCAGGCGCTCGGGTCGGGGGGATTGCGGGAGGAGATCGACGAATTCCTGGGTCGGGTGGCACTGTCGAAGTCGGACGGGGTGGAGGCCGACCCGCAGCGGGTCAATCTCCTGACTCTCCATTCGACCAAGGGCCTCGAGTTCTCCCGGGTATATATCGCGGGGGTCGAGGACAGCGAGATGCCAGGCGGTCCTGGCGGTCGGGCGCCAAGCATCGACGAGTTGGAAGAATCGCGGCGACTGCTCTACGTCGGGATGACGAGAGCGAAGGATCGGTTGGTGCTGACCCGAGTCGAGGCCCGCAACGGTCGGGTGACGGGTGGGCATCGGTTCCTCGACGAAATGGGATTGGTGCCACGAAATGACTGAAATGGTTGCCGGGAAATACGACCGGTCGATCGTCGATGGTCCCCTCCGCTCGGCGGTCTGGCGGCTCGCGTGGCCCACGATGCTGACCAACATCATCGGCGGGTTGCAAGGGATCGTCGATCACGTGCTGGTCGGGAATCTGGTGGGGTTCACCGGCAACGCCGCGATCGGCGTCGCCTGGCAGATCGTCATCGTCGTCATCGTCTTCATCACGTCGTTGTTCACCGGGATGAGCGTGCTGGTCGCCCGGTTCGCCGGAGCTGGGGAAGTCGACAAGGTCGATCGGACGGTGTATCAGGCGTTCCTCACGGCGATCGGGATTTCTGTGCTGGTGATGGCCCCGCTCGGGTATTTCCTGTCGCCGTTTCTGCTCGACCTGGTGAACGCCGCGCCCGAGGTGAAGGCGGAAGCATTGCCGTTCCTCCGAATCATGTTCCTGTTCAGCAGCGGGATGCTGGTTTTCTTCATGCTCGGCGGGGCCCTTCGCTCCGCGGGCGACGCCCGGACTCCGATGGTCCTCGGCGTCGTGATGACGGTGTTGAACCTGGTACTCAATGTCGTCTTGATCCGCGGCCTGGGTCCGATTCCCGCTTTCGGCACCGCGGGGTCGGCGATGGGAACCGTGATCGCCTCGGGCCTGGTCGCGGCCTACGCCGTGGTGAAGCTGTGGACCGGTGGGTGGGTCGTCTCCTTCCCGCGCAAGCACGGTTTCGGTCCGGACTGGACCATCATCCGGTCCTTGTTCCGGTTCGGGTTGCCCACCGGGATCCAGGGCATCGCGATGAACATCGGGGGCGTGCTGATGCTCGCCTTCATCGGATCGCTGGCCCAGAGCGCCGCGGCGCAGGCCGCGTTCGCCGTGTCGTATTCACAGCTCTTTTCGCTGATCACCTGGACGGCGGTCGGACTGCTGGGTGCGGCGGCGGCGGTGGCGGGCCAGAATCTCGGGGCAGGGAAGCCCGATCGGGCCGAGCACGCGGTGCATGTCGCGGCGCAAATCGGTCTCGCCGGGGCCGCGGTCATCGGGGCATTCTTCTTGTTCCTGCCGTGGCAGCTGCTGGCCGTGTTCGGGATGAACGATCCGGTGGTCGTCGAGATCGGGACCCAGCTTCTCAGGGTGCTCAGCGTCTCCGGCCTCTTCATTGCGGTGGCGCTGACGTATACCGGCGGTCTCCAGGGCACCGGCGACACCAAGAGTCCGCTCTACATTTCGATCGTCTCCCAGGTCATCGTGCCACTGGGGATCTGCTTCGTGATCCGGGAGATCGGCACGCTGGAACCGATTCACATCTGGATCGCCATTCTCGTCGGTCACGCGACCCGATGCGGGTTGAGCATGTACCGGTTCGGACAGGGCAAGTGGCGCCATATCGCGGTCGACATCGACGGCGGCCAACCCCGTTAGCTTTCAGTTGGTCGCACTCCACTCCTCGTTCTCAAGGATCGCCGTGCCGTTCTCCGGTCTCAAGCTCCACCCCAGCCTGCTCCAAGGACTGAAGGAGCTGGGGTTTGCTCGCCCGACCCCCATTCAGCTCGACGCCATCCCCCCCGCGCTGGCCGGTCGCGACGTCCTGGCGTGCGCGATGACCGGGAGCGGCAAGACCGCGGCGTTCCTCCTCCCGATTCTCCACCGGTTGCTCGATACCAGGCGTGGCACCACCCGGGCGCTGGTGCTGACGCCGACTCGGGAGCTGGCCGCGCAGATCCTCGAGCATCTCAACGGTCTCGCCGTCCACACTCCGCTCACCGCGGCGGCGGTCTTTGGCGGAGTCGGGATGGGGCCGCAGGAGCACGCCTTCCGGAGCGGCGCCGACGTGCTGATCGCGACGCCCGGCCGACTGCTCGACCATTTCCGATTCCCCTACGCGAAGCTCGCCGGTCTCGAGTACCTGGTACTCGACGAGGCCGACCGAATGCTCGACATGGGCTTCCTCCCCGAGATCCGCAAGATCCTCAGGCACCTGCCGCCCAAGCGGCAGACCCTGTTCTTCAGCGCGACGATCCCGCCGCCGATCGCCACCTTGACCCGCGAGTTGCTGCGAGACCCGGTCGCGATCAACATCCAACGCCAGTCCGCGCCGGCGGTCGGCATTACCCAGGCGGTCTATCCGGTGCGTCAGGATCTCAAATCCGCGCTCTTGCTGACCCTTCTCCAACGGGGCGAGACCAAGGAGGCTTTGGTCTTCACTCGGACCAAGCATCGGGCCGAGCGGTTGACGAAGTTTTTGGTGAAGGCGGGGGTCAACGCCGATCGAATCCACGGCAATCGTTCCCAGCCTCAGCGGACGGCCGCGCTGGCTGGGTTCAAGAGCGGCGCTATTCGAATCTTGGTGGCCACCGATATCGCTCAACGAGGGATCGACGTGACGGCGTTAGGCCACGTCATCAACTTCGACGTGCCATTGGTCCCCGAAGACTACATTCACCGGGTCGGCCGGACCGCTCGGGCCGAATTGACCGGAGACGCCTTTACGTTCGTGTCGCCGGAGGAAGAGGGAGAGCTCCGGGGCATCGAGCGGGCCATCGGCAAGCGGCTTCCCCGGGTCATCGTCCCGGATTTCGACTACCAGGCCAAGCCGGCAGGGCAGCTCGAGATCCCGCTCGGTGAACGGATCGCGGCCATCAGGGCCAAGAAGGCCGAGGATCGGGAGCGGGCCAAGGCCAAGGAGGCTCGCCGAAATCAGGCCGATCCCCGCCGCGGTCCGCTCCCGCCGCGGCCCGGCCCTCGCCGAGGTCGTTGAGCCGCGTTTCACGGCGTCTTACCCCGCTCCTCGTAGAGCTCTCGAATGGTGAGGCGTTCCCAGGCAGGGGCGCCCTGGGCGATCGCCTTGGCGGCGCCATCGATCCCGCCGGCGATGGCGCCCACGGTTACCCCCGCTCGAGTTGCCTCACCGAGATCCACGTCACCGCCGTAGGCCACTTTCGCTACGACCACGCCGAACAGACCCGACGCGACCCCAAAGAGGGCCCCGCGTCCCGCGCCCTTGACCACGACATCGGCCCCAAGGCGCTGGCCGCGATAGACCTCGACGAGAGCCTGCTGGTCCGATCGCACCGTCAGGCGGGTTTGCGAATTGAGATCGAAGACGTCCAGCCGGGTGCTGTCAAGCTGGACGATCGGTCCTTCGTATACCCGGCCCGGGCTGCAGGGATCGGAATCACACTCCAGGGTGGTCACTCGGGCGTGGCCGGTCCGGGGCACCGGTGCCCATCTGGGGCTGGCTGGGGATGCACGCCACGGCGCCGATGAGCAGGCTTGCGGGGGCCAACAGCTTCAGAGTCCTCACGATTTTCCTCCGTCAATTGGACGGGGGAACGATCGGGCCGGGGGGTCAAGCGGGGGTCAAGTCGCCCCAGGGACGCCGGCACTTCGAGGCTTTGGTGATCTGGTGACCCTGAGGTTCAGCGCGCGAGCGAGGAACGTTGCAGGTTAGCGGTCAAAGGGCCGTTGGATTCCGAAACTCGATCCGGTAGCGGTGCCCGGGCTCGGCGACAAAGGCGATCGTCCCCGGAGCGATCCGTCTGACCCGAACCAACCGGCCGTCCGACCTCACGGCTCGAAGGCCCACCGCCCTCACCACCTGGCGACCGGCCTGCGCCGCGGTGAGTTGAGCCTCCGTTAGGCGCCCGGCCGACCAGGCCAGGTCGATCGTGATTCCCCCCCGAGCCCGCAACCCGGTGACCGATCCGCTTGGCCACTCGGCGGGAAGCGCCGGGAGGAGATGCACTACCCCCTGGTGCGATTGCAGCAACATCTCGGCGATCGCCGCGGTGGCGCCGAGGGTCCCATCGACCTGAAGCGCTCGACCGCAAAGCGAGAACAAATTGGGGAGCGACGACTTGGCCATCAGCGCCCGAAACTGATCGTGCGCCGAGTTGCCATCAAAGAGCCGGGCCCGGAGCCCCATCTTCCAGGCATACGACCAGCCGCAGCCACCAGTCCCCCGCCGGTCCAACGAGACCGCCGCGGCCGCAGCCAACCCGGGTGAGGAATCCGGGGCGATCTCCCGGCCCGGATACAGTCCCCACAGATGGGAGAGGTGTCGGTGGCTGGGCTCGATCTCGTCCCAGTCGTCGAGCCACTCCTGAAGCTGGCCGTGCTTGCCGATCTGGTTCGGGGCCAGCTGGGATCGGGCCGCCCGCGCTTCCGCGCGAATGACGCTATCCTGACCGAGCACCGTCGCGGCCTCGTCGAAATTCGCGAACACCTCGCGGATGATCTGCATGTCCATGGTCGGACCGGCGGTCATGGTGCGGGCCGTCAGGACGATACCGCTCACCTCGTCGAAGAACTCCCCGTTTCCGGGCCAGGCCGGAAAGTTCTCGGGCGAGTTCGACGGCGCCGTCACCAGCCACCCCCGCTTCGGCTCGGCGACCAGGATATCGAGCAGGAAGCGGGTCTGGTCTCGCAACTGGGGGTAGAGCCGGCGGAGATCCGCAGTGTCACCCGAGAACCGGTAGCGCTCGTAGAGATTGGTCATCAGCCATGCCCCACCCACCGGCCAGGCGCCCCACGACGGACCGTCCATCGGGGTGGTCGACCGCCACAGGTCGGTGTTCTGGTGGAGCACCCAGCCCCGCGCGCCCCAATGTTCCCGGGCGGTCGCGGTTCCCGCTTCGGCCACTTCCCGGACCAATTTCTCGAGGGGGCCGACCAACTCCGCCAGGTTGCCCGTTTCGGCGGGCCAGTAGTTCATCGGGAGGTTGACGTTGACCGTGTACTTGGAGTCCCACCACGGATTGGGATTGTCGTTCCAGATGCCCTGGAGGTTGGCGGGCTCGGTGCCGGGGCGCGAGCTGGCGATCAGGAGGTAGCGGCCAAATTGATAGTACAGCGCGGCGAGGCCAGGATCGGGCGCCGCAGCGAACCGGGCGATCCGCCGATCGGTGGGCAGGCTGTCGGCCTCGGCGACCGGACCGCCCAACGTTAGGTGGACTCGGCGGAACCACGCCTGATGCTCCCGGATGTGGTCGGCTCGCAATTGGTCGTACGATCGTCCGGCGGCCCGGCGGAGCACTGCGGCGACCCGCTCGGCCGGGTTGCCGCTCACGTCGCGGTAATTGACGAAGCTGGTGGCGGCCCCCAGGAGCATCGTCACTGCGTCGGCGCCTACGACCGTGAGGAGCCGGCGATCGACGATCGTCGCGCCGCCCTCCGCGGTGACCCTGAGATCGGCCTGATAACGGAGCTTGCCTTCGATCCCCAGATAGTCGGTGCTCTTCCCGGTGAGCCGAAGGCTGTTCGGCGGTACCCCGTCCATCTGGAAATAGTCGGTCCCATAGTTCGAATGGGCCGGGTTCCGGGCCCCGCGGAGCTCGGCGGTGAACGAGATCGCCCCGGGCCGGTCGGCGGTGAGCCGAACGACGACGACCTGATCGACGGCGCTGACGAACACCTCCCGGAGGAACCGGGTGCCTCCGACCGAGTAACTCACCCGAACCACCGCGGCGTCGAGATCGAGCTCGCGGCGATAGTCGGTGACCTGGTCGTGGCCCGGAACCAGGAGCCAGAGGTCGCCGAGCGACTGATACTTCATCTGCTCGTAGGGCTTCCCCATCAGGCTCCGGCCGAAGAGATCGTGCGCTGCGGGAATGTCGCCGGCGAAGAGGAGCCGGCGAATTTCCGGCAGGGCCGCCGCGGCACCTTTGACCACGGGGTCGTAGGGCCCTCCCGACCACAGGGTTTCTTCGTTGAGTTGAATGTGTTCCTTGGCGGGGTGGCCGAACACCATCGCGCCGAGTCGTCCGTTGCCGACCGGGAGCGCCTGATTCCAGGAGTCGGCGGGCTGCCGGTACCACAACCGAAGGTCGGACTCTTGAGGTTTGGCCGTCATCGGTACGAACCGCACCGGAAGCGTGCGAAGCGTCTGGGTGCCGGTGGCGGTTCGGCGGAGAATCCGGAGCTCCTGCCGGTCCGTACCCACGGGAATCGCCATCAAACCGCCGATCTTCAGCTGCTGGATCAGGGCGGGCGGCACCTCGGCCGGCGCGGCCGTCACCATGATCCGATCGTAAGGTGCCTGCTGCGGCCAGCCGAGGTAGCCGTTGCCGGTGCGAACGTGGATGTTCGCATACCCGAGGCGGGCGAGGGTCTCGCGGGCCCGTTCGGCCAGCGGCGCCAGGATCTCGATCGTGTACACCTCGTTCGCCAGCTCGCCAAGCACCGCCGCCTGATAACCGGATCCGGTGCCGATCTCGAGGACCCGATGTCCTCGGTCGATCTTCAGAGCCTCGGTCATGAAGGCGACGATATATGGCTGGGAAATGGTCTGATCGAAGCCGATCGGCAGCGGCGAATCGATGTAGGCGCCGGCCTGTTGAGATTCCGGAACGAAAAGGTGGCGGGGTACCTTGCGCATCACGTCGAGCACTCGGGCGTCGCGGATGTCGCGGGCGCGGAGTTGCTCAGCGACCATTTGGCTCCGCTCGGCTTCCCGATCACGGGACCCGTGCTGAGCCCTGGCGTCGTTCGCACCCCAGGTCAGAGCCGCACCCAAGAGGGTGGCGGTGAATGAGAGGCGGCTCGCCATCGTAGTTGGAACGGTATCGGGTGTTGCCCGATCGGGCAACCGGTTTCCCGAGAATCGGTCGGGTCTTGAAACACCGGTAAGCGGGAACCGTATTTTCCGGACTTGCCAAATGCCGTTCGCTCATCCGAGCCCGACCTGGCAAGAAAAGCGAACCGTTACCGGTGGAAGCCCTGAGTTTGCCGATCTCGCCTTGCCACTACAGGCTTGGTGATGCAAGCTGTAATAGGTGGTAATTTCGCGCGCACGTGCCGGGAGACAGTCCATGCAGCTGAACGACATCCGCTACGCCCTTCGTTCTCTCCGCCGGGCCCCCGGCTTCATGGTGGCCGTGGTGGTGACGCTCGGTCTCGGCATCGGGGCCAACACCGCGATTTTCTCGGTGGTCCGCGGGGTGCTGCTCAAGCCGCTACCCCATAGGGACGGCGACCGGCTGGTCTATCTTCGCCAGTCGGTCGGCGGAATCGGTGGGGACAACGTCCTCTTCTCGGTCCCCGAGATCCTCGATTTCCGGACCAGCTCGAGGAGTCTCGGGGGGATCGCCGAGTATTCGGGGATGACCTATACCCTCCAAGGAAAGGACGACGCGGTCCGGATCAATGTCGGGCTGGTGACCGGCAATTTCTTTTCGATCATGGGGCTGGCCCCCGTCCTCGGCCGCCTCACGACACCGGATGACGACGGAACCGGCGTCCCGCCGGTGATGGTGCTGACCCACGAGTATTGGATGAGTCGATTCGGCGGCGACAGCAGCATCGTGGGCAAGGAGGTGCGGCTCAACAACCAGGCCGTCGCGGTGATTGGCGTCGTCCAGCGGGCGCCCTACTTCCCGAACCGAATGGACGCGCTGATGAACATGGTCATCAGCGAGCACCATACCAGCGCGATGATGGTCCACGGCCGGACCCACCGGATGACGGAAATGATCGCCCGATTGGCGCCCGGCGCGACGGTCGCCCAGGCCAGGGCCGAAGTGGCTGATATTCGGACGAAAGTCCAAGCCGACCACCCCGACGCGTATGACGCCGCGTCCAACTACAAGGTGACGCTCACGCCGTTTCAGGAAGTGCTGGGCGAGCGGGCTCGGCTGACGCTCTGGCTCCTGATGGGCGCGGCGACGTTCGTGTTGATCATCGCCTGCGCCAACGTGGCCAACCTGACCTTGATGCGGGGGGTCCGTCGGGAGCAGGAACTGGTGATTCGAGCCGCGCTCGGCGCCGGATCCGGCGCGCTCCGTCGGTTGCTCCTGGCGGAGAACCTGGTCCTGGCCTTGATGGGAAGCGCCCTCGGGCTGGTGGTGGCTTACGGCGGAGTCGGGATGCTCACCTCGCTGGCGGCCCGTTATTCGCCTCGTGCCAGCGAGATCCGCCTCGACGGTGTGGTGCTCGGTTTTACCCTGGCACTGGCGGCTACCGTAGCAGTCCTTCTCTCGTATGCGCCGAAATTCGTCAAGGAGACGGCGTTGGGAGCGTGGCTCACGGGGGCCGGGAAGTCGTCCGCCAATCGCCGCCGGCAGCGGTTGCAGCGGGGGCTCGTGGTGGCGCAGATCGCGGTGTCGGTCGTCCTCCTCACCGGCGCCGGCCTCCTCACCCGCACCATGCTCCAACTCTCCGAAGTGGACACCGGCTTCGATGCCGAGGAGGTGCTCACCATGGAAGTGCCGATGGACGATGGGAGCCGAAGCTCCGCCGATCAGGTGGCCATCTACCAACGGATGCAGGCCGATCTGGCGGCGATTCCCGGCGTCACTGAGGTGGGGCTGGGTTCGACCGTGCCGCTACGCAACAGTCTCGGGTTCCAACTCGAGGTCAAGGCGGAAGGGCGGCCGCTCGCTGCCGGCGAGCCGATGCCCCGCGCCGACTACCGGACGGCGAGCCCGGAGTACTTTCGCGCCGCGGGGGTTCCCTTGCTGGCGGGTCGGATGTTCGAGTCCACCGATCGGCAGGGCTCCGGTTTGGTGGTAATCCTCAACAAGACGCTGGCCGAGCGGCTGTTCCGCGGCAAAGATCCAATCGGTCACCGAGTGGCGTGGACCGGCGACGTGCTCCGGTTCATACCGGTCAGCGGCGAATGGCGAACGGTGGTCGGGGTGGTGGGGGACACCAAGGATGACGGGTTGGACGGTGGGGCGCGCCCGGTACTGTTCCAGCCGTTCACGCAAGAAGCTTTTCCGGGTAGCGGAATCGTGATCCGAGCTCGGCAGGATGCCGCCGGGATGGTCGCGACCGCCACGCGGTTGGTTCGGGCGGTGGCGCCCCAGGCGCCGATCGAGAACGTGCTCACGGTCAGCCAGATCAAGAGTGAGAGTGTGGCGCCTCGGCGGCTGAACGCGGTATTGGTGGCGTCGTTCGGGATTCTGGCGGTCATCATCGCGGCGGTGGGGATTGCCGGGGTGTTGGCGTTCTCGGTGAGCGCTCGCACCAACGAGATCGGGATTCGGATGAGCCTCGGTGCCGCGAGCGGACGGGTCCAGCGAATGATCCTCGCCGAGGGCGGCGTGTTGCTCGCGGCGGGCTTGGTCCTCGGGGTGCTTGGGTCGGTGGTGGCGACTCGGATGATTCAGGGACTGCTGTTTGGGGTCCGGCCGACCGACCCAGTAACGTTAGGCGTCGTAGCCCTGCTTATGGCGGGAGTGGGATTCGTCGCTTGCTGGATTCCGGCGCTCCGAGCGGCTCGGATCGATCCCGGGGTTGCGATTCGGGCGCAATAGCTCGGACTGGCGGATCTTCGCGTTAACGGACCGGGATGACCGAGTCGAAATTATTGAAGCTCTTGACCCGGATCGTCAGGGGACCGGCGTCCGGCGTGAACTCGACGTCGGTCGTTTCGCCGGGGCCGAAAAGGAGTCGAGCCGGCTGGACTTTCGGGGCTCGAAGGTCGGCGCCGTCCTTGGCGAGCATTCGCCACGTGGGGACCGCGCCCCGTTGGACCAGCTCGAGGTCGACGTCGTCGCCCGGCGCGATGTTGATGAAGCGAAAGCGGTACGGCGTCCCCCGCCGAAGGGGCCGCCCGGAATGGTGGACCACCACCAGCGCCGAATCGCCGATCCCCGCTACCGAGAAAATCACGACCCGATCACGATCCGAGTCCCACCGGGCTCCCGGTTCGAGCACGATCAGGGGCCCGAACAATCCCAGTGACAATTGACGGATCTCGCCGAAATGGGAGTGGTAGATGAAGGTCCCCGCCCGGGGCGGCGTGAAGCGCGCCACGAAGGAATCGCCGGGTGCAATCGATGGAGCAAGGCGGGAGGCGGTCCCACTCCAGCCCGCGACGCCGTCGTAGAAGCTTTCGAGCTCGAGACCGTGCCAGTGGATCGAGGTCGGCGTGGGGAGCCGATTGTGGACCGTGACGGAGGTCGGTTCACCGCGGCGGATAATGAGCGGCGGTCCGGGAATCGCGATCGAGTCGGCCGGTACCTGGCCGGGTCGGGCCAGCACGAAGCCGATGCCGACGGTGTCACCGAAGACCCGGGGGCGCTGTTGAACGGTCAGGTCGAGGCGGCGGACCGCAGGGGGGAGAGCGGCCGGGGTTTCGCCCGCGACCTCGATGCCGATGACCAGGCCGGCCATTCCATGGATGGTAGCGGTGTCCGGTGCGTGATGCGGTGGGATGGTGGGCCTGCTGGTGTCCCCCCGAAGTTGGGCGGCCCAGATCGGTGCCACCACCGGAAGGTCGGTTTCCTGCGCATGGGCCACGTGAAAAGCATCATGGCAATGAAAGAGCCAGTTGCCCGCGCGGTCGGGGCTCCACGCAATCGTCATCGTTTCCCGAAGGCGGAGGACCTCGGTGACCGCCATCCGCCGCTCGGCTGCGGTGTACGCGGTGTCGCCGGTCCAATCGCCCCGCGCATCGATCCGGAAGTACGCCCCGTGGAGATGCATCGGGTGGAAACTGCTGGCGAAGTTGACTACCCGCCAATGGGCGGAGTCACCGACGGCCATCCGGATCCGCTCGGTGTGGGGCCAAATCTTGCCATTGATGGTAATCACGAAGGAAGAGTCGTCCGTTCCCGGCACGATCGGTCCGCTCCAGGCTGAGATGGCGAAGATCCGGTCTGGATGGGCGCCGGCCGAGTCGACCGCGATGACGCCCACCAGCTGTTCTCCGACGCCGCGCGGATGGACGATCGTTCCTCGCCTCGTTTGCCCAACGTAGCCGTAAAGGCCGGGGCGGTCGGCTCGAAACGTGGAGCCGCCAGTCGCGCCGGGCGCAACGACCAGAGTGTCGGTGGTTCGTGGGTCGATCAGTCCGGTCACCCGGAGGGTATCTGCTAACCGATTGACGAGGGTCACCGCCACGCTCGCTCCGACGGGGACCCGGATCAGCGGCCCGGGTACCGACGCCCCCCGGCCGACTTCCCCGAACGCTGCGATTTCCAGGACGGGCCCGTCGTCGGAGGATGGGCGCCACCGAGCGGCCCTGGCTTCGAGGGCCACGGTCACCAGGTCAGCCTCGACCTTACCCGCGGGGGTGCGATGATCGTTAGGGATTGCAACCGGGGGTTCGGCCGACCGGCAGCCGACGAGTCCGAGCAGGAGTACCAAAAGTCGACTCGTCGGCATTAGAGAGGCGCCCCTGGGTGGTTGGGCCGAAGTATGGAAGTGAACCCGAGCGCTGGCAACGGGGTCTTGGCGATCGAGCGACGCTCGACTCTGGGCCTTCGGATCTCGCGGAATCACGGATCAGCGGCCATCTTGGGCCGATACCGGCAAGCCCTCTAATAACGGAATGGCCATGCGACTTCGTTTCTTCCAACTCCTCGTCCCGGCCCTCGCGACTGTCGGCGCCCCTCTCACCGGTCAGACCCCCCCCGACATCGCGAAGGCCGCTTCAGCGCTCACGCTCCGGAGCATTGGCCCGGCGTTGGCGAGCGGCCGGATCGCAGACATTGCGGTCCATCCCACTGATCGAAGCACATGGTACGCGGCCGCCGGCTCCGGCGGGCTGTGGAAGACCACCAACGCCGGTGTCACCTGGACCCCAGTGTTCGACGACCAACCGTCCTACTCGATCGGGGTGGTGACGCTCGATCCGAACAATCCCGACGTCGTATGGGTCGGCACCGGCGAGAACGTGAGCGGGCGGCATGTGGGCTGGGGCGACGGGGTGTATCGTAGCCGGGACGCGGGCCGCAGCTGGCAGCGGATCGGACTCGCGAACTCTCAGCACATCGGCAAGATCCTGATCGATCCGCGGAAGAGCGACCTGATCCTGGTGGCGGCGGAAGGTCCGCTCTGGTCGCCGGGGGGCGAGCGGGGCGTCTACCGGAGCGAAGACGGAGGGAAGACCTGGGCGGCCACCCTCCAGATCGACGAGAACACCGGTGTGACCGACCTCGAGTTCGCGCCGGACAATCCCGACGTGGTCTACGCCGCGGCCTACCAGCGCCGGCGTCAAGTCTGGGGCTTTCTCGGCGGCGGTCCCAACTCAGGAATCTGGAAATCCGCCGACGCGGGGAAGACCTGGCGCAAACTTGCCACCGGACTCCCCAAGGGAGACATCGGCAAGATCGGCCTCGCCGTCACCCCCGCCAACCCGTCGTTGGTCTATGCCACGATCGAGGCCACCAGTCAGGAACGGGGCTTCTACCGCTCCCGCGACCGAGGGGAGAGCTGGGAGCGCCGCAACGGCTACATCTCCGGCGGTACTGGCCCGCATTACTACCAAGAGATCGAGGCGTCGCCCACGAACCCCGACCTCGTCTACCAGATGGACGTCTTCATCAACGTGACCCGCGACGGCGGGGCCACGTTCAACGTGCTGGAGACCGGCCATACCAAACACAGCGATAACCACGCCTTGTGGATCGACCCCGCCGACGGCAAGCACCTCCTGGTGGGAACCGACGCGGGCCTCTACGAGAGCTTCGACGACGGTCGGGAATTTCGGCATTTCCCCAATCTCCCGGTGTCGCAGTTCTACAAGGTGGCGCTCAGCAACCGACTGCCGTTCTACGACATCCTGGGCGGCGCTCAGGACCTGGGGACATTGCACGGTCCCTCGAGAACCCTCAACCGCGACGGGATCCGGAATCAGGATTGGTACGTGCCGATGGGCGCCGACGGCTACGGCGTCGCTTTCGATCCCCGCGACGAGCACATCACCTACCTGATGACCCAGCAGGGCGACCTCTACCGCACCGACCGCCGGAGCGACGAGGCCTTGGGGATCCGACCGCAGCCGGCCGAGGGCGACCCCGCTGAGCGGTGGAACTGGGATGCCCCGATCTTGGTGAGCCCCCACAATCCCGATCGGATCTACTTCGCCTCGCAGCGCCTCTGGCGGAGCGACAACCGGGGAGATTCGTGGACCGCGGTCAGCGGCGACCTGACGCTCGGCCTCAACCGGTACCAACAGCCGTTCATGGGCCGAGTCTGGAGCGTCGATGCGCTCCACGACAACGGCGCCATGTCCAAGTACGCCACCATCACGGCGGTTTCGGAGTCCCCGGTGACCGAAGGCCTGCTGGTGGTCGGTACCGACGACGGCCTGGTGCAGGTGTCGGGCGATGGGGGTCGCAGCTGGGTTCGTTCGGGCCCACCGCCGGGGCTCCCGCCGCTTTCGCTGATCAACGACGTCGAGGCCTCCCTTCACGACGGCAACACCCTCTACCTGGCGGCCGATGCCCACAAGACCGGAGATTTCGCGCCCTACGTCTTCGTGAGCATCGACCGGGGCCGGACCTGGCGGTCGATCGCCGGCGACCTTCCCAAGGGCACGATCGTCTGGGCCTTTCAGCAGGATCATGTCCGACCCAACCTGATGTTTCTCGGCACCGAATTCGGGATCTACTGGTCGCCTAACGGTGGGACCAACTGGCACAAGCTGAGCGGCGGGGTCCCGACCATTTCGTTCCGAGACTTGAAGCTCCATCGGCGCGACAACGACCTGGTCGGAGCGACCTTCGGGCGCGGGTTCTACGTGCTGGACGACTATTCCCCGCTCCGGGAGATCGCGGCCGGTGCGCTGGCGACCGAGGGCGGGGTGTTCCCAGTGCGGGACGCGTGGTGGTTCGTGCCGGCGGCGGTGTCCCAAGCCCCAGGCCGGCCGACCGCGGGAAGCGATGACTACACCGCGCCCAATCCTCCCCATGGGGCCCTCTTTACCTATTGGTTGCAAGAGGCACCAACCACCGCCCGCGAGGCCCGCCAGGCATCGGAGAAGAGCCTCCGGGAGGCCGGCCGAGACGTGCCTTTCCCCGGTTTCGAGCGGCTCCGAGCCGAGGCGGTCGAGAGTGGACCACGGGTCTTCCTCCAGGTGGCCGACGCGGCCGGCCGGCCGGTGCGGCGAATCGCCGGCCCCACCGCGGCCGGGTTGCACCGCGTCAATTGGGATCTCCGGGGCCCGGTGCCCGACCCGATCGATTTGAGTCCTCCCGGGTTCCGTCCACCGTGGGCCGGCGATCCGAAGGGCCCGCTCATGGCCCCCGGCCGCTACACCGTGGAGCTGCTCGTCGTGTCATCGAGCGGCGTCCGCCGATTGGGACAGGCCCAGGGGTTCGAGGTCAAGCCGGTTCCGAACGCCCTGCCGGGAACCGATTACCAGGCGGTGGCGGCCTTCCAGCAGGAAACCGCCGAGCTGATGCGACGGGTCCAGGGGGTGGGGGCGGAGCTGAATCGGGCCCGCGATCGAGTCCGTCATCTCCAGGCCGCGCTCGACCGGACCCCGCGGGCGAGCCCCGCCCTTCAGAGCCGGATCGACTCCGTGACGAGGAGGCTGGCGGAGCTCGAGACCGGGCTCAACGGCGACGCCGTTAGGCAACGGCTGGACGAGTCCGTCAGCCCCGGGGTTCGGGGGCGAGTCGGGGAAGTGATCGGCGGACACTGGGACACCCGGCAGGCGCCGACCGCGACCCATCGGCAGAACATTGCGATCGCGCGGACCGGGTTCGACGCGCTGGCACGGGCGCTGGCGGCCCTGCTCGATGGAGACGTCGCGCGGTTGGAGGCCGACCTCGAGGCGGCCGGCGCACCATGGACCCCAGGTCGCCGGGTCCCGGTGCCATAGGCCGTTGGGTGCGCGGCCTCGCCCCGGAAGCACCGCAAGCCAACCCAGTCGGAACGAGGCGCCGACTTCTCCTCAGTGAGGGACCGTTCATGCGAAGATCGACAGTGGCTTTCCTCGCCGCGCTCGTCGGGGCCCCGGTGGTGGCCACCGCTCAGGGAACCAACCAGCACCGGCCGGTGCGGGACGTTCTGATCGCCGACGTCAATGGCGACCTCCCGAAATTCCTCGGCTTCATGAAACGGATCGAGGGCGTCAACCGGCGGCTCCGGCTCGGGGCGGAGCTTCGGGTCTTTCGGGCGACGTTCGCGGGCGATCAGACCGGGGAGGTCTACGTCTATTGGGAGCTTCCCAGCTTCGTCCGGTTCGCCGAGGTCGAGACGAAATTGCACGACGACCCCGAGTACCGAACGATCCTCGCCGAGATGGAGGCCGCCGGCCAAGGCTTCAAGTCCGAGCTTCTCACCATCGAGGTTACGATCCCGTAGCGATCAGCTTCGCCCACCGAGCGGGAGGTCCCGCAGAAAGAAGGCGGCCAACGTGGCCCGGCCTCCCAAGCCCGCCTTCTCGTAGGCCGCCGTCGCGTGTTGGCGCACGGTTCGTTCGCTCCGGCCGCTGGCGGTGGCGATCTCTTTGTGGCTCTTCCCCTTGAGAAGGAGGATCACCACCTCCCGTTCCGCCGGGGTGAGCTGCCAGGTGTCGAGTTGCCGCCCGATCGCCGCGGCGAAGCCGGCCAACGCCTGTTCGGCGCTGGTCCGCCACTCGTCTCGCTCCGCCTGTCGCTCGGCCACCAGCGCCTCGAGGCGCCGGTTTGCTTGCTCGGTCCGCCGCAACCGCCGCCACCACCACGCGGCCGCCCCCGAGGCCCCGAGAATGAGCGCCACTTCATAAAACACGTGGGCCGAGCGCCAATCGGTGGGCGCATCGAGAATCAGATCGACCACCCCGGCCGCCGCGATCACCGCCAGCGTCACCGCCAGCGGTCGTTCCAGCGTCGGAGTTGGCTCGTTTTCTTCCATGGTCGTCTCCGGCAAGTGTCGGAACCTGTCCGGAACCTGCCCCCATCCCTCTCCCGGGACAAATGTCGGATTGTGGGCCCGATCTCGAGGTCCTAACGTGATCGCGAGTTCGCCAGAAGGCTACTTTCTCGGGAGGTCATCGTGCTACCAGATCCGCTGCACCCCGCGTTGGTGCATTTTCCGATCGTCCTCGTCGTTCTGCTGCCCCTGGCGGCCGGGGCGGCTCTTTGGGCCATTCGACGTGGCGTCCAAGCCACCAGGGCTTGGCTGGTGCCGGTCGGCTTCGGTCTCGCGCTGAGCCTGTCGTCGTGGGTGGCGGTCGAGACCGGGGAGCGAGAGGAGGAGAAGGTCGAAGAGGTCGTTGCCGAGAGCACCATCGACGCCCACGCGGATGCCGCCGAGCGATTCTTGGCTCTGTCCGTCGCGCTGACCGCCCTGCTGTCGGTGGGTCTCGTGGCGAACCGGTGGGGCGCGGCGGCCCGGATCGCGAGCGTGGTGGCCGCCGTCGGACTGATCGGCGCGGGTTACCAGGTGGGCCACAGCGGCGGTGCCCTCGTCTACCATCACGGCGCCGCCTCGGCCTACCTCGACGGGAACCCCGCCCGCGTCGGCGATCAGGATGGCGAGGGCCGCCGGACCGAAGGAGGACGAGGCCGATCGGAGCGGGACGATGATCCCTGATGCAGGCCCATGCGATTCGGGTGGGCCCCTCGCCCGTAGGTTCGGCCTGGGATCAACGCAATCCCACCATTTCCTTGACCGACGCGATCAGCTTTGGCGAGTCGTACCCGATCCCTTCCTTGAACACCAGCGTGACGGCGCGAATGGCGGCCGGGGTGGTGGTGGGGTCGCCCCGAATGACCACCAGATCGGCTGACTTGCCGACCGTGAGGGTCCCGAAGCGATCGGCCGCGCCGAGGATCTTCGCCCCATTCGCCGAGAGAATCTGAATCCCCTCGACCGGAGTGAATCCGGCCTCGAGGAACAGCTCGTAGTTCCGTTGATTCCCGAACCCGGCCAGGACCCCGCCGACGCCGGTCGGATCGACGCCAGCGCCGAGGAGCCCTCCCGCCCGGACGAAGGCCAACTCATAGGCGAGGAACTTCTTGAACGCGGCCTCGGTCACGGCCGATCCGGCGCCCGCGGGCGTGGCCAACGCGGCGCGAGCGGTGAGGTACGCCTCCCGCGCCGGCGGGTAGAGCGCGTCGAGCGTGCGCTGCTCGATCGGAGGTCGGTTGGCCATCAATCCTTCGAGAATCACCACGGTCGAGGTCATCGCGACGTTGTGTTTCACCATGTCGGCGAAGGTTGCCTGGACGGACGGACTGTCGAGATCGAGCGATTCGAAGACGCTCATCTTCACGCCGGGGCACTGGTCGGGCGTTTTGGCGGGATCGTATTCCTGATTGGCGTAGAGCCCGTGCTCCACCGCGTCCATCCCGGCCGCCACGGCCTCCCGGTAGCCGACCGAACAAAGATGGCCGGTGACTTTCGCTCCCCGCTTGTGCGCCTCCTCGACCACCGCCCGAAGTTCCGCCCGGGTGATCCGATCATAGACTTTGAGCCAGCTGGCGCCCTCGGCGACCCAGTAGGCGGTGATCCGGCGGGCGGCCTCCGGCGTCGCGACTTCGTGCATGATGCCGTGATTGCCGCCCGGGCCGGTGATGTAGGGGCCGGTCACGTACATTCGCGGCCCGACCGTCCGGCCGTCGTCGATCGCGCGCTTGAGGATGAGGTCCTGATAAGGCGCCATGCTTCCAGTGGTGCGGATCGTCGTGACGCCGGAGGCCAAGTAGAGCCGAGGGGCACTCACCGGCTGATGTACGTAGGGCCATTGGCCACCGCCGTAGAAAGTGTGGTCGTGGAGCCCGACGAGCCCCGGGATCACTGTGTGGCCGGCGAGGTCGAGCACCCGCGCGTTGGCGGGCACGGCGGCCGAGGCGCTCGGTCCCAGCCACCGAATCGTTCCGTTCTGGATCACGATCGTCTGGTTGCCGCGGGCCGGGGCCCCGGTGCCGTCGATGACGGTGACGCCGGTGAGCGCCACGATCGGCGCGTCGATGGCGACGAATTGCCGCTCGGCCGGGGCCAGCCCACTGGGCGCTTGAGCGGCCAGGACCACGGGCGCCAACGGAAGGAGCGATGGCCAGGGAGATCGCATCTGGTACCCCCGAGGAAAGGGACTGTATCGTAGCCCCTGGTCCACGACCGCACTAGGACTCCCGCTGGGTCGCTAGGGCGGCGGCGGGCGGTCCGCTTGGGTCAGCCACCTGGCGACTTTCGATCGTGGTGGGCAGATTCCGGATCGGGACCGATCCGCCAACCAGGGGCCAGGTGATGGAGCGCACTGCGAAGGATCTCGGGAGAGCCGTCACCCAACTGGGTGCCGCGCTGCTGTGCGCCGCGCTGGCGCTGGTTGCCACCACCCAGGCGCAGCGGCCCACCATTCCCCGAACCGCCGCCGGCAAGCCGGACTTCAACGGGATCTGGCAAGCGCTCGGGAACATGCATTACGACATCGAGCCCCACATGGCCCGTCCGGCCCTCGCGATGCGACCCGGGCCGGTGGTGCCGGTGCCCGCCAAGGAGGTCGTGGCCTTGGGCGCCGTCGGTTCGGTGCCCTCCGGACTCGGAATCGTCGTCGGCGGCGAGATTCCCTACCTCCCGGCCGCGAGAGCGAAGAAGAACGAAAATCAGGAGAACTGGCTCAGCCGCGACCCCGAGATCAAGTGCTTCCTGCCCGGGGTGCCTCGGGCCACCTACCTGCCGTTCCCGTTTCAGATCTTCCAAAGCGACAAAGCGTTCTTCATCGCCTACGAGTACGCTGGCGCCGTTCGCAATGTCTATCTGAAGGATCCCGGCCCCCCTCAGATCGATAGTTGGATGGGGCAGTCGGTTGGCCGGTGGGAGGGCGACGTCTTCGTGGTGGAGGTGACCGGATTCAACGACCAGAGCTGGTTCGACCGGGCCGGGAATCACCACAGCGAGTTCATGAAGGTGGTCGAGCGCTACACCATGATTGGACCCGACCATATTCGCTACCAGGCCACGATCGAGGATCCGAAGACCTTCTCGCGGCCCTGGTCGCTCGGCTTGATCCTCTACCGCCACGTCAACCCCGACGCTCGGCTCGGCCAGTTCAAGTGCGTGGAGTTCGTCGAGGAGCTGATGTATGGGCATCTCCGCAAGACGCCGATCAAATAGGGGATATTCATGATCCGTCCGTACTCGAGGGTGGTGGCGGCCGGCGCGGCGGTGATGGTCGCAGTCGGGGTGCCGTCACTCGGATCGGCGCAAAGCCCCGCTCCCACCGGCCGGCCGTGGAAGCTGCCCCGCACGCCTGACGGCCGCCCCGACCTCCAGGGGAACTGGACCAACGGGACGATCACCCCGATCGAGCGGCCGCTCGGCCAAGAACGGGCCCTCACCAAGGAGCAAGTCGTCTCCCTGGAGAAGATTCGGGCCGACACGATCGAGAAGCTCAGTCGGGACAGCGACCCGAACCGGACCGCCCCCCCCAAAGGAGGCGACGGTTCGGTCGGCGCGGCCGGCATGGTGGGCGGCTACAACTATTTCTGGATCGACGCGGGCGACCGCGTCGCCCTCGTCAACGGGGAGTACCGAAGCTCGCTCGTCATCGACCCGCCTAACGGCAAGATCCCGTCCCTGACGCCAGAGGCCCGCGCCCGGTTGGGAGAGGCCTCGAAACGGATGAGCCAGTTCGGACAGTACGACAACCCCGAAAATCGGCCCCTCGCCGAACGCTGTATCATGTCCTTCGGCTCCAACGCCGGTCCGCCGATGCTCCCGAACTACTTCTACAACAACAACTACACCATCGTCCAAACCAAGCACCACCTGATGATCCTGACCGAGATGGTCCACGACGCCCGGATCATCCGGATGGGGAAGACCGCCGAACGGCTGCCGAACCACGTCCGCTCGTGGATGGGGGACTCACGCGGGTGGTGGGAGGGCGATACCCTGGTGGTCGAAACCACCGGATTTCATCCCCAGCAGGTCCTCCGCGGGGCCTCGGAGAACCTCAAGGTCACCGAACGGTTCACCCGGGCGGACGAGACCACGATCCTCTACCGCTTCACGGTCGAAGATCCAACCACCTGGGCTCAGTCGTGGAGCGGCGAGGTCCCCTTCAAAGCGATGAACGATCTGGTCTACGAATACGCCTGTCATGAGGGAAACTACGCCCTCTCGAACGTCCTGAGCGGCGCCCGCTCCCAGGAACGGGACGCTGCCAAGAAGTCCCAGGAAAGGTAAGGAACCATGCGCGCAAAGCTCTCCAGTCTGGTGGCCGCCGCTCTCGTGATCGGCGCCGCGGCGCCGTTGGTGGCGCACCACGCCTTCGGCGCCGAGTTCGACAAGGACGCCCCCATCCGACTCCAGGGGAAAGTGGTGAAGCTCGAATGGGTGAACCCCCATACCTGGATTCACCTCGAGATCAACAAGCCGGACGGGGCCGCCGAAGTCTGGATGGTCGAGGGCGGGACCCCCAACACCCTCCTCCGCCGAGGCTTGACGCGTCAATCGCTGACGTACGGGACCGAGCTGATCGTCGACGGCTACCAGACCAAGGACCACTCCCTCAAGCGCGCCAACGGGCGAGATGTGACCTTCACCGACGGCCGAAAGATGTTCATGGGTTCCTCGGGCACCGGGGCTCCCCGGGACGGGCGCGATCCGACCGAAGCTCCGACCAAGAAGCCGCCGACCGACCGCTAGGGGGCGGTTGCACGAGGGACGTTGACGGCCGGGCGGTCGAGTCGTAGGTTTTCGAACGCTCGTTCGACTTTGCCGATGACCGGCCGGCCCG
>Ga0187893_10004532_pt1 | contig 26285 bp, 20 predicted proteins | sample MA1701074metaG_FD_139574 | JGI IMG/M metagenome (GOLD analysis project Ga0187893, IMG submission 139574) | White microbial mat communities from a basaltic lava cave in the Kipuka Kanohina Cave System on the Island of Hawaii, USA - MA170107-4 metaG ... | reverse complement strand
CCGGGGGGGGCGCCTCTCTCCGGCGTCAGGATGGCGCCTGGCTTGTGTTCCACCACGACGCCACCGGGAGCGACCCGGGCGGCATGCACTTCGTCGAGGCGCGATCGAGCCGGTATGGCCGCAAGGAACTCTCCTACCGCCGCGGGTCGGTGAAGGAGCTGGAGGTGCGGTTCGGTGAGCCGGCGACCCTCGAATTGACCGTGGAAGGTCTTGCAGGGAGCCGGTTCGAGGGGGCCTTGAGCTTCTCCCTCCAGCCCGCCGGCGACGCGGAAGCTGAAAGGCGCGGCCGTTTCAGCGAAGCGTCGAAGCCGCAGGCCGCGGGACGGTTCCTCCTCGGTCCCGTGGAGGCGGGCGAGGTCGACCTCGTCTCGCGCGCGGGGTTGCAGCGGTACCAGTCCCTCGAAGCGGGACGGCAGCGGCTCCGGCTGGTGCCCGGGCTCAACAAACTCTCGGTGCCGCTGCCGCGGCTCCACTCCCTCGTCGTGAGCGCGCCGGATCTCGAGCCGGGATCGCGCCTCACGCTCCGCATCGAGGGGGAGAACGGGACCTGGATCCACCAGACTCTCGGCGAGGATCGCCGCGTCCTCTTCGAGCCGCTCCCCGACGGACGCTACCAGCTCATGGAGCAGACGGGCAGGAACGCCGGCGCCATGACCGTCACCCTGCCGGGACCGGCCGAGGTGGTCTTCCAGCCGCGGGAGATGAACGCGATGCGCGTCACGATCTCCGACGCGCAGGGTGCGCTCGCGGAGCAGGGGCTGCGGGACGGCGACCTCATCGTGGGCGCGGACGGGACGGAATTCGAGAGCGCCGCGCAGATGCAGCTCTCCTTCATGGGCGCGCTGGGAAAGGACGAAGCGAAGCTGACGGTTCTCCGCGGCGGCCGCCGCATCGAGCTGGTCCTGCGCGGCAAGGCGCTCATGGCGAGGGCCGAAGCGATGGGGGGACGGCTCGACGCGGTGGCGCGGTGAGCCGGGGGACTACTTGGCGTTGAGGCGCCCCTTGAGGCGCAGCGCACCATGCTCGAGAAAGCCCGCCAGGGTGAGGCTCCCGATGGCGGGCGCCGCCTCGGTCGCGCCGAGGGACGCAGCCAGCGCGCGGCGGTCGGCGTCGGGCAGCCCCTGCAGCCCTCGGCCCTGCACGATGATGCCCATGGCGTAGCGGTCTACGTCCATGCGCGCCAACTCGAAGAGCGCCCAACCCGACTGCGTGCGGTCGCCCCCGGTCGCCGCCATCCGGTGCGTGAGGTCGCAGAGGTAATCCGCGCGCGGGCCGGCCGCGAAGATGATCCTCTCGCCGCGCTCGGCGTAGGCCACGGGCAGCCCGCGTGTCCGATCGCAGAGGAGCGCGATCATCTCCCAGGCCGATTCCGGCAGCCCTTCGAGGTTGGGCGCGCCGTCTACGAGCCAAGCCGAGAGGCCGAGGGCGTGCGGCGAGCGGGCGCGTTTGTCCAGAACGAGGGCGCCGAAAGAACTGCGCTCGGCGGTGCGCAATCGATTGAGGATGGGCGAGGGGGGGCCGGGGGCCATGGTGCCGGTCATCACGAGGGAGACCGCGCCCTTGTCGATGTCGATGCCGAAGGCGAAGGGTCCGCCGGGATCGAAGGCGGTGAGCGCTTCGCGCAGGAACCGCACCAGCACCTCGCGGTCCTTGGACTCCTTGAGCCCGGCGTGGGCCGCGGCGTGGGCGGCGACGGTTTCGGCGAGGAAGGTGGGGGGCAGCGTCGTTTCGACGCGCACCGGGAGCCAGCCTGGAAGGAGATCCACCAGATTGGTGGCGCGTGCGTGCGCCGCCCGGGCCAGCGCCTCCTCGGTGGCACCCTGTGCGCCGGGGAGGAGGCGACCCTCGAAGAGGAACCCCGCGGGATCGCAGGTGATGCCCAGTTCGAGGGTGTCGGTGGGGAAGAAGAGCCGGGCGAGGAGCGTGTGGTGGCGCGCACGGAGGGCGAGGTCGCCGGCGGGCAGCGGCGATGCCGGTGCGGGCGCCCCGGGCGCACCTCCCCCGGTGAGGAGGATGAAGTCGCCCTCTTCGCGGTAGCCGATGCCGCGGGCCACTGCGTCGCGCAGCGCGAGGGAGGCGGTCCGCTTGTCGCTGGCGGGAAGGAACCGGACCCAGGCGCCCTGGGGCGTGAGCGCGAGCCCGCCCGGCCGCTCGGGATCGACCCCCTTGCCCGCCGCCTCGGAGCAAAACTCCCGCGCGGCGTCGCCGTCCCGGCCGAGGGTCGCCAGGAGAGCGCCGAAGTCCGCGGGTCGCGCGCGCACCGCCTTCTCGGCGGGGAACCGCACGAGGGTCGTGGCGTCCGCGGGGACCCAGGCGAGGAACCCCGCAGCTGTCTCTCCCTCGCCTGCCGCCGGCGGCGCCCGCTCCCCGCAGGCGAGTCCCAACGCCGCCGTGAGCGCGATACCGATCGAACCCCGCATCGGGGCCACACCATACCAGTCGGCGGCGCGGGGGCATGCAGGGCGCCTCACCGGCGGGTTGGAGGCGGCCGGGCGTGAGTTTCGGTGCTCTTGGGAGAGGCGGCTCCGCGCGCCGCTGCGCCAGCAATGGCGCACCTCGCCGCCCCAGCCCACTGAGGCATTGGACGTTACGACCCCCGGGTCGTTGCAATGCGAATCTGGGCGAGGAGGGAGGCGAGCTGGCGGGGGGAGAAGGTGGCGGTGGCGCGCAGGGAGGCGCTCTCGATGGTGAGGGAGGCGGTTACGGGCACGCGGGTGCGGAGGCGCAGGTCGAGGAGTCCGCGGCCTTCGCGGAAGAGGAAGGGGCCCGCCTCGCGGCAGCCTTCGACAAGCGCTGCGAGGTCCACGGTGAGGGCGGCAAACCGCTTCGGGTGCAGGAGGGCGGCCTCCACCGTGTGGGGGTTGTCCTGCATCGCGCCGCTGGCCAAGCCGTCGAAGAAGCGCTCCGCCTCCGGCCGCGCGCGCTGGCCGATGACGATGCCGAGCCGTTCGCCGACGATGCCCACGTAGGCCACCACCGGCCCGCGCAGGAGCGTGGCCAAGACCGTCGCTGCCGGCCCCGCTTCGCGCAGCCGCTGCAACACGGGGCGTCCGATGTGCCCTGTGACGAGGCCGACCACCGCGCCCTGGCGGCGGAAGATCTCGGGCGCCCAGTCGAGGTGCCCGCCCTCGCCCGCCAGATCCCGCAGCAGGTTCTCGAAGGACGAAGAGCGGAAGAAGGCGTGGGCCGCGGCCGGATCCTCCAGCTCGGCGACGAAGCTGAGCGACCCCGGCCCCTCGCTGCCGAGCCGCACGGCGCAGGCGGCGCTCGTTCCGAGGAACGCGGTCGCGTCAGGTTGAAGGAGTTTTCCTGCGAGAGCGACCAGTTCTGCGCGCGGGCTGGCCCACTCCGCATAAAGCGTCGCGTCCCGGGGCAACAGGCGGGCCGTGCGGGAGCTGTCCGGAACGAGCCGAAGGAAGGTCGCGGCCAGGGGGCCCTCCGCGCGCGGCGCGAGGCGCAGGTCGATCTGCAGGTCGCGAGGGCTGAAGCGCAGCGCCAAGTCGATGCGGGTCAGCCCCCGGGCGAGCCCGGCCAGGGAGGGAATCGTCGGCGCCGTCAGGCCCAGCGGTTCGAGCAGCTCCCCAAGCCCCACAGAGAGATCGGCAAGCGCGCGCGGGGCGGCCAGGAGCGACAGTTGGCCCGACAAGACGTATCCGCCGCGCCCTGCCGGTGCGTAGGCCGCGACCAGGTCGGGCGGCCCCACCGCGCAGTAGAGCGGCCCCGTGCGCCGCATCCGCTCGTTCTGCTCTGTGCCGAGGGTCGGCAGGAACCCGATCCAGCGCCCCTTCCACCGCACGAGCGCGAAGGCGCGGCCGGTGTCGAAGTCGACATCGTGCGGCAGCGTGAACGCGCGCCGCAGGAATCCGGAAGGCGAGCCCTTCGGTACGCCGGCTTGCGGCAGAAGGCGCCGCACCTCGGCGAAGTGGGGCGTGACGAGCTTTTCGAGCGTCGCCATGTCCTCGAACCGCAGGAGCATGTCGGCGCCTTCCGGATAGAGGGGGGCCAGGGTGTCCGGCACGAGCCCGGCCTGACGCGCCGATGCCTCCGCCGACTCGGGCCCCACCGCCGGGCTGAGCCCCTCGAGAGCGGCGCGCGCCGCCTGCGCCGGGGCCAGGGAGCGATCCCGCGGTCCCGCTTCGCTGCAGGCGGCAAGGAGGGGGAGGAGGAGGGCCAGGAAGGCGAGACGCATGGGGACGCGTCTCGCCTATCGGCCTGCCTCGACTAGCGCCTTGAGCGCTCGAGCCGCGCCATGCGGAACGATTCGATGGGGGGGCCGGGGCCCCAGGTGAGGATGCCGACGCCGAAGGCGGGGAGCGGGGCGGCGTCCACCCCGTCGAAGAGCGGCACGTCGTTGACGGAGAGCCACCACTTCGAGCCTACCCGGCGCAGCCGGAGCCGGTACTCCGCCGCTTCCGCGACCTCCGCGCCCGGCTGCAGGTAGAGCAGCCGGTCGTAGCGGTACCAGGAGCAGGCGAGCTTGCCCTCCTCCTCGTGGAGCACGAGAGTGTGCCCCGACTGCCCGTCGTTTTCCCCTTCGCCGTCCAAGGTGAGGCCGAACTTGCTGGGCAGCCCCTTCTTGTCGGCCACCACAACCAGCTCGATCTCGAAGTCGGGTGCCGCGGGCAATCCGGAAGCGGCGAGCCAGAGGATGTTGCTCGGCCCGTCCTTGGGCTTGTCGGGGTCGACCAGGAACCGCTGCCAGAGCCCACCGCGTTCCGCCGCCAGGGGCCGCAGCCGCCCGTTCTGGGTATCGAACTTGCCGACGCCGGTCCGCCAGCGCGACGCGGAGAGCGACTTGAAATCGTCGTTCACGAGTCCCACGGCCCGCATCTCCGCGGGCGCCGGGAGGGCGAGGTCGCCTTCGTGGTCGGCGGCGTCGGCGCGCAGGTCCGGAACCGGCGCGCCATCCATCCCCTCCACGCGCAGCAGGAAGCCCCACGCGCCGCTGGTGTTGTGAACTTTGAGCAGAATCCGGTTCCATCCCGTGCGCAGCATCACCTCGTGGAGGTGATCGTCGAGACGGAGCGGATGGCTCCCCTCCGTCTTCTCCACCAGCGCGCCGTTGCACCAGAGCGCATGGCCGTCGTCGCTGCCGACGCAGAGGCGCACCGGCAGCTCCGCGTCGGCATGGAGGTAGGTGAGCGCGAAGGCGCAGGCGTTCTCGGGATACCCGAACCCCTGGAGGAGGAGGTCCACGGTGCCGTCCGGTCCCACCACCGCGTCGCGCCACATCCCCGCCTCGATCCCGTAGCGCACCTCCTTGCCCGCCTCGATGCGGGTCTCCGGCGGGAAGACGACATGGGCGGTGCGCCCCCGCGCGTGGAACGGCCCCACCACGCGGAAGGCGCGCACGATGCCCAGTTCGGCATCGAGGGCGCGCGCGCTCTCCTCCTCCCCGCGCGCCAGCGCGATGCGCAAGAGGGCGTGGCGCGCCCTCGAGGCGAGGGTGGAGCGCGGATCGATGGCCAGGGCCTCGCGGAGGGGCTCCTCCGCCGCGTCGAGCTGCCCTTTGAGCAGCTGAAACTCGCCGCGCCGCACCAGCGTGATGAGCTGTTCGGTCTCCCGCAGCACCTCGCGCCAATCCTTGCGCGAGACCGGGAAGCCCCACTCTTGGAGGGTGTCGAAGACCTGCTCCCCGTACTCCGTCGCGAGCAGGTAGCCGAAGTAGCGCATGAGTTGGTGCTCCCGCTCCGGCCATGCCCCGAACTGCGCCTCGCGCATCCGGTGGAAGACGCGACGGTAGGGGGCCCAGTCGTAGGGGGCGTCCCCGGGCGGCAGTTGGCTGAAGAGGAACCCCGCCGCAGGTCGGTAGGGCTGGATCTGGAAGTAGGGCACCTTGCGCCCGAGGAAGAAGCGCACGAACTGCTCCCGCGACTCGGTGATGAAGGAGCGCGCGGCGTCCGTCTGTCCCAAGGCGTCGAGGCTGAAGCCCGCCGCGAAGTCGGCGAGCCCTTCGGTGAACCCGTCGTGGAGCCACCCGCGCCCGAAGATGCAGTGGCCCAACTCGTGGTAATGGAGCATGCCCGCCACCGGGAGCCCGATGGCGCGATTGCCGATGCGGATAAGCTTGCCCCCGGCGAGCCCGCCCCCGAAGTCGAAGGTCTCCTGGTAATAGAGGCAGATCCGGACGCCGTCATGGGTGAGCGGCTGGTCGGCCAGGTCGGACTGGAAGATGTAGGCGAGATCGAGGAGCGTCTTCTCCCCGTCCGGGATGGAGGCGACGAACGCCCGCGGCCCCACGAAGAGGAAGTGGCGGGAAACGCCCACGTCCAGGCGCCGGAACCGCTCGTCGTCCAGGATGCCCCGAACTTCGTCGCGCTCCGCAGGCGTCGCGCCGGCCGCCGCCGCCGCCTCCGCCTCCTCCCGCAGCCCCCGCCCCCCGTTCTTGAGTTCCTGCGGGTAGGCGCCGAACTCGAGCTCCTGGCAGAGCCGCACGACGAGACGCCACTCTTTTTTCTCGAAGCGCGCCTTCGCGGACTGCAGCAGCGCGTCGCCGTCCTTGGCGGCCCGGATCACTTTGTCCGCCAGCTCCTTCTCCTCGGCGGTGGGGCGCCGCGTGAGCTTGCGCACGAGCTCCTCGATGCGCGCCTGCTCCTCCTTCACCCCCTGCCCGTCGGACGCGAAGAGATCCTGGAGACTCTTCCGCAGAAGGATCGCGCCGCAGAGTTTCTCGTCCCGTTCCAACCGGTCCGCCTCCGCGCGCCAGACGCGGATTTTCTCCATGCGGACATGGGCGACGACCACCTCCCCTTCGGCCTGGGAGACGGGACGCGGCGGCGCCCAGCCGGCGGCGCGGTAGGCATCGCGGAGCCGGGCCTTCTCCGCGGTCGTGTCGGAGAGCCGCAGGGCTGTCTCGAAATGATCCAGCGCTTCCGCCAGCCGGCCCGCCGCCAGCGCCTCGTTCGCTTTGGATTCCGCCTCCCGGGCGGCTGCTCCCGGGGCGGCCAGGAGGAGAAGGAGGAGCCCCGCGCCCATGCCGGCGAAATTCTATGCAGAAAATGTCGAGGCCGAAAATGCCGATAAGTAAGGAGCGGTGAAACCTCAACCCCAAGATCCTTCGGTGGCGGCCGACCGCCGCGACTTCCCCCGGCTGAGCGCCTCTTTCGAAGTGCGGTTCGGGGTCTGCGGCGCCGCGGGCCGCGAAGTGCCCGGCTTCACGAACGACCTGAGCGTGAGCGGCATCAGCTTCGTGACCCCGGAGACGCGCGCCAAGGTGGGGGACCACCTCGCCGTAGAGATCAAGGTCCCCGGCTTCACCGAACCGCTCTACTTCCTGGGCCAGGTGGTCCGCACGCGGCTTGTGGCGGGGGGCACCGAGGTGGCCTGCCGCTTCGACTGGCTGGGCAAGTCCGACCGCTACAAGGACAAGCTCGCCAGCCTCGTCGCGTCCCATAGTTGAGCGCAGGGCGCACAATGGGAGGATGCCTCCCGAGATCGCGCTCTTTGGCCTCTGTCTCCTCCTGAGCGGGTTTTTCTCCGGTTCCGAAACCGCGCTCCTGAGTGCGAGCCGCATGCGGCTCCGACGGATGGCCGCTGACGGCGACCGCGGCGCCGATCGGGCGCTCCAGTTGGTGAAAACGCCGCGCCGGCTGCTGGCGGGCATCCTCGTCGGCAACAACATCGTCAACACGCTGGCCGCGAGCACCGCCACGGTGTATTGCGTCCACGGGCTGGCGCTGGGGGAGGGCAAGGGGGTGGCGATCGCCACCGGGGCCTCGACGCTCCTCCTGGTGCTCTTCGCGGAGTTCCTGCCCAAATCGCTCTCCGCCGCGCATCCCGAGGGGATCGCGCGCAAGGTGGCCCTGCCGGTGCAGGGCGCCATCCATCTCCTCGCCCCGGCGGTCTGGGCGCTCCAGGCCATGATTCGCCCGCTGAGCTCGGTCTTCAAGGCGGGGCGGCGCGACGGGATCGCCGTGGCCGATCTGCGCGTTGCGGTGGCGGAAAGCGCGCGCACCGGCATGCTCGACGAGACGATGGCCCGCATCCTGCGCGGGGGGCTCAGCCTCGCGTGGAAGACGGTCGCCGACGCCCTGGTCCCGCGCGTCGACGTGCGCGGCGTCGACGTGACGAGCGGCTACGAGACCTGCCTCGAGCTATTCCGGCGCGACAACTACTCGCGGCTCCTCGTCATGTCGGGGACCCCCGACGGCGACCTCGGCTACGTCTCGGTCAAGGACATGCCGCACATTCCCGCGGACCAGCGCGCTTCCTGGAAGGCGGGGGACGCGGTCCGGCAGGCGTTGCGCGTCCCGGCCACCCTGCCCCTGGCCAAGCTCCTGATGCGCATGCGGCGGAGCGGGGTCCACTTCGCGGTGGTGAAGGACGAACACGGCGGCACCGACGGCATCGTCACCTTGGAGGACGTCCTCGAGGAGCTGGTGGGGGAGATCCGCGACGAGCACGACGCCGAGGAGCACCCCCCGGTGCGCGAGACCGCGCCGGGGCAGTGGCTCGTGCGCGGCGACGTGGCGGTGCTCGAGGTGAACGACCGGCTCGGCCTGCAACTGGAGGCGGAAGAGGCCCACACCCTGGGCGGGCTCATCGCGGAACTCCTGGGCCGCCTTCCCCGCGAGGGGGAGGGGGTGGACGGGGAGGGGGTCCGGCTCGTGGCGGCGCGGGTCTCGGGACGCAGGGTGCTGGAAGTGCTCGTCGAACGGCGCGGCTGATCCGTGGCCAGGCCCTTGAGCCCGCCGCTATACTGGCGGGCTTTGCGGGCCTGTAGCTCAGCTGGGAGAGCGCTTCGTTCGCAATGAAGAGGTCAAGGGTTCGAATCCCTTCAGGTCCACCAGCCCCGATCCCGCCGGAGGCCAGCCCTCCGGCCGGGATCGTTCGTACTGGTTGTTGCGGTCGGGCGCCGGGCCGACGCGGGGGCCGTCCCGCCGCGGAGGCAGCCGGCACAGGGAGGCAGGCGGTGCAGGAATGATCGAGGTAGCGGGTCTCACCAAGCTCTACGGCGAATTTCGCGCCCTGGACGGGGTCACGTTCCAGGTGCCCCGGGGCGAAATCGTCGCCTTCCTGGGTCCCAACGGGGCCGGCAAGTCCACGACGATGAAGATCCTCACCGGCTACATCTCGCCGAGCGGGGGATCCGCCTCCATCGACGGCCGCGACGTCGTGGAGCGCTCCCTCGAGATCCGGCGCCGCATCGGCTACCTCCCGGAGACGACGCCGCTCTACTACGACATGCAGGTGAACGAGTTCCTGGACTTTGCGGCGAAGCTGCGCGGCCTGCCGCGGTCGCTGCGCCCCGGGCGGCTGGCCTGGGTCGCTTCCATCTGCCACCTGGAGCCGTTCTGGAAAAAGCCCATCGGCCAGCTGAGCCGCGGGCAGAAACAGCGCGTCGGCTTCGCCCAGGCGGTCCTCCACGATCCCGACGTGCTCATCCTGGACGAGCCGACCGCCGGCCTGGACCCCAACCAGATCGTCGAGGTGCGCTCCCTCATCAAGGGGTTCGAGGGGCGCAAGACCATCATCCTCTCCACCCACATCCTGCAGGAGGTCGAGGCGCTCTGCCGCCACGTCATCGTCGTCCACCGCGGGCGCATCGCCGCCGACACCACGGCGGAGGAGCTGCGCGCCGCGCACGGGACGATCGAGAACGCCTTCCGCGCCCTGACCGGCGGCAAGCCGGTGGAGGCCGCCTCCCATGCGTAGCACCCTCGTCCTCGCCTGGAAGGAGACGCGGCAGATCTTCCTGAGCCCGATCGCCTACGCCTTCCTCGTCGTCTTCATCTTCTTCACCAACTTCATGTTCTTCCGGGAGTTCTTCCGCGCCAACCAGGCGAGCATGAGCAACTTCTTCGGCCCGCTCATGGCGATCGCATTCGCGGTGGTGATCCCGGGGATCACAATGCGGATGTGGGCGGAGGAGCGCAAGCAGGGGACCATCGAGTTCCTGCTCACCGCCCCGGTCCACACCTGGCACATCGTGGTGGGCAAATTCCTCGCCGGGCTGGCGCTGGTGGCGCTCTGCCTCGTCCTCACGCTCCTCGTGCCCTACACGATCTCGCGCTTCGGGGATCTCGACTCCGGGCCGGTCTGGGGGGGCTACATCGGGTCTCTGCTCCTCGGCGGCTCCTGCCTCGCCATCGGGATGTTTTTTTCCTCGTTCACCCAGGACCAGATCGTCGGCTTCCTGGTGAGCGCCATCGTCCTGTTCGCCCTCGTGCTGGTGGGCATGCCCTACATCCAGCAGGAGTTCGGCGGCGCGACCTGGGTCGGCGCGTTCCTGCGGCACGTGAGCCCGACGTCGCACTTCGAATCCATGGGACGGGGGGTGATCGACGTGCGCGACGTTTTCTACTTCGCGTCGATCATCGGGTTCTTTCTCTATCTGAACGTCCGGGTGATCGACCTGCGGAGGTGGAGGTAAGCCATGACCGCTCCCCGCCCTCCCAAGCAGTTCGCGCGCTACCTGCTCACCACCCTCGGCCTGCAGACCCTGCTCGTCCTCGCGGTGCTGGTGTTCGGGTTCCTCGTGGTCGACCGGATGGTCTGGCGCAAGGACCTCACCGAGGACCAGCGCTACACCATCGAGGCGGCGAGCAAGCGCATCGCCGCCGCGGTGCAGAACCCGTTGCGCATCAAGGCCTACTTCTCGGGCAACCTGCCGCCCATGTACGAGCCGCTGGAGCGGCAGGTGTTCGACATTCTCGCGGAGTACGTCGCCGCCAATCCGGCGGGCCACCTCCGGGTGGAGCGCGCCGATCCGAGCAAGTCCCAGGCGGTGGAGTCGGAGGCGCGCAACTACGGCGTCGGGGTGGTGCAACTCCCCGTGGTGGAGACCAGCTCGGTCTCGCTCATCAACGCCTACGGCAGCATCGTGCTCCTCTACCTCGACCGGCACAGCGAGGTGATCAACGTCGCCACGCGCTATCGGACCGGCTACGAGGGGCTCTCTGCCCTCGAGTCCGAGATCTCCAACAAGCTCTGGCAGCTCACCAACGAGAAGCCCAAGATCGGCATCTGCGGCCAGCTCAGCGGCGGGGGCCGCCCCCCCAACCCCTTCTCCCCCGCGCCCCAGGAGCAGCCGGAATTCCAATCGCTCCGGCGGCAGCTGGGCGAGACCTGCGAAGTCGAGACGGTGGATCTCAAGACCACCGAGCCGGATCCGAGAAAGATCCCGGCGCTTCTCGTCGTCCGCCCGAAGGAGTTCAGCGATGTCGAGGTGTTCCGCCTCGACCAGTACCTCATGAAGGGCGGCCGCGTCCTCATGTTCGTCACCCAAGGGACGATCGAGCAGGATCCGTACGGCGGCAGCGGCTTCCAGTTCCGCCCTTTCGCCACCGGCCTGGACGAATGGCTGGCGCACGTCGGCCTGCGCGTGCCGAAGGAGTTCGTCTGCCACTGGCGCAACGCCTACCCGATCCGCATCAAGGGCAAGATCGGCCCGCTCGACGCCGAGATCCCGGTGCCCTTCTGGTTCTGGCCCATCATCAGCGAGCCGGGGGCGATGGACTCCGACAACCCGGCGGTGAGCACGATCAAGACCATCCACCTCTTCTGGCCCCACCCGGTGGACATCCTGCAGGACAAGCTCGCCGGCCAGCGCACCGCGACGGTGCTCGTGCGCTCGCACGCCAATGAGTCCTGGCGCTGGACCGACCTGAGCCGCGTCGACCGGCGCCAGCTGGACGAGCGCGCCGACCGTCCTCGACGGGAGGACGTGGGGTCGAGCAATCTGGCGGTGGCGATGGACGGGAATTTCAGCTCCTATTTCGCCGACCGTCCGGTCCCCCCCTCGCTCACCAAGCCCGCGGACCAGCCCGAGGAGGGGGGCGATGAGGAGGAGGGGGGCGGGGAGGCCAAGCCGCCGGCCCCGGTCCAAGCCCCGGAGGTGGTGAAGACGACCGCCCAGACGACCCAGCTTGTCGTGGTGGGCAACGCGCTCTTCGTGAGCGATTTCGTGATCGGCGGTGCGGACGACTCCGGCGAGACGGCCAAGGCGATGACGCTTCTCGCGAGCAGCCTCGTGGACTGGCTCGCCCGCTCCCCCGACCTCATCGCGCTTCGCAACAAGCGCTACGCCGACCGCACCCTGCGGGACAAGGCGTTCGACGAAAAAATCCAGAAGATCAAGGAGAACGAGGAGTTGGACGAGGAGGCGTTCTACAAGGCGCTGGACAAGGAGATCGAGGACCGCGACTCGAACCGCACCTGGTGGCGCTGGGTCAACGTGCTCCTGCCCTCCGGCGTGGTCATCGTCTCCGGTTTCATCCTTTGGATCCTGCGCGCCGCGCTCCGGGCGCGTCGTGCCCAACTCCCTCCGCCCTTGCCGCCGTCCTGAGGAGGCCGCCATGAGCCGCACCAACATCGTCCTCTCCGGCGCCGTGGTCGCCCTGGCCGCCATCTACTTCGGCGTGATGGGCGGCAAGAGCTCCGACCCGACGTCGGGGCCGGCCCCGCGTCTCTTTCCCGAGTTCAACAAGCAGGCGGCCGACCGCATCGTCTTGAGCGAGGGCTGGATCAAGAGTTCGTTCACCATCGAGCGGGTCGGCTCCGACTGGGTGCTCGCCTCCGCGGGGGGCTACCCGGTCAAGGCGGCGACGGCGGGCAAGCTGCTCGATGCCGTCGCGCAGTTGCGCGCGCAAAACGAGGTGAGCTCGACCAAGGCGTTCCACAAGGAGGCGCAAGTCGACGAGGAGGGGCGCCGGGTGCAGGTCTTTCGCGGGGAGACGGCCATGGCCGACTTCCGCGTGGGCCGCAATCCGAAAGGGAGTTATCAGGAGTTCTTCATCCGCAAAGAGGGCTCCGACACCGTCTACCGCACCAGCACCCTCCTGAATCCCGACGCGCCCCGCAGGGAGCCCGCCGCCCCCTGGGACACCGGGGGAAGCGGCTTCAGCTGGGACACGTTCGTCCAGAAAATCGGTGTCGAGTGGATCGAGACCGAAATCTTCAACATGGGCGACTCGGAGGTGCAGGAGCTCCTCCTCGAGGGCCCCGAAGGGACGATCAAGCTCCTCCGCAAGGGCCAGGACGAATGGACCCTGGAGCAGCCGGAGGCGGCGCCGGCCGATACCGACGCGGTCCACAGCGTCACCAACGCGCTCCGCTACCTGAGTTGCTACGACGTGCTGGGCAAGGCGACCGAAGTCTCTTCCTCCTTCGGCCTCGACAAGCCGGTGGGCACGGTGACGCTCGTCGCGAAAAAGAAGGTCGAGAAGAAGAAGGAGGAGGCGAAGCCTCCGGTCCCCGGCGAAGAGGAGAAGAAGGACGAGGAGAAAAAGGAGGAGGAGGAGGAGTTCGTCCTCGTGCGGACGGTCGTGCGCATCGGGGCGCCGATCAAGCGCGCCGACCGCATGGACGAGGGCAAGGTGGTCGAGAACGAGTACGCGCCGGTCACTGTGAGCGTGGAGCCCGCCGACGAGAAGCTCGCGCGGCGCTGCGAGTTCGCCTTCCTGGTCAACACCTACTCCACGACGTTTCTGAAGAAGAAGCTGGAGGAGTTCCGCCAAAAGCCCAAGGAGCCCGAGAAAAAGGAGGGCGAGGAGGGGGCCGGGGAGGGCGAGACGCCTCCTGGGGAGCCCGGTGAACCCAAGGAGCCCGGTGAACCCAAGGAGCCCGGTGAACCCAAGGAGCCCGGTGAACCCAAGGAGCCGAAGGAAGGCTGCGGCGATGGCTGCGGCGACGAGGCCTCCGGGGGCTGAGGTGCCGTCCGCGCCGTTCCATCTCGCGCTTCCGGTGCACGATCTCGCGGCCGCCCGCCGGTTCTACGGAGAGCTCCTCGGCTGCCCCGAGGGGCGCAGCAGCGACGCCTGGGTGGACTTCGACTTTTTCGGCCACCAACTCGTCGCGCACCTCTGCCCCGGCGAGGCGGCGGGAAACGCCACGAACGCGGTGGACGGCGAGGATGTCCCGGTGCGCCACTTCGGAGTGGTCCTCGCCTGGGACGAGTTTCCCAAGCTGGAGGCGCGCTTGCGCGGGGCGGGGATGCGGTTCCTCATCGAGCCCCAGCTCCGGTTCCGCGGCCTCGCTGGGGAGCAGCGCACGATGTTTCTGCGCGACCCGAGCGGCAACGCCCTCGAGTTCAAGGCGTTCCAGGACCCCACGCGACTCTTCGCGAAGTGATCAGCGCGCGCCGCGGAAGAGCCAGTCGGCGGCGGTGCCTGGGGAGGCCGTCTCCTCCGCGTGCGTCTCTCGAAGCGTGACCTCTTCCGCCCCGACCCGCGCGGCGCCAGGGACTGGCTGCGCGCGCGGACCCCAGAGGCTCTCGATGCAGCGGTCGAGGAAGGGCGCGAGTACGCTTCCCCCGGCGTGCGCGGGAAGAAGGATGATCCCGACGAAGACCGCCACGAGAAGGATGGTCGCGCTCAGCCCGCGATCGATCTGCGAGGCGCGGCTCTCGCGGGCGGGCGGCACGAACGGGGTGGTGAGGAGCGCCGGCTTGCGCCGCACCACCGGCGCGAGCCCCGGGCGCGCGGGCGACCGCGCCTGATCCCGGGCCGTGACTTGGGCCAGGAACTCCTCGGCTGCGCTCCGCGGGCGGACCATGGCGATCTCTTCGCAGCCGGCGTGCCGCGCGGGATGGTGAAAACTCGAAACGTTCAGCGGCTCAGGGCGATCCGCTCGACGATGAGGATCAACATGTCCCCATGCATGGAGGCCTGCACCGCGGCCGCGCGCGCAGTGACGAGGAGCCGGTCCGAGGGGGGCGGGGGAGTCGCGGGCTCGGTGAGGGGAGGGCCCTCCGGGCTCCGTTCGGTGGCCAACTCCTTGCGCCAGGACGCCGCGAGAGCAGTCAGGGCGGGGTCGCTTCCGGCGGCGGTCGCGGTTGCGAGAACAGCGCGCAGACGCCGTCCGAAGGCGACGTACTCCTGGAGCGACATCGACTCCTTCTCCAGCGCGGCGGCGAGCGCATCGAGCATCTCGATCTGCGTGCCGTGGCCGTGGTAGAGGTCGCTGGAGGACTCCTTCGACCGGCGCGCGTAGACCTCGCCGGGCGCCGCGCGCGCGCGCAGATAGGCGTCGAACCGCTCCGGCGCGAGCTCCGCTCTCGGTTCGAAGGAGAACCGGTCGTCGAGGGCGCGCAGCGTCGCCTGTGCCACGGCGAACTCCCGTTCGTAGCGCTCCTGGATGGAGTCGAGCTCGAAGTAGAGCCAGAGCGACGCCCCCCCCAGCACCACCACCAGCGCGGTGACCGCGATCCAGACGACTTTCATCGGCCCGCGTCCACTCCGAATCCGCGCGGCGGCTGGCGCCAGCGCGTGCCCGGCGCCGCCTGCGCGTGCGCCCCGCCCGCGTAGCGGTTCCGGCCGCCCAGGTCGAGGAAGAAGCCGAAGGGCGCGGCATGGGGATGCCGGTCGACCGCCGAGCCGTAGCCCCAGGCGTTGCTGCCGCAGCGGTAGTCGTCGTCCCCCGACTCGTCCACCAAGAGCCCGAGCCCCGAGATCGCGTTCCCCGCCCCCTGGCAGAGGCCGACTCCACGGTAGGCGTCGTCGCCGGAGCGGTCCCAGAGGATGCCGACGCTGAAGTCGTGGCCGCAGCCCTGGCTCGTGGTGCGCGAGAAGTACCAGTCGTCGCCGCCCAGATCGAGCAGGCAGCCGGCCGCGGCGTGCGTCCCCACCCCCTGGCCGTACGAGGTGGCGCGGTAACGGTCGCTCCCGGAGGAGTCGACGAGGAGCCCGAGGGAATACCAGTAGGCCGAGCCCTGTGCGAACACGTCGGCTTCATACCGGTCGTCCCCGCCCCCGTCCAGAACGATCCCCGCGCCCCCTGGAAGTTGCCCGGTGATCTTGAATCGTTGCTCCCCCTTCTCGTCGCGGGTCACGACGCCGAACCGGTGGCTGTAGGCCGACCCCTGCGCGAAGGTGATGAAGGTGGCGGGGCGGCGCCAGCCGTCCGGTTCGTCGCGTCCGGCCAGGTAGCTGTCGTCGCCCGACCGGTCGAGGAGCGCTCCGAACCCGCCGGTGGAGGCGAACCCCTGGCAGAAGCAACCCGCGACGTACTCGTCGTCGCCGCCGTCGTCTTGGAGCAGGCCCGCGCCGAAGATGCCCGCCCCCTGCGACCCGAGCCCGGCGTAGTAGCGGTCCTTCCCCGATTGGTCCCAGAGCATGCCGAAGCCGCCGAGCCCGCAGCCGAGACTGAAGTCGCCGCCGCGGTAGTCGTCGTCGCCTTCGCAGTCGATCAGGATCGAAATGCCCAGGAGCGACGCGCCCCAGGAGTAGGGCGCCTTGGAGAGGTAGAGGTCGTTGCCCGCGCAGTCGATGAGGACGCGGACCGGGCGATCGGTCGGCGCGTCGGGGAGCCGGTACTCGTCGTCGCCTCCTAAATCGAGGAGCAGGAAGGCGTCGGCGTCGCCGGCGTCGTTGCCTTCGCCGCGAACGACAAGCGGCCCGAAGCGCGTCTCCACGCGGAGCGTGCCCACAAAGCCGCTGGGCTTGCGCAGGGCGGGCAGGATGCCCTCGATGGCCGCGACGAGCTGCCCGGCCCCCGGCACCATGACCCGCCCCTTGCCCCCGGGCAGACTCGCCGCCGCCTGCATCATCGCCTCGCGCTGGGCCGCATCCTCCTCGCCCCGTTTCGCGAGCTCCATTTCTTCGGGCGTGGTGCGCCCCACCCAGCGGGCCAGCACCTCCGCGAGGCGCGCGCGTTGCTCGGGCGGGAAGCCGTCGCGTGCGGCCGCCGCCGCCGCGAACGCCGCCACGTGCCGGTAGAGCAGCGCCACGGCCTCCGCGAGTGGCGGCGGAAGCGCGGAGAGATCGGGGTCGGGTTCATCCAGCGCGGGCGCCGGGACCAGGGGCGCGTGGAAGAAGGCGCCCAGTGCGTTCTGGATCTCGTTCCAACTGCGCGCCGCATGCACCTCCCGCGCGAGGGTCTCGGCCCGCGCCGGCAAGTCGAGCGGCCGGTCGAGCGCGTCGCGCACCGTGCGCAGGAGATGCGGCTCCTCCTCGGGGAAGTGCTGGCGGAACCGTTCGTCGGCCCGCAGGATCTCGCGATCGCGCACCGCGAGGTCCGCCTCCTTCATGTCGAGCTGCCGCAACAGCTCACCCAGGAGCGCGCGCGGGGAGGGCGCCGGCTTCTCTCCTAGGCAGGGGAGGGCCAGGCCGAGAGCGAGGAGCGCGACTCTTCGCACGGCGGGCCGATTCTATCCGCCGGTGATACGATCCCGCCGCATGGAACGCGTTGCCGTCCTCCGCGCCGTGCGCACGCCCATCGGCCGGTTCATGGGCGGGCTCGCCGGCCTCACCGTGGCCGAACTGGGCGCGGCGGCGACCGAGCCGCTCCTGCGCGGCGTCGATCTCCCCGTGGGGGAGGTCATCTTCGGTTGCGCGAGGCAGGCGGGGCAGGGGCCCAACCCGGCGCGCCAGATCTCGATCCGGGCGGGGCTGCCCGAGACGGTGCCGGCCCACACGATCAACATGGCGTGCGGCTCGGGCCTCAAGGCGATCTGGCTCGCCGCCGACGCCATCCGGCTCGGTCGCGCGCGGGCGGCGGTGGCGGGCGGCGTCGAGTCGATGAGCCGCGTCCCCTTCCTCCTCGACCGGATGCGCGGCGGCTATCGGCTCGGCCACGCGCCGCTGCTCGATGGCATGTACAAGGACGGCTTCCACTGCCCGCTGGCCGACCAGGTGATGGGACTCACCGCCGAGACCCTCGCGGAGCGCTACTCGATCTCGCGCAGGGAGCAGGACGAGTTCGCCCTCGCCTCGCAGGAAAAAGCGGCGGAGGCGATCGCGGCGGACGCCTTCGCCGACGAGCTCGTGCCGGTGAAGGCGGCCAAGGAGACCATCGCGGCGGACGAGCATCCGCGCCCGGACTCCACGCTGGAGCTGCTCGCGCGGCTCAAGCCGGTCTTCTCCGACAGCGGCGGGGTCACGGCGGGCAACAGTTCGGGCATCACCGACGGCGCCGCGGCCCTGCTTCTCGTCGAAGAGTCCCTGGTGGAGGAGCGCGGGCTCGAGCCCCTCGGCTGGTTCGAGGAGTGCGCGGACGCGGGCCTCGACCCGAAGGTGATGGGCCTCGGTCCCGTGCCGGCCACGCGCCATCTGCTCGCCCGCACCGGGGGCCGGCTCGAGGAGTTCGACCTCATCGAGCTGAACGAGGCGTTCGCCGCCCAGGTGATCGCCTGCGAGCGGGAACTGCCCTTCGCGCGCGACCGGCTCAACGTGCATGGCGGGGCCATCGCCCTAGGCCACCCCATCGGCTGCACCGGCGCCCGCATCGCCGTCACGCTTCTCCATGCGATGCGCAAGAGGGGGGCGGGGAGGGGCCTGGCATCCCTCTGCATTTCCGGCGGGATGGGCCTGGCCGCTTCGTTCCGGGCCGGATAGACGCGGTCCTGCCGGGGCCCGATTGGGACTACAATCAGGGGCAGCATGGCCCGTCGGCTCCACCTCATTCTCCCGCTCCTTCTCGCGCTGCCCGCCTCGGCGGACGGCCGTTCCGACTTCATCGCCGCCCGCGATGCGCTCAACGCCCGCGCGTTCGAAGACATCGCGGCCGACGAGCGGGACCGGCTGTTCGAAAAGCTCGGCTCCCATGACGCCTCCGAGGCGATCCGCCCGTTCGCCGACATCGCCTCGCGCTACGGGACCTATCTGAGCGCCATCGAGTCGCAGATGGAAACGCTGCAGGAGAAGCTGCGCAAGGTGAACGACCGCCAGGCGCTCAGCGACGACGAGATCGCCCTGCGCGCCACCTGGGAGCGGAGCCTCCAGAAGCTGGAGGCGGAGTGGCGCGCCGGGCAGTCCTCGCAGGAGGTCCTCATGATGGTGCTGGGCCGCTTCCGCGAGTGGTCCACCATCCAGTCGGCCCTCGGCGTTCTCGAGAAGCACCCCACGTGGCGGGTGCGCTACCTCCTCGCCGGGGCGTGCGGCATCTGGCACGCCACCCTGCGCGACGAGAAGGTGACCAAGGCGGTGCTCGCGAGCCTGAAAAAGCTAAAGGGGGACGCCGAGCCCCGGGTGCGCGCGGGAGTCGCCCGCGGGCTGGGAGCGATCCGCCGCGAGGAGGCGCTCGAGGTCTTGAAGTTCTATGTGAAGGACACCGACTGGCGCGTGCGCGCCGCCGCCATCAAGAGCCTCGCCCAGACCCGCAGCGAGGAGGTCGTCACGATCCTCATCGACGCCATGAAGGGCGAGGAGGGCCGCCTCCGCGACGACATCAACGGCGTGCTCAAGCAGCTGACCGGCGAGAGTTTCGGCTTCGCCGACATCTGGCTGCGCTGGTGGGACAGCGTCGGGCGGCGCTTGCCCGATCCCAACGCCAAGAAGACGGAGGGGGGCCAGACCGAGGTCTCCCGGGAGGAGGACGGCCACCGCTTCTACGGCATCGAGACGCGCTCCACGCGCATCGTGTTCATCGTCGACGTCTCCGGGAGCATGGAGCACCCGGTGGACCCGCTCAAGCAGAAGCCGGTGGTCACCGGCCGCAAGGACGCGGGGAGCGACCCCGCCCCCGGCCGGACGCGTCTCGAGGTGGCGCAGAACGAGTTGCGGCGCGCCATCGACAATCTCTCCCCCAAGGTCGAGTTCAGCATGATCTTTTTCAGCCACGCGGTGCAGCTCTGGAACCGCGACATGGTGAAGGCGACCCCGGAAGGGAAGAAGGAGGCGCACAAGGCGATCGACGGCCTGCGCGCCTCCGGCGCCACCTTCACCCTGGGCGCGCTGCGCGAGGCGTTCTCCATGGCCGGGGCGATCGGCTCCGCGCCGAAGAGCGGGAAAGTCACCTCCAAGGTCGACACGATCTTCCTGCTGTCGGACGGCGCTCCCACCGACAGCAAGTTCGACAACGCCGAGCTGATGGACCCGCAGATCATCCTGGAGGCGGTGCGCGAGTGGAACAAGGATCTCCACGTGACGATCCACACCATCGCCGTCGACGTCATGGACAGCTACTTCCTGCGCACCCTGGCCGCCGAGAACGGCGGGCAGTTCGCGGAGCGCAAGGGTTAGTGCGCGCGCCGGGCCTGGTCGCGCTGCTCCTCGGTGTCGCGGCCTTCGCCGGGCCGGGGGACGGCGCCGCGGCGCGCGCGCGCTTCCTGGCAGCGTTCCGCGGCAACGCCGAGCCCGCCGCGCGCTTGGAGGCGATCACGGAGCTGGCGCGTTCGGACAGCCCGCAGGCGGCCCAGACCCTCCTCGAGACCTGGGACGAGCTGGAGAAGGAGGCGCTCAAGCGCCGCAAGGAGCTCAACGCGGTCCTCTTGAAGCTGCGCGCCCTCGAGCGGGACCGGTTGCGCACCGGCGTCTACCCCAGCACGCCGGAACGGACCGCACTGGGGAAGCGCGAGGCGGAGCTTGCGGCGGCGCAACGGCAGACCGACGCGGAGCAGGGGGCGGTGCTGGGAGGCATCCGCATGCTCCAATCCACCGAGGCGCTGGCCTGGCTCGCCGACGAGGGGATCGCGAAGGTGACCTCGCCGCTGCTGCTGCACGAGGTCTCGCTGCATCTCGTCTCGTCCCAGGACACCGGGATCTCCGCGCTGGTCGTCGCCCTCGAGAGCGCACGGCGCCCCGAGCAGCTGGTTCCCCTCCTCCACGCGCTCGAGCGGCGCGGTCGCGATGCGGGCCCCTCCGTCGTGCCCACCCTGCTGCGCCTCCTGCCCCACGGCGACTGGGTAGTGCGGGCGGCGGTGGCGCGAGCGATGGCCGCCCTCGCGTTGCCCGAATGCGTGGGCCCGCTCGTCGAGGCGGTGCAGAAGGAGAAGCGCGACACCCGGGGGCTCCAGGAGTTCATTCGCGCCCTCCAGGTCCTCACCGGGCAGCCGATCGGCCCGTTCCCCGACATCTGGGCGCGCTGGTACGCCGACCGCCGCGACGATGTCTTGAGTGGGCGCATCCCCCTCGGCCGAGGGAGAGCGGGCTCGGACGAGGCGGGTCCGGGCGGGCGGTTCTACGGCATCCCCCAGGACGCGCTGCGCATCGTCTACGTCCTCGACATCTCGGGCTCGATGGAAGTCTCGTTCACCAACCCGAAGTGGGTGGACAACCTCCCCGTCCCGCCCAAGGCGGACGAAGAGTCGCGCTTTCACGCGGCTCGCAGCGAACTCCTGCGCGCGGTGAAAAGCCTCCGGAGCGGCACGCAGTACGCCGTGCTCCTCTTCAGCGACCATGTCTTCCCGCTCCACGACGACTTGGTGCCGGTCTCCGAGAAGGCGCACGCCCGGCTCACCGAGGACCTCTCCGCCTCCCAGCCCGGCGGGAACACCAATATCCGCGCGGCGCTGGAGGCGGCCCTTCGCCTGGCCGGCGTCCATCCCGACGAGCCCGCCAAGGATGCGCGCGCCGACGCGATCTTCCTGGTCTCCGACGGGGCACCCACCGACGCCATGGGAAACCGCGAGGATCCGGAGTGGACCCTCCAGGCGGTGCGGAACTGGAACGCCCTGCGCCGGGTGACCATCCACACCATCGGCATCGGCCGCGAGCATGGCGCAGGTTTTCTGCGCGCGCTTGCCGAGCAGAACGGCGGTCGCTACCTCGCCGTCGTGCCCGAGGGGAAGTAGGCGCCCTCACCGCGTTCGCACGGCGTGCACCGCGGTCGCCAGCAGGATCGTCGCGCCGCCCGCGAGCACCCACGGCCCGGGCCGCTCCCCGTGCACGAGCCAGGCCCAGATCGGGTTGAGAGCGGGCTCGAGGAGCAGGAGCAGCGAGCCCTCGAGGGCGGGCACCCAGCGCATGCCGCCGGTGAGCAGCACGTAGGCCATGCCGATCTGGAAGGCGCCGAGGTAGGCGAGGAGCGCCCAATCGACCATGCGGGGCGCCTCCATCGGGAGCGCGAAAGGGAGGCAGACCGCGAAGGCGAGCAGGTTGCCCGCCGCGGCGGCTCCCGCCGCGGTGCGCGCTCCCCCTTCGTCGCCCCGCGCCAGCCAGCGCAGCCCCAGGACGGTGAAGGCCCAGGCGAACCCGCTTCCCGCCGCGAGCAGATTTCCGAGCGCGGGATCGGGCGCCGTGGCGCTGGGCGCTTCGCGTCCGAGAAAGACCATCCCCATCGCGGCGGCCAAAACCCCGAGAAACGCCAGGTCGCGCCGGGCGATCGGCTCGCGCAGGAGCCAGGGCGAAAGCAGGAGCAGGTAGACCGGCGCGGTGGACTGGAGAAAGATCGTGGCCGCCGAGGTGGTGAGCTTGTTGGCCAGGACGAAGAGCGTGAGGGTGGCGGCGTAGCCGACGCTCACCAGGAGGGTGCGGGAGGACCACCCTCGCCGCGCCGCGGGCACGAAGAGGAGGATCGCGAGCGCAGCGAACCCCGATCGAAACGATGCCACCTGCCATCCGGTCAGCGCGCAGGCCTTGATCGCCGCGCCGCCGGTGCTGAAGAGCGCCGCGGCGCCGAGCACCCGCATCCGGCCGCCGTCCCGCGCGTTCATGCAATCGCTACGAACGAACCGCTCGCCGCGGCGACCAGACGCTACGAGACACCCAACGGGCCAACCCCATTCGTTCCTCAATCCTACGAATGAGCCGCGCGCCTCAGCCCCGCGGCGTCGCGAGACCCCGGCCGCGCCGGCTCCATTCGTTCATTCAACCCCAAATCGAGTTCACCCCCCAATTCGTTCCCTCGCCGTAGCTCTACTTGGAAGGCTCGACGAACCGATCGGGCAGAAAAGCATAGCGGCAGCGCCCCCCCTCCGCCTGCCAGCGCCGAGCGGCGGCGGACAGATCGGAGCCCAGGTAGCCCACCGGGAGAATCCCCTCCAGCTGCTCCCGCGCGCGCTTGCAGGTAGCGGCAGGCATGGGCGCCTGGGCCAGGGCGAAGAGCGCATCCGCGGTGGAGCGCGTTCGGATCGACGCGAGGATCTCGAGGGAGGCCTCGGCCCCCGCCCCCCCTTCGCGCACCCGCTGGACCAGTTCGTCATGGGTGGGCTGCTCGAGGAGCGTCGACAACTCCCGCTCCGCCTGCGCCGCGGGGTTGCCCTGCAGCGTGAAGGCCTGGAGGGAGGCGACGCGCCCGTAGCGGTCGAGGAAGGCGGCCCACGGCACCTGGTTGCCCTGGTAGAGGTCGAGGGAAACCGAGGCGGCGCCGGGGCGCTGGCGGTCGATGGCGACCGGGAAGGGCGGCTTGCGCTCTTCGAGCCACGTGCGTACCGCGGCGGGCTTCTGGTTGGCGTGGTCGTCCACCACCGCCGCCACGCCCACGATGCGCAGGCCGCGGGCGGCGTACTTTTCGCGGAGCGCGGTGAGATGGCCCAAGACCTTGCTCGACTGCGGATGCGAAATGGAGAAGAAGACGAGGAGCGTCACCTCGCCGGTGGGACGCGTGGGATCGACCGCTTCTCCCCACCAACTCTCGACCTCCAGGGAGGGAGGCGGCTCGAATTGTATGAGCACGGCCCGCACGCGTTGGGCGGCGGCGGCGTCCCGCGAGGAACCGTAGGCCGCCAGCGCCGCACGCGCGTCCCGCTCCTTGAGGGCGTCGCCACGCCAGAGCCAGACCACGCCTGCCCAGCGCCCGCTGGGGAAACGCTCGAGGAACCGCGTCGCCTCCTTCTCGAAGGCCTGCAGCGCATCCGCGCCGGGAAAACGGCGCGCCTGGTCCCGCGCGGCGCTCACCTTGCGGTACGCTTCGTCCTCCTCGCCGGCCCGTGCGGGCGCCGCAAACGCGAGGAGCAGCAGGAGAAATGACGCCGGGTGCCAACGCAAGAACATGAACCGATCCAGCAAAGAGGGTTCCAGTGGGGAGCCGATCCCCAACTTGGCCGCTGCCAACAGGTTACAACAGGACCCCCCCCGGAGGGAAGCGCGCATCCTGTCCCTCGGAGTGGACGCGGAGACCTCCTTCGGGCCCTTTCTTTGCGCGGCCCGGGGGCGATTTGCGCTCTCCCTCCACGCCTTCATCCCGGTGGCGGTGGCGGCGCTGGTCCTCGCCGCGGATGGCGTTGCAAGCCGCTACGCGCTCCTCCTCGCCACGCTCCTGCTCCATGAATGCGCCCATGCGCTCGTGGCCCTCGGCCTCGGCAGCGGCCGCGCCTCCATCGCGATCTGGCCCATCTTCGGCCGCGTCCTTGTGGGGCGGCTCTCCGGGCGGCGCGAAGCGTGGGTGGCGCTCGCGGGGCCGGCGGCGAATCTGCTCGTGGCGGCGGGCCTCGCCCTCTGCGGCGCCCGGCTCACCTTCGCGCTCCTCCGCGCGCCGCTCCTCGACTTCGTTTTCATGGTGAACCTCGGGATGGGGGCGGGGAACCTCCTCCCGATCGTTCCCATCGACGGGGGACGGGCGCTCGCCTCCCTGCTGCGACCCCGTTCCTGAAAGGGTATCCTGGCCCGGATGCGAACCCTCGCCGCCGGACTGCTCTTCCTGGTCGCCTGGGCGGCCCACGCCGCGGCAGGGCAAGAGGATCCCGTCACCGCGCTCGTGCCCAAAGAGAGTCCGATCGTGCTGCGCCTCCCCTCCCTGGACCGGATCGACGCGTTGGCCAACGAGTTCCAGCCGCTCATCGCAAACTTCATGGGCCGAGGCGAGCGCGGGCGGCTCGAGCGCGCGCCCGTGTCGACCCTCCTCATGGAGGAGTTCGGGTTCACGACGGAACTCCCCTTCGTGCGGGATCGGCCGGTCTACCTCGCCCTCGTCGAGGACGAGCCGGTCCTCTACCTGCCTGCCGAAGATGGCGCGCCGGCCGGCCTGCGCGAGCTGCTTCGCCACCGCGTCGCCATCCTCCGTGAGGGGATGTTCTGCATCGGCAAGCGCAAGGAGGTGGAGGCGCCCCTGCGGGGCCGCGCCGTGGCGCTGCTCCCGGGGGACGCCACCGTCCATGTGTTCCTCTCCGAAGTAGTGGAGCGCCACCGTGCGGAGATCGACGCTTTCTTCAAGGAGATGGAGGAGACCTCGGACAACGAACGCACCCCCCGCGCGGCGCGCGCCTTCCTCAAGGCCGCCCTCGGCGTCAGCCGGGATGCGGTCTATGGCGTCGCCGCGGCGGAGTACGCCGTCACCTGGGACGGCACGCGCCTCCTCGCGGAGGGGTTCGTGCGCACCCAGCCCGGCTCGCGCCTGCGCGGATTTTTCGGTCGCGCGGGCGCCCCGGGGGCGAACGATCTCGCCGCCTTCCTGCCGCGCGACCCGTTCTTCATCATGGACACCACCGGCACGGCCAACTGGATCTCGGAAGAGCTGGCGAGCCTCCTCTCCACGTTCCTCGGTCCCGGGGCCGGGGCCGCCGCCAAGCAGATCCTCGGTTCCGGCTACCTGCCGGCGGACCACTTCACCGGGCGGTCGGCGAGCGCCGTCACCCTCTCGGGCATGGGAGGCTCCTCCCAGATGGTCATGGAGCTCAAGGATGGCGCCCGGTCGCGCGACCTCCTCAAGGCATTCGATCCCGCGCCGCTCAACCAGGCGTTGAAGGAGGCGGACATCCCCTTCTCGGTGGAGTTCCAGCCGGCGGTGGCGGTGCACGAAGGGGTCGAGATCCACGAGCTCAAGATCAAGGTGGAGGACCCCGATCTGGCGATGCTCGGCATGATGCTTCCGGAGACGCTCATCGCCGTGCAGGGCTCCTTCCTCGCCGCGGCGCAGTCGCCGACGGCCGAAACCGACCTCGAGGACCTCCTCGACAGGATCCGGGCGGGGCCCGGGAAGGAACTGCATCCGCATGTCGAGGCGATGGGGCGGCTCGGCGCCGCGCGCCACTTCGGGCTCACGTTCAATCTCGGCGGGATCAAGCCGCTCGGGTTCGTGTTCGGCATGGCGGATCCCGCCGCGGTCCAGGTGGTGGCGGGCATCCCCGACGAGCTCTACCTCTCCAGCTCCGTCGCGATCCAGGAGGGGCATCTGCACTGGCGCGGGGACTGGCCGCTGAAGGATCTGGCCAAGATCGCGGAGGCGGTCTTCGTCCTCGAGCGCGAGGCGCGCCTCGAGCGGGCGCAGCCGCCGGTGCGCGTACCCGTCCCCCCCGCGCGCTAGTTCAAGACCTCCACCTCGGCGTCGCGGATCCAGTAGAGGTGGAGGACGCGCCCCTTGGCGTCGCGCTTCGCCCCCACTTCGAGGGTGCCGCGCACGAGGTAGTAGTTGAGAAAATAGTTCGTCTTGGTCCCCGGCTTCATCGTCACCTTGACGATCTCGTTGGTGCGGGGGGTGCCGAAGCAGCAGACGTAGTGGTTCGGCATGAAGTGGAACTCGGTCACGTTCGCGGGATCGTCGACGCCGTAGTACATGACCCCCTTGAGCTCCACGAATCTTTCGTGCAACGCGAGGATGGAGTCGGGGATCACGTCCGCTTCGGGATCGTAGTCGTACCCCGAGAGCTCGTTGAAGTCGGTCCGCTGGGTGCCCGGGCGGGGAGGGGGGCCTTCGGGGGCTTGCGTCGGAGCGCCCGGGGGGATGTAGCCGGGCCCGGCGCGATCAGGGGGGGG
>Ga0187893_10004531_pt1 | contig 26287 bp, 27 predicted proteins | sample MA1701074metaG_FD_139574 | JGI IMG/M metagenome (GOLD analysis project Ga0187893, IMG submission 139574) | White microbial mat communities from a basaltic lava cave in the Kipuka Kanohina Cave System on the Island of Hawaii, USA - MA170107-4 metaG ... | reverse complement strand
TATAGTCGTCCGCCATGGCGAAGGGAAAAGTCGTCGCGGTGGGACACGTCGGCATCCGCGTGCCGGACGTCGCGAAGGCGGTGGCGTTCTACAAGAGCGTGCTCGGCCTCAAGCACGTCGTGAAGAGCGCGTACTTCAACGCGTTCGAGGTGGGCGACGCGCACTTCTGCATCATGCCCGGCAAGCCGCGAAAGCAGGTCGGGTTCGACTTCACGACGGACGACGTCGACGCGCTCCGGGCGCGGCTCGCGAAGGAGGGCGTCGTCTGCACGAAGGCGGAGGACGACCGCATGTCCGGCCACCGGAGCTTCACGCTCGTCGATCCGTGGGGCCACAACATCACCGTCTACAGCGCCCACGAGACGATGCCCGGCGTCTAGCGTCCGAAGATGAACTTCAGCGTCACGACGGCCGCGATCACGATCCCGGCGATCCCGACCATCACCCAGTTGAAGTAGCGCTCGATAAAGTCCCTGGCCTTCGCGCCCGCGAACGCGCAGATCGCGGCGAGCGCGAAGAAACGCAGCGACCGGCCCAGCGTCGACGCGACGAGCAGTGTCGGCAGGCTCGCGTGCAGGAACCCGGAGCCGATCGTCATCAGCTTGTACGGGAGCGGCACGAACGAGTAGATGAACGTCCAGAAGAACTGGTTCGACGCGATCTTCTGGCGGATGTCGGGCGTGATCTCGCCGACGACGCGCCGCCCGACCGCCTCCCAGAGCCAGTAGCCGATCGCGTATCCCAGGCACGCGCCCGCGACGGAGAAGACGGTGTTCACGAACGCGTACCACCACGAGCGCCGCGGCCGCTCGATCGAGAGCGCGACCTGGAGGAAGAGCGGCGGCACCGGGAACACGGCCGAGTCGAGAAACGCGAGGATCGCCAGCACCCAGGTCCCCGCCGGGTGATGCGCCCACGAGAGCACCCACCGATAGAGGCGTTTGAGCGGGTTGCGGGTGGGCTCGGGCGCGGCAGGCGGCGCGGGCGGGACGACGGCCTCGTTCACGCGAGAACCCTAGCACGGGGAGCGAAAGTTGTCGACGCCGCGCGCGCGCCGACGTATCAACGAGAGACCGATGACCGCCCTTGTGCTTGCGCTCCTCGCCCAGATTCCGGGCGCCGGCCTCGAGCCGGTCCGCGGCGAAGCGAAAGACTGGCGCCTTCTCGAAACCGCCCACTTCAACATCTACTACCCGGCCGACGCGCTCCTCCCGCGCGCCCGTCAGTTCGCCGGCTGGTTCGAGGACGCCCGCGCGCGCCTCGTCCGCAAGACCGGCGTCGAACCCAGGCGCGTCCACGTCTTCCTCTACCGCTCGTTCCACGACCTCCTCGCGTCGAGCTTCCTCGCGCGACGCGAGCCGCTGTCGACGCGACTCAAGCGCACGCAGTTCGACGACAGCCGCGCGTCGCCCGCGGACGCCCACCGATTCTGCCGGCCGAACGTCAACAGCCGCGCGCTCGCGCTCGCGGAACCGCTGCGCGACCGCATCTTCATCCACGTGCAGGCGAGCGACCGCTGGAACGCGTGGTTCGTCCGCCACGAGCTCGCGCACCACGTCCAGTACGCGCATCTTTTCCCGTGGACGCTTCCGGGCTACCTCGTCGCGCTGAAGTACCCGCTCACCGGCTCGTGGTGGTGGGAGGGCGGCGCCGACTACCTCGCGAACATCTACGACAGCGCGAAGGACCAGTACGTCCGCGACCTCGCGCGCGAGCGCCTCTACGACATGAAGGAGCTCTTCTTCCCGTTCGACACGGTGAACCCGTACGACTTCCAGGCGCACTACAACGAGGGCTCGTACTTCTGGCGGTTCCTCGATGAGAAGTACGGCGACGGCTGCGCGATGCGCGTCTTCAACGACCAGGACAGCGGCATCCCGATCCCGTCGCAGCGCGGCATCCAGCGCGCGACCGGCCAGAAACGCAAGGTCGTCGAAGCCGCGTTCGCCGAGCACCTCGCCGCGCAGTGGGCGCCCATGATGGCCGGCCGCAGCGCGCCCACCGACCGGCTCACCGACACGCGCGAGTACTACCGCCGCCGCTCGTGGGGCGGACGCTGGAGCCCCGACGGCAAACGCCTCGCGTGGACGGGCGACCGGCACACCTGGCCCGACGTCTACGTCGACGGCGAAGGCCAGCTCGGATGGCGACGCGGACTCGACACCGCGTTCGTCCAGTCGCGCCCCTCGTGGTCCCCCGATTCGAAGAAGCTCGTGGTCGTCGAATGGACCGTGCGGCGGGACGTGCTGCTCATCATCGATCTCGACAACGGCCTCGAGACGATCGCGCTCGACTTCGACGAGCTCTACGATCCCGCGTGGTCGCCCGACGGGAAGCGCATCGCCTTCTCCGCGCTCAAGGACGGCACGAGCGACCTCTGGATCCTCCACCTCGACGGCCGTCGCCTCGAGCGCGTGACCGACGACGCCGACGCCGACAGCGAGCCCGCGTGGAGCCGCGACGGCACGCTCGCGTGGATCAAGGAGACGGACGGCCGCACGATCCTCCACGTCGCGGGCCAGGGCGCGGTCACGAAGTCGTGGGCGCAGCTCCAGGACCCGGACTGGGCGCCCGACGGCAAGTCGATCCTCGTCTCGGCCGACGTCGGCGGCATCTACGACGCGTTCGCCGTCGACCCCGCGACCGGCCAGGCGAAGCGGCTCACGCGCTTCGCGGGCGGCGTCTCGCACCCGCAGATGCATCCGACCGACGGCACGCTCCTCTTCACGTACTATGAGGGACGCGGTCAGGACCTCTACCGCGCGCGCTGCGAGCCGCAGGACGAGCCCGCGTTCGACCAGGAGGACCGCCGGTCGTGGTACGAGCAGTTCGTGAAGCCGCCGCCCGCGGGCACGCCGGCGGAGAAGTCGCGCGTCTGGGGCGTCGACTGGTTCATGGCGCCCGTCGGCAGCACGTCGTGGCTCGCGCCCGGGCTGGAGTTCCAGTTCGCCGACCGCGACGCGGAGAACACGTTCTATCTCGTCGGCGCGTTCGACACGGCCGGCTGGCTCGCCGGCGCGACGCTCTCGAACACGCGCTGGCGGCCGACTTTCGGGATCAGCTCGTTCGCGTCGTTCGACGACGACTTCTACGAGTGGCGCGCGACGCCGTTCGTCGAGTACCAGCTCGTGCCGACGCTCGGCGTCGAGGCAGGCTGGACGTACCGGTGGCGGCGCGACCGCATCGACCACGAGGAGGACCCGGAGTTCACCGACAGCGGCCCGGTCGCGGGGCTGCTCTTCTCGAACCTGGCGGGCTACCGGCTGCGCGACTCCGCGTGGGGACTCGCGTTCGGAGGCTCCGTCGCGTGGTTCGACGACGGCCTCGGCGGCGACCGCGACCTGCGCGAGTACACCGCGTTCTTCGAAACGGCGAAGGACCTCTTCTCACAGGACTGGACGGTCTGGCTGCGCCTCCAGTACGACAAGCTCGACGCGGACCGGGACGAACTGCTCGACGGCGAGCTTCCGGAACTCGAGGACGTGCTCCGCGGCGCGGAGGATCTCGAGGGGGCCGAGCGCGGCGTCGCGTCGCTCGAGTTCCGCTTCCCGATCTGGCGCGACCTGCTCTGGAAGCCGCTCGAGCTGATCGGCATCGGCGAGTGGCTCATCATCAAGGACCTGCGCGGCTTCGTCTTCGCGCAGGCGGGCTACGCGGGCGACGAGTTCTCCGACTTCCGCGAGAGCGAGCGCCGCGCGTTCTCCGCGGGCGTCGGGTTGCGCATCGACTTCTCCGTCATGATCTGGCCGATCGTGAACGCGCGCGTGCCGGTGCGCCTTGAGGTGTGGGGCGCGGTCGTGCGTCAGGACGATCCGGACCCCGACGGGGACGACACGCGCTTCGAAGCGGGCATCGGCGTGCGGCTGGGGGTGTGACCGTTTCGCCCCGCCGCGCGTAACGACCATGTCTGGTGTTTTGCTTGGGGGTGAGACATGGTCCTCTTGCTTCTGATGCTGGCGCAGGCGGCCCCGGCGCTCCCGTCGTCGTACGTGGACTCGACCTGGGCCGCGCCGACCGGACCCGTCGTCGTCGTCCCGCCCGGCGGTAACCTGCAGTCGGCGATCAACGCGGCGTCGCTCAACTCGACGATCGTGCTGAGCGCCGGAGTGACGTACACGGGCAACTTCACGCTGCCTGCGAAGAGCGGCAGCGGGTGGATCTACATCGTGAGCTCGGGCACGCTTCCGCCCCCGGGCACGCGCGCGACCCCCGCGAACGCGCCCGCGATGGCGCGCGTCCTCGGCGGGAGCGGGCTGCCCGCGTTCTCGGCCGCCGCGTCCGCACATCACTACCGGCTCGTCGGGCTGGAGATCAGCGTGCCCGCGGGCGAGGACAACTACGACATCGTGCGCTTCGGCGGCTCGCCGACGTCGACGAGCCAGCTCGCGCACGACCTCGTCATCGACCGCTGCTGGATCCACGGCAACGACCCCGACAACGTGAAGAACGGCGTCGTCCTCAACGGCGGGGCGGCCGCGATCGTCGACTCGACGATCGAGAACATCCACGCCGAGTCGGGCGTGTCGACGTTCGAGTCGCACGCGATCGCGGGGTTCACGGGCACGGGCCCCTTCAAGATCGTGAACAACTTCCTCGAGGCGTCGCACATCACGATCCTCTTCGGCGGAGCCGTCGCCTCCATTCCCGGCGCCGTGCCGGGGGACATGGAGATCCGCCGCAACCACATGACGAAGCGGTTGTCGTGGTGGCCCGCGCACGCGAGCTTCGCGGGCACGACGTGGGGCGTGAAGAATCTCTTCGAGCTGAAGAACGCGCGCCGCGTGTGGCTCGACGGCAACCTGCTCGAGAACTGCTGGCCGAGCGACCCGGCGGTGGCGGGCGGACCGCAGCACGGCTGGGCCGTGCTCCTCACGACGCGCGACGAGGGCGGGGCGATGCCGTGGGCCGTCGTCGAGGACGTGACGATCACGAACAACATCATCCGGCACGCGAACGCGGGATTCTCGCTCTACGGTTCCGAGGGCGCGGGCGCCCACCGCATCCGCATCGCCAACAACGTGCTCGACGACATCGGCGGCTCGTGGGGCGTGAACGACAAGACCGGGCGCCTCTGCCAGGGGACGGACACGACCGACGTCGTCTTCGACCACAACACGATGTTCCACACGGGAAACAACATCATCTTCGCGTACGGCGGCGGGCTCGCGCCGCTCGCCTTCACGAACACCATCACGGAGAACGGCGCCGGGTTCACGGGCGTGACGACCTCCGGCTTCGCGGCGAACGTCCTCGTCGGCGGCCCGGGCGCGCCCGCGTCGATGAGCGGCGTCGGGTTCGTCGACCTCGCGGGCGGCGACTATCGTCTCGCGCCGTCGAGCGCCTACAGCGACGCGGCGACGGACGGGACGGACATCGGCTGCGACATCGACGCGCTCGAGTCCGCGATGGGAGGCGCCGCGCCGCCGCCCGCTCCTCCCCCGCCCGGCGGAGGATCCGGGGGTGGCGGAGGCGGCGGCTGCGGATGCACCGGGTGGGAGGCGCTGCTGGTCCTGCTGGTTCTGCATGGCGCGGCCCGCCTTCGCCGACGGACGCCGGCGGAGCGTGCTCGCGGGCTCCGGCGCGGAGGGCTCTCACCGGACGGCGTGCGTCGTCGTTGAAGGTGCCCGTCCGGTCGCGGAGATGACCTACGGCGCCCTGAAATCCATCGTGTAGTAGTTGTTCCAGATCGACGACGAGTCGTGCTCGTAGCCGACGCCGGCGTACACGAAGTCCGGATCGTCGATGTTGTCGTGCTGGCCCGTGTTGCCGAGCCAGTTGCTGAACACGTCGTCCGCGTCGTGCACGCCGTACTCGATGTTCTCCGCGTAGATCGTCCACGGGATGCCGGCGATGTCCGCGCGCTCGCCCGGGTCGTGGCCCTCCGGGTTCGTGAGCCCGGTGAAGTCGCCGATCGCCATGTGGATCGAGTGCGCGCGCGCCACGTCGCGCTGCGGACCGCTGCTGATGAGCGCGGGGAGGCCGATCGAGACGCGGTGGCCGTTCACGAGCGCGAGCAGGTCGTCCTCGTGGTCGAGCACGTGCGGGTCGCTCGAGGACGCCGCGATCGGATGCCCGTTGCCGTACGTGATGTACCAGGGCGAGCCGGTGATGATGTCGTCGCCGTCGTCGTGTCCGCCGCAGCCGGCCGCGAGCGCCGCCGCGGCCATCGCCGCGATCGTCAGTGTTCTCATACCGAGATCAGCGGGAGCGTCGCGCGCGTGTTCGCGGAAAAAAATTCCGGCGCGAAAAAGCCGCTCCGTCGTACATAGACCATCGCTCTTCAGCGGGGACGCATCCCGCATAGGTGGCGGCGAAGCGCGCGCTCGAACGCGTCGGGCGCCTCGAGCGCCGCCGCCCATTCGAGCCCGACGACGAGGTCGCGGTGGCGCGCGAGCGGCTCGTCGATCTCCGCGTGGATGTCGAGGAACTCGAGGACGGTGCGCCCGCTCATGCGCCCGTCGCGAAGCAGCGCATCGAGAACCCGCCGCGGAACCCCTCGTAGACGTGCGACACGCGCTCGCCCGCCGCGGCCGCGCCGAGCACCGCGTAGACCGGGTCCCAGTGCTCCGTCGACGGGTGCGCGTACTCGGCGTCGGGGGACGCCTTCGCGTAGTCGGCGATGGCCTCCACGTCCATCCGCTCGAGCCGCTCGCGCGTCCACGCATCGAAGGCCCGCATGCGCGGATCCTCGCCGTGGACGTCGAAGTTGTGCGTGATCCCGCCGCTCCCGACCACGAGCGCGCCGCGGTCGCGGAGCGGGGCGAGCGCGCGGCCGAGGCGCAGCAGGTCGCGCGTCTCGAGGTCGCTCGGGAGCGAGACGGCGACCACCGGCAGCGCCGCGCCCGGGTAGAGGATCGACAGCGGCACCCACACGCCGTGGTCGAACCCGCGGTCGGGGTCCGCTTCCGTCGTGAAGCCCTCGTCGGCGAGGCGCGCGAGCACGTCCTTCGCGAGCGCCGGGTGGCCGGGCGCCGGGTACGGGAACTCGTGGAGCGCCTTCTCGAATCCGCGGAAGTCGTAGATCGTCTTCGGGCGCCCGCCCGTCGTCACGCGCACCGGCGTCCGCTTCACCCAGTGCGCGGAGACGACGACGATCGCCTGGGGCTTGAAGTTCGCGGCGGCGAACGCGCGGAGCGCCATCGCGTAGTCGTCCTCGGCGAGCGCCTGGCGCGGCGAGCCGTGCGAGACGAACAGGGCCGGCAGGCGCGGAGGCGGATCGGCGGGGGCGCGCGGAGGCGGGGCGGGCGCGGACTCCGTCGAGCATCCGAGCATGCCGGCCGCGGCTCCGGCGGCCGTCGCCTTCAGCACGTCGCGTCGCGAGATCGTCATCGGGCCACCCAGTATAGCGCGCCGCCGAGGAGCGCGACCACCGCCGAGGCGGCGGCGCCCCATCCGGCGAAGAACCAGACGGTCTGGAGCTGGAGCGGGTTGTCGGTCGCCAGCAGCAGCGTGAGGGACGGATCCTCCGGCGGCACGACGAGGTTCTCGCGCGGAGGGAAGAGCACCCACTGGCGCGCGGACGGGTTCCCGTAGATGTCCGCGACGGGCTCGCCGTGCGACCAGATGTCGCGGTTGAGCGACACCATCTCCGGCGCGTGCGGCTTCACGGGCGTGACGTGGCGCGCGCCGATCGCGACCACGACGGCCGCCGCGAGCGGGAGGAGCTGCGTTCCCGCGGCCCCTCCCCACAGCACGACGGCGGCGAGGCGTCGCACTACTTCTTCTCCGGCAGCTTCGCGGTGGAGGCGAAGAGGGTCATCTTCACCTTCCACTCGTTCTCGACCTTCCCGACGGCCATGTCGGGCACCTTCACGCCGTGGTCGGAGAGCTTCACGGAGAACTCGGCCGTGAACCGGATCACCTTGCCGTCGGGGAGCATGAGCTTCTTCGACGCGTCGGCGGGGAGGGCCTTCATCGCGACCTCGACGGTCGTTTCCCTGGCGACGCCGTGCATCGTGAAGTCGCCCGTGACGGTGAACCTGTCCCTGGCGTCCTTCACCTTCTCGATCTTCTTCGACGTGAAGGAGATCTCCGCGAACTTCGCCTCGTCGAGCCAGCCTGCGGAGCGCATGTGCTCGTCGCGCAGCTTGATGCCGGTGGTCATCTCCCTGACGGGGACGGTGATCGAGACGCTTCCGGTCTCCCGGGCGGCGTCCATCCTGATCTCGCCCGTCGCCTTCATGGTGTGGCCGACGATGGACTCGATGTCGGCGTGCGCCTCGAAGGTGATGTTGACGAGCTTGTCGGAGTGGCCGACCCAGAACGTCTCTTCCTGCGCGGCGGCCGTCGCGGCCATCAGCGCCAACGCGAGCGCGGTGCGGATCACGGTTCCTCCTTTCGTCCCAGCCGCCGGCAGAGGACACGCAAGATCCCCTGCTCCCTCGGCGAGAGGGTGTTCAGTTCCCGGGTGATGCGGCGCACGTGGGCCGGGAAGATCCCGCGGATCAGGCGCCGTCCCGCGGGCGTGAGCTCGACGGTGACGACGCGCCGGTCGGCGCTCGAGCGGACGCGGCGGGCGAGGCCGCGTCTCTCCAGGTTGCCGGTGACCATCGTGATGTTGCCGCCGGTCTTCAGCAGCTTGCGGGCGAGGTCGCCCTGCGAGAGCGGGCCGAGGTGGACCAGCGCCTCCAGCGCGCCGAACTGGCTCGCCGTCAGGCCCGCCGCGTCGATCGCCGGCTGCAGGCGCGCCGAGACGGACTCCGCCGCGCGGACGAGGTTGATGTAGGCCGAGAGCGCGCGCGTCTCCGCCGCCGGGCCCCGGTAGTGCGTTCCCATCGATCACACAAGGACCAATGCTTCAACGTAAAAATATATTCCCGGCGGCGAGGGGAGGACCGCCATCGGGAGGGGGGCCCGCTACCGCCCGTATTTCAGGCGCTCGGCCAGGATCTCGGGCAGGCCCGCCTGGACGATCTTCTTCGCGGCCTTCTCGACGTCGTACTTCACGCGGCTCACGCGCACGAGCATCTCGTCGGCGTCGTAGACGACGCAGACCGCGTCCGGGTTTTCGTCCCGCGGCTGGCCGATCGCGCCGACGTTGATCATGACCTTCATCGACTCGTCGATCTTGACCTCGGTCTCCATGTTGAAGCTGACGTTGCGCCGCTTGAAGAAGTTGACGGGCACGTGAGAGTGGCCGAGGAACGACAGCGGCGTCGTCTGCTGCTCGAAGGAGAGGTGCGCGTCGTAGCTCGTCTGGATGTACTCGAAGAGCTCCGGCGAGTAGAGCGTCGAGTGCACGACGGTGAAGTTGTCGCAGTACTCGACGAGCTTGAGGCTCTTGATGAAGTCCTTGTCCTCCTCCGAGAGCACCGAGCGCGTCCAGAGGGCGCTTTCGCGGGCGTACGTGTTGAAGAAGTCGATGTTGAGCTTGTCGACGGCCGCGAAGTCGTGGTTGCCCGCCGTGACGACGGCGCCGAGCTCGCGGACCTTGGCGATGCACTCGGTGGGGTTGGCCCCGTAGCCGACGAGGTCGCCCACCGAGACGTACTTCTCCACGCCCTGCTTGTCCATCTCCTCGAGCACGGCGCCGAGCGCCTCGAGGTTGGCGTGGATGTCGCCGAGAATTCCGTATTTCATGGGTCAGCGGATCTCGCGCCGTTCAAACAGGGAACAGGAAACCGTGAATGCCAGGGCCGTATAAAGCCCGGCATGGAGGACGGCGAGCGACAGGTAGCTCAGTGAAATGATCTTACCCTCTGAAAAATGGGTTTGCAAATTGAAATAGGCCAGATTGGGGAGGAGATAGTAGAGGAGCCGTCCGCCGGCGCTCACGGCGCCGATCTGGAGACGCTCGATCGAGCCGAGCATGTAGCTCGACATGTTGCCGAGGAGGAACGCGAGCGTCGTCCCCGCCACGGATACCACCGGCGGGACGAACGCGGCCAGCGAGACGCAGATCGATCCGAGCACGCCGACCTGCAGGAAGCACAGGAGCAACCCCTCGAGCACGATCACGCCGTCGCGCTTCATGAACGAGCCGACGGACGACCAGACGCTCCGCGAACTGAGCTCGACGAGCCGCTCGCAGGCGCGGCGGCGCACGTCGGGGTCGTCGTCCGCGCGCGCCTTCATGAGCTCCCGCGTCTCCTCCTGGTCGAAGAGCATCGCCAGGTGCCCGCGGTCGCCCTGCGAGAGCGTGCCGACGGCGAACTCCGCCGCCAGCAGGAGGAGGACCGCGCCGAGCACGATGGCCGCGAAAGAGGCCCGGAGCCCCGTCCGCGGGGCCTCCACGGCGGTGTCCGCCTCGCGCGCGCGGATCTTCGCCGAGGAGACGGCCCAGCCCGCGACGCCGGCGACGACGGCGGCGAGGCCGACGCACGCGCAGACGGCCGCGAGCGAGGGGTCGCCGTACAGTTTCCCCTTGGCCATCCACCAGAGCGTGTAGAAGAGGACGCCCGCCAGCACGAGCATGCCCGCGGCCAGCGCGAGCATGACGCCGAAGTACTTTCCGAGGAGGAACGCGCTGCGGCGGAGCGGCTTCGAGAGGAGCGTGACGGCCGTGCGGTCCTCGAGCTCCTGCGTGACGATGACGCCGGTGACGGAGACGACGACGACGAAGCCCCAGAGCGCGATGGAGGCGAGGCCCATCTCGCGCACCATGTTGACTTCCTGGAAGAACGCGAACTGGGTCAGGAAGTGCGACGAGTAGATGAGCACGGCGAAGGCGAAGAGCGTGATGTAGAAGATGGGCCGGCGGGTGATCTCGCCGTAGGTCGCGCAGGCGATGGTCCAGCTGTTGCGCATGAAGTATGGGTCGCGCCGCTCGGGACGATCGTACCATGGTAGCCCCCCGCGCGGCCGCCCCTCAAGAAAATCGACCGGATGGTCGATGACTCCTGAGATAGGAGAAAGGGGAGACTCTATGATCGCCCGGAAACTCGGACTGGGCCTCGATGCCCTGCTGGGCGGACCGACCGTCGCCGAGGCCGCGAAGCCCGCCGCCTCGCACGTCGCGCCCGCCGCCGCCCCGGCGCCCGTCGCGCCCGCCGTTCCCACGGACGCGCCGATCGACGCGATCCGCGCCAACCCCGCGCAGCCGCGCACGCTGTTCGACGAGGAGGACCTCGCGTCGCTCGCGGGATCCATCCGGAGGTCCGGCGTGCTCGAGCCGCTCGTCGTCCGCCGCAGGGACGGCACGTTCGAGCTCATCGCCGGCGAACGGCGCCTCCGCGCCGCGAAGATGGCCGGCCTCACGCGCGTCCCGATCCACCTGCGCGAGGTGAGCGACAGGGAGATGCTTCAGCTCGCGCTCGTCGAGAACATCCAGCGCAAGGACCTCAATCCGATGGAGAAGGCGCGCGCCTTCCGCCAGCTCCTCCAGCTCAACGCGTGGACCCAGGAGCAGGCCGCGGAGGCCCTCAGCCTCGCGCGTCCCACGGTCGCCAACTTCATCCGCCTCCTCGAACTTCCCGCCGAGGTGCAGGAGGCCGTTTCACGTGGAACGATCTCCATGGGCCACGCGCGCGCGCTCCTCGGCACGACGAACCGCACGCTCCAGGCGAAACTCGTGAAGCAGATCGTCGACGAGGAGCTGCCCGTCCGCGCGGTCGAGAAGATGGTCGCCGCGGCGGCCGCGCCGTCGACGGCCAGGCCGGCCGCGTCCCCCGGCAAGGAGCCCTACATCGCCGATCTCGAGCGCCGCCTCGGCCAGTTCTTCGGCACGCGCGTGACGATCAGGACCCGCGCCAAGGGCGGCGAGATGACCGTCGAGTGGTTCTCGAACGAGCAGTTCAACGGGATGATCCGGAAGCTCGGAGTCTAGCGAGTCCCAGGTCCCGAGTCCCAAAGTCAGGCGGTTCCGGCAACGGAGCCGCCTGTTTTTTTCCGGACCTGACGTGTACCCCGTCGACGGACCGTTCCGGCGGTTCCACGTGGAACGCGGCCGGAGTCCGCTCCAGGTCCGCACGTGTCGTGATCGCGGAGCCTTGGGGCCCGTCCGCGGTGCCGCTCCGTCGAAGCGTCTGCGGACCTGTGGGAGCGGACGCAGGACGCGGAGCCGCCGGTCTCGTTTCCCGGGACGCGCGCGCACCCCGTCGACCGGCCGGTCCGTGGGACCCCGGTGTGAGACGTGGGACACTTACGAGGAGGTCGGCCGCCGGCGCGTCCCCGTGAAGCTGTCGTAGCGCAGCGACTTCAGCTTCTCGAGCGAGCCCTGGAACGTCGAACGGTGCTCCTCCGCGCGCGCGCCGATCTCGCGGTCACCCTTCCACGGCGCGGCGACGAAGACGTCGAACGGGAAGACGTCGTGCGAGTACTTGCCGATCGCCCGCATGAAGCCGTCGGCAAGGATGTTGAGCCAGCCCATCCGGGTGTAGACGAACGTGTCGGTGTGTTCGCCGCCGTGCCCCATCGACTTGATCGCCAGCGCCGGGTGCTCCGAGCTGTCGGCGAAGCGGACCATCGAGGCGAAGAGGCCGTAGTCGGTCTTGCCGAAGTCGAGGGACTCCATGAGCTCCGGATTGTTGCGGTCGTCGCCGTCCTTGTACTGGACGATCCAGTTCTTGCCGGCGAAAACATCCGCGAGCGGGACCTCCGTCAGCCTCATCGGCACCCCTCCGGTTCCACGTGGAACGCGCCCATCATACCTTTCCCGCCGAGGGACACCACTCTTTGATGGGACACTCGGCGCAGCGCGGCGCGCGGGCGTCGCAGATGCGGCGCCCATGCCAGATGGTCCGGTGGCCGAAGTCGATCCACTGGTCCCGGGGCACGAGGTCCATCAGGTCGCGCTCGATCTTCGCCGGATCGTCCTCCGATGTGAGCTTGAGCCGGCGCGCGATGCGATGGACGTGCGTGTCGACGACGACGCCCGTCGCCTTCCTGAACCACGTGCCGAGGACGACGTTGGCGGTCTTGCGCGCGACGCCCGGCAGTTCGAGGAGCTCGTCCATCGTGTCGGGCACGCGGCCCTCGAACCTCTCGACGAGCACTTTCGCGGCGCCGAGGATGCTCTTCGTCTTGTTGCGGAAGAAGCCGGCGGAGTGGATGTCCTTCTCGAACCGGCGCGGATCCGCGCTCGCATAGTCGCGCACGCCGGGGTACTTCCGGAACAGCTCCTTCGTGACGATATTGACGCGCGCGTCCGTGCACTGGGCCGAGAGGATCGTCGCGACGACCAGCTCCAGCGCGCTTGAGTGGTGAAGCGCGCAGGTGGCGTCCGGGTACGCCTTCGCCAGGCCCTCCACGATCCGGGCCGCGCGCTTGCGACGGTCGTTCGCGGTTTCCCTACCCACGGTTGAGAAGCTTGAGCGCCTCGTCCATCGGCCGCGAGTTCAGCACGTCCTTCGCGCTACAGCCCGCGCGACGGGCGGTCGCCACGCCGTACTCCAGGTCGTCCATGCCCTGAACGCTGTGCGCGTCCGGATTGATCGAGACCATTACGCCGAGTTCGCGCGCGCGGCGGACGTGCGCGGCGTCAAGGTCGAGACGGCTCGGGTTCGCGTTGAGCTCGATCATCTTCCTGTGGCGCGCGGCCGTCTGGATGACGCGCTCGAGATCGACCTTGTACGCGTCGCGGCTCAGCAGGTGGCGGCCTGTCGGGTGACCAAGCATGTCTAAGTTATTGTTGCCCAATGCTTTACATATCCTATCGGTCATCTCGGGCTCCGGCATGTCGAATCGCGAGTGGATCGAGCCGATCAGGAAGTCGAGCTTGGAGAGCAGTTCGGCATCCATGTCGAGCGTGCCGTCGGGAAGGATGTCGCACTCGAGTCCCATCAGAATGCGGAAGTCCGTCCACCCCTGGTTGAGCCGCGCAACCTCCTCCATCTGCTGAGCGAGACGCTTCTCGGTCATGCCGTTGTTGTAGGCCTGCCCCGCCTTGCTGTGATCCGAGAGGCCCATGTACTTCAACCCCTGCTTCCTGGCCTTCTCAGCCATCTCCCCGATGTCCGCGGTGCCGTCGCTCCAGTTGGAGTGGACATGCAGCACACCAATCACGTCCTCGCGACGGACGAGAGTTGGCAGCGCGCCCTTCTCGGCAAGATCGATCTCGTCGCGCCCCTCGCGAAGCTCAGGTGGCACGAACGCCAACCCGAGCATCGCGTAGAGCTCCTCCTCGGATGCCACCTTCTGGCGGATGTCACCTGCCAGAACGCCGTATTCGTTGACTGACAATCCAATGCGCTGCGCGCGGGCGCGCAGGAGCACGTTATGCTCCTTGCTACCGGTGAAGTATGCGAGCGCGGGAGCAAATTCATCGTCCTTGACGACACGCAAGTCGACCTGAAGCCCGCTGTTGAGCACCACACTGCACTTGGTTGGCCCTTGCCCGAGCACGGTCTTGATGCCATCCGCCTTCAGGAAGTGCGCGATCACCTGCTCCGGAGCATCGGAGCTCGCGAGAATATCCGCATCGCGGATCGTCTCCTTCCAGCGCCTTATGCTCCCACACACCTCAGTGCGTGCCACCATGGGTGCCGAGCGCACGTATGTAAGGAGTGTGCGTGCCACCGGAATCACCTGGTCCAGGCGAAAGCGACCGGCATTCACCGCGACGAACTTGATCCCTTCCAGAATCTTGTATTCGGTCTTCTCCCCGAACCCCTTCAGCATACGAACGCGATGATCCGTGCACGCTTTCTCTAATGTCGCGAGGCTCGTGACCCCCAATTCCTGCCAGAGCGCGCGGACCTTCTTCGGGCCCACGGACGGGATGCGCAGGATGTCGAGCAGTCCGATCGGGATCTTCGACTTCAGTTCCTCCAGGTAGGTCATGCGACCCGTCTGGACGAGCTCGTCCACTTTCTTCGCGATCCCGTCGCCGACACCGGGGATTCCCTTGAGCTTCCCTTCGCGGGCCATCGCGGCGGCGCCGACCTCCAGCCCCTCGATCGCGCGCGCCGCGTTCTCGTACGCGCGGACCTTGAACGAGTTCTCGCCGAGAATGTCGAGCAGGTGCCCGATCGTCTCCAGCGTCGAGGCGATCTGGATGTTGTCCACGCGGACGCGATTCTACGTCCGCTATCTCGGGGGCTTCCAGTTTCCGATATCGTCTCCGCCCGAGTCGTTCAGCACGCCGTCGGGCCCGAAGGAGCCGAGGTCATACGAGTCCTTGTTGAACGCCCACTTGTCGTTCTTCACGTTGCGCCGGCCGGCGTTGCGGCGGTAGTGGATCTCCTTGCCCCACGCGTCGACGAGCCTCCCTTCGCGGTTGAGCACGCCCTGCGGCAGGACGAGGTACGGCTCGCCCGACTCGCTCTTCTCCGCGAGAGCCTTCATGAGGTCGCCCGGCGAATCGTCCGGGTACGACTTCTTCTCGGCGTGGTGCAGGTCGATGGCGGCGATGAGCTCGTCTACGAGCGCGCGCGACCACGGGCCTCTGTCGTTGGGCCGCTCGGGCTTCGTCTTGAGGACTTCGTGGCGCTTCTTGCGCTCTTCGGCGCGTCGCTTGGCGGCCTCGTCGCCGCCCTTCCTGCGTTCCTCTTCCTCCTTCCTCTTGCGTTCCTCATCGGCCTTGCGCGCCTCTTCCTCCCGCTTTCTGCGCTCTTCCTCCTCCTTCTCCTTCTCCTTCTCCTTCTCCTTGCGCTTGCGCTCGTCCTCCGCCTTGCGGGCCTCCTCCTCCTTTCGCCGGCGTTCCTCTTCCGCCTTGCGGGCCTCCTCGGCCTTGCGGCGTTCCTCCTCGACACGCTTGCGCTCCTCCTCCGCCTTGCGCGCCTCCTCGGCCCGTCGCTTGCGCTCCTCTTCTTCCCGCTTCTTCCGTTCCTCGTCGGCCTTGCGCGCCTCCTCTTCGCGGCGCTTGCGTTCCTCTTCCGCCTTGCGCGTCTCCTCTTCCTTGCGCGCGCGCTCCTCTTCCTCGCGCTTCTTCCGCTCCTCCTCGAGGCGCTTGCGCTCCGCCTCCATCCTCTTGCGCTCTTCCTCGAGCCGCTTGCGCTCCTCCTCCGCCTTGCGGGCCTCCTCCCGGCGGCGCGCGTCCTCCTCCTTCTCGATCTCGTGCTCGCACTCGCGGGCGCACGCGCGCTCCGTCTTGTCGTCCCAGTTGGCGACGTCGTCGCCGAACCCGTCGTCGTCCTGGCCGTCGGGGCCGCACGACGAAAGGTCGAAGCCCTTCTTGTTCCTCTGCTTGCGGTCGTCCTTGTTCTTCGGGAATCCGTTCGCGTTGACCTTGAAGTGCCATGGCCGGCCCCACGCGTCCAGCAGCTGCCCCTTCGCGTCGCACTGGTCGCGTCCGATCTCGTAGAACGGCTTGCGGTTCTTCGCCCGCTCGGCGAGCGCGCGCGCGAGCCCTGCGGCCCCGTCGTCCGGCCACTTCTTCTTCTCACGCACGTACGACTCGACCGCCGCGCAGAGATCGGCGTGCATCTTCCTGCACGCGTCGAGCCGCTCGCGGGCGCCCTTGCGCTCCTCCTCGCTGCGCCTCTTCTCCTCCTCGGCCTCGCGCTTGCGGCGCTCCTCGTCCTTGCGCCGGCGCTCCTCCTCGAGCTTGCGTTCCTCCTCGAGGCGGCGGCGCTCCTCTTCCGTCCGGCGACGCCCGGCCTCGAGCCGCTGGCGCTCCTCCTCCGCCTTGCGCGCCTCCTCGCGGCGCTTGAATTCGGCCTCGCGCTCCTCCGCCAGACGCCGCTCCTCCTCGAGACGACGCCGCTCGTCCTCGTTCTTGCGGCGCTCCTCGGCGAGCCTGGCCTCCTCGGCCTCGCGCCTGCGGCGCTCCTCCTCCTCGCGGCGCCGGCGCTCCGCGTCCTGGTCGTGTCCGGCGTGGTCGTCGCCGTCGGGCGGCTTCTGCGTGCAGCACGGCTTGCCGCCGCGGCGGCGCGATTCGCGCTCGCGCTCCGCCGCCTTCGCCTGCTCCTCCACGCGCGCGCGGCAGGCGTCGCGCTCCTTCGCGTCGGTCAGCATGCGGCCCCCGCCCGAGCCGAGGCGGCCGCCGCGGTAGTCGTGCCCGCCCTTGCCGCAGCGCGCGTACTCGCGCGCCAGCGCGTCGCACGGACCGGCCTTCTCCCGCACGGACGCGCCGTGGCGGTCGTACCACTCGCGCGCGCTCCACCCGTAGTAGTGAACCGCGATGCGCAGCTGCACGAGCGCGCGCACCTCGACGGTCGTCAGCGCGTAGCGGCGCCGGGCGTGGTCCGCGTACGGCCGGGCGTACGGCGCCGGACAGCCCGCGTCCGCGCCCGCGATGAAGAACTCCGCGCCGGTCATCCCGCAGTCGCGCGCCGCCTCGAAGAGGTTGAACCCGCGGCGCTCGTAGGTGGCCGCCACGTCGTGCACGTCCTGCCGCGTCCACGACGCGATGAACGCGACGGCGAACAGATCGTCGTCGGAGTAGGACCATGACGCGGCGACGTACTCGAGCGCGCCGCACGCCTCCCACGACAGGCCGAAGAACTCGCGGTAGATCGTGATGCGCCAGTCGGCGCGGCCCACGCGGATGACCACCGCGCCCGCGGCCGGCGGACGCGCGTCGCAGCAGCCGTGCCCGTCGCGCCGGCGCCGGTCGTACGCCGACTCCGCGTCGCGGCGCGCGATGCCGCGGCGCCCGCGGCACGTGTCGAACACCGCGCGGCTCGTCCACGGCCGCTCGCGCTCGACGACGACCGTCCACAGGTAGTCGCGCCCGCCGCGTCCGCAGCGCGCGTGCTCCGGGACGAAGATCTCGTGCGCCGGGCGGCGCTCGTCGCAGTGGCGCTCGTAGCGATCGAACCACTCGCGCGCGGTCCAGCCCCAGAAGTAGACGGCGATCCGCAGGTGCACGAGCGCGCGCAGCTCGTCGTTCGTCAGGACGGCGATGCGCCCGCCGCGCCACCGCGCCGCGTACGCGTGCCAGTAGGGCGCCGGGCAGCGCGTGCCCGGGGCGACGTCGATGAAGAACTCGTCGCCCGACATCTTGTAGGCCGCGACGACGGCCCAGAGGTCGTAGCGGCAGCGTTGGTACATCCAGACGATCTCGTGGAAGTTCACGCGGCAGACGGCGGCGATGTGCGCGAGCACGAGGAGGTCGCCCTCGTCGAAGCCCCAGACGGCCGCGTAGTACTCGCACGAGCCGACCGTGTCCCAGTCGAAGCCGTAGTACTCGCGCAGGATCACGAGACGGCAGTCGTCCCACGACGCCCTGTACGTCCAGGCCGGTTGCGGTTGCGGTTGCGGTTGCGGCTGAGGCTGCGGTTGCGGTTGCGGCTGGGGTTGCGGCCGCCGTTCCTCGACATAGACCGTGGTCTTGCACGACAGCGACGCGAGCGCCGCCAGTCCCGCCACCAGCACGAACCGTCTCATGCGATCCTCCCGCGAATCCCGAAGTGGAGCTTACACGACGAGCGACGGCGGCGGTTCCGGGATCGCCGAAAGGAACCGGCGAGCCGTTCCGACGGCGAAGTCGGCCCCGGCGGCTACATGCGCTCCAGGTCCTTGAAGAAGGGCAGGTCGAACGTGATCGACCGTCGCGCGCCGCATCCCTTGCACTGGAGGTCGAGCCGGTCGAACGGCTCCGACTTCTCCGTGTGGCACAGCGCCTGCATGGTGACCTGGTATTTCTCCTCGCCGCACGGGCACTTCATGCGGCGGACGACGATGTACTCGCGCTGGATGTCGCTGTGATGCCGCTCCAGCGGACGCTCGCGCGTCTGCACGTAGCGGTCCGCCAGGCCGAGGAGGAAGTGGACGAGCGAGTGCTCCAGGGCCGGCAGGTCGAAGCCCGGCCCGCTCTCGACGAGGCGCTGGAACGCGACGGTCGCCGCCTGGAGCGTACCGAGCACCATGTACGCGACGGGCCAGGGCGGCAGTTCGTGGAGCTCCGCCTTGAGGCGCTCGGCGACGAACTTGAGCGCGCGCAGGTCGGGCGTCCGGCGGTGGCGGTCGACGAAGTCCTTGAGCAGGGCGCGCACGGCCTTCGCGAGACTCTCGTCGAGCGCATCGATGATCTGGATCCCCTCGTAGTCCTGCCGGTCGAAGTGCTCGGCCGTGACGCTCGAGTAGCGGCCGCGCTGGTTGACGAGCACGCACATCGCCTCGAGCGCATCCGTGGGCGACGCGGAGCGCTTGCGCGCCTCGTCGAGCGCGCCTTCGATCCCGGCGTTCTGGGCCGTGATGATCTTCCGCGCCTGGTCGGACAGGTCGAGCTTCTGCGCCTGCACCATGGCCCGCACTATAGCATCGGCCCGTGCCTATTTCTCGCGGCGCTCGGTCTCGATGATCTTCTCCTGGAGCGGCGCGCTGATCGGCTCGCCGTTCACCACGAACTCCGGCGCCCAGAACGCGCCGCTGATCTTCACCGTGATGAACGCGCCCTTGATGATGTTGAGGAGCCACTGGATCGGCGTCCCGAGGATCGGCAGGATCTCGTCGAAGCTCTTTCCGATGCGGGGAACGAGAGACACGTCCAGGTTCTCGCCCGTCAGGTCCATCGTCCCGTTTCCGAACAGGTTGAGCGGCTCGCCGAGGAAGTTCATGTGGTCGATGCGCACGATGTGGCGCTCGACGGTGAACTCGAGCTGCGCCGCCTTCAGCTTGCGCTCGCCGACGTTCGTGAGCTGGAGCTGCGCAAGGACCCCGATGAACGCGGGCAGGTCCCAGAGGTCGCCGTCGCGGATCTCGACACGCCCCGCGCAGATCGGACGCTCGCCGATCGACTCGCGGTCGGCGGTGAGCGCGAGCACCGCGTCGAGGCGGCCGCGCGGCATGCGCTTCACGAACGGGCGGCCCTCCGCCAGCCGCGTCACGTCCGCCCCGCGCACGGAGAGCTGGAGGTTCATGCGGAACGGGTCGTACGACGGGACGGTCGCGTCCGCGCGCATGTCTCCGCCGTAGAAGGTCGCCCGCATCGGGCCGAACCGGATGCCGGTCGCGGCGCGCACGATGGGCGCGTTGACGTTCGCGATGGACAGCGCCAGTTCGCTGCCGTCGTCGCGCATGAAGACGAAGTGGATCGTGCCGTCGTGGATGTGCACGCCGTTGCGCGGCCACCCGCCGCGCGGCGGATGGAACGGCGCCGTGCCGGGCGGCGGGGGCGGGGGATCGTCCGGCGCCGGTGGCGGAGGCGGTGGCTCCGGCTGGCCGGGCACCGCCTGGAGCCCCCAGACGATGTTCCAGTCGCCGCCCCGCTCGCGCACGACCCAGATCTCCGGGTGGAAGAGGTCCACGCGCGAAACGTAGACCTTCTCGCGCAGCGGCCAGCCGTCGAGCGCGACGTCGATGCGCTCCGCCCGATAGAACGTCCGCCGCTTCCCGCGCAGGAGATGCGTCACGACGCCGCCGTGAATGCGGATGTTCCCCTCGGGGGTGAGCTCGACGCGGTCCATCGATTCCACGGTGCCGGTGGCGAAGCTGTTGAGCGTGTCCTGCGCGAGCGCCCGCAGCACGCGCCGGTAGAGGATGTCGCGCGCGAACCCGTAGACGACCGCGAGCACCATCATGACCAGGCACAGCACGATCCACCGGTTCAGGCGCGACGGGCGGCGGGAGAACGAGTCCTCCGCGGGCGACGGCACGGCGAGCGGCGCCGGCGGAAGCGACACGGCGGGCGTCGGATCCGGCGTCACCGGCTTGTCCGGCTTGGCGGGCTTCGGCTTGGCGGTGCGCACCCCTGAATTATAGGCGATGGGTGGCGCCCGCGCCGACCCGGACGGACGCCGCCGGACATGGCCGTGCGGCTACGGTTGACCTCCCCCGGAGGGTGGTGGATCCTCCGCGGGATAGCGCGCCGCGTAGGCGAGCCTCACGAGCGCGTAGTCGTCGTCCGGTCCGCAGGCCAGCTGGTCGTACGCCGACCGCAGCCGCGCCCAGAACGTCTCGATCGGGATCGCGAGCGACGCCGCCGCCTCCTGCGGCGGAAGGTTCTTCACGTGGCGCGCCACCAGGACCTTGCGAAAACTGGGCCTGAGGCCTTCGACGTCCGACCAGCGGATGCGCTTGCGCTCTCCCGGCGCCCCTTGCTGACCCAGCGCGATGGTCGTGAAGTGGCGCGAGAGGTCCGTCCGCAGCTTTCCCAGGACCCGCTCCATCGTCCGATGGAATGAGCTGACGCCGAGGCCGACGCGCGCCGCCGCCTCCTCCTGCGACAGTCCCTCCACGAAGCGGCACCGCAGGATCTCCTGCTCCCGCTCGTCCAGCTTCGCGAGCGCTCCGTCGAGCAGGGTGTTCATCTCAGCGCGGATGAGCCGAGAGCGCGCGCTCGCCGCGCGGCCGGCCGGGATCTGCTTCTCCTCGACGTCCGTGCCGAACATCTGCCTGGGCCGGTTCCGGGCCGCGTGCCTCACGACCCCCAGGATCCACCCCGTGAACTGGTCGGGCCGCTTCCCCCCCTTGATCCCTTCCAGGCCCGCGGCCAACGCCTCCTGCGCCACCTCTTCCGCGTCGACGTCGTGCGTCATCAGGCGGCGGCTGAACGCGAGCGCGCGCTCGTAGTAGCGGCGGTAGATCTCCTGGCCGGCCGCCGCGTCGCCCGCGACCCACTGCTCGATGAGCTCGGAGGTCGGGGGCGCACCCTCTTCAGGCATGTCCATGCGTTCTACCCGTTCACAGACGCGTGGGCAAGCTGCCGGCGTAGGCCGCGGCACCCGCGGCCAGGCCCGCCGCCGCCGCGTAGAGCCACGCCGGCGCCAGCGCGACCGGCGCGCCCGCCCACGCCCCCACGGCGCATGCCGAGAGAAAGAGCGCGCGCTTGCCCATCCACGCCACCAGCGGCGACGAGTACCCTTCGCCGCGGCGCACCCGCTCGCGCCGCGCGAGTCCCGCGAGTGTCCCCGCCGCGAGCGCCCCCGCGAGCAGCGGACCGGTCCGCGCGAGCACGGCGCGCTGGAGCGCGACCCGCTCACGCCCGGGAACCGGTCCGCGCCACGTCGCCCACGACGCGACGATCGCCAGCGCCAGCAGCGCCGACCACACGAGCACCGACTTGAGCATGGCGTTTCAACTCCTCCACGAATCCCGGCCCCGGCGACGGCAGCAGCGGCGCCGCCCCGCGCACCGTCCGCGCGCCCCATCGAGCGAAGAACTCGAGCGGAGCGAGGTCCATCACGGCCCACGGCGGCACGAACGCCTCGTCGCGCCACGCGCGCTGCCGGCTGAAGATCGCGCGGAAGTCCTCCACGCTCTCGAACCCCGACGTGAACAGCGACGGCTCGTACGCCTCCCCCTCGCTCGCCGACGGCAGGAGCCGACGCCCCGCGAGCTCCGAGAACGCGTCCGCGTCCGCCGTGCTCTGCGCCCGGAACTGCGCCACCGTGTTCACGTTGCCGACCACCTGGCGCGCGCGCGCCTCCGTCCCGAGCGCCGCCTCCAGGTCCGCGAGCGTCTGCGCCGCCATCGCGATCCGCACGCCCGCCCCGCGCGACTTGTTGAGCAGCGACACGAACGGCGCGCACACGACGTCCGCCAGTTCGTCGACGAGGAGCGACACGGGCCGAGCCGCCCCGCCGTACGCGTAGCGGCGGCCGACGTACGACTGGAAGTCGAGAAGCGCCATGCGCGCGACCGCCGACGCCGAGTCCGCGCCGAGCAGGCTCCCGAGAAAAAAGTACGCGACGTCGAGCCGCTCCCAGTCGAACCCGCCCCGCTCCGGCGACAGGAGCGCGCGGTTCGATCCGCTCGTCAGCTTCGACAGCAGCGGCACGAGCGCGCTCATCATCTTCTGCGTGTGCTCGACGGGCCGCGACGCGAGCGCCACCAGCCCCGCCAGCTCCGGCGAGGAGCGCGCCGCCAGCTCCGCCGCCTTCTTCACGTCGCGTCCGCGGAGCGCCGAGGCGTCGACCGCCTTCGTCGCGCGCTTCACGAGCTCCCACGGCTCGTCGATCGCGAACCGCCGCATCGACGCCAGCGTGAGCGGCTCGCCCGCGAGCGCCAGGCCCGCCGCCGTCGCGTGCGCCACTTCCCACGCGAAGTTGCGGAACGGCTCCGCGTCGCCTCCCGCGGGCAGGAGCGCCGCGATCCGGTCCGCCACCTCGCGCACTTCGACGTGCCGCGCGAGCGGGTTGTAGGGCGTGCTCGCGGACGGGTAGGGAAGCGCGACGAGATCGAGCGTGCGGCCGGCGCGGGCGCACTCCTCGGCCACGCGCGCCAGCAGGCGCTCGTCCCCCTTCGGATCGATCACCGCCGTCGCGTCGCCGCGGCGGATCGCCTGCATGGCCAGGATCTCCAGGAGCCGCGACTTCCCGGACCCGGTCGTGCCCAGGATGAGCATGTGCTTGTCCAGCTCCGCGTCCGGGACAAAGAGCTCGCGCGACCCCGGCGACGCGAAGGTCCGTCCGTCGGTGGCCGCGTCGCGGATCTCCCGCGCGCACGCGGGCGTCCACGCGTACCCCCGGCCGACGAACGCGTGGCCGTCGCGCGACGGCAGGTCGTCGAGCGGCGGATCGCGGCGGCGCGCGCGCTTCGCGAGGATCGCCGCCACGGGCCAGAGGGCCGCGACCGCGCACGCGACGGCGGCCGGACGCGTCCACGCGGGAAGCGGCAGTCGATCGCCGCGCGCGGCGAGGTAACCCGACATCGCGGCGAGCACCGCGGCGCGCATCCCGTGGAGCACGGACTCGCGGTTCATCGCACCTCCACGAGCCGCGGCGGCAGGCAGCGCCGGCACTCCTCGAAGATCCCGAGGTGCACGAAGAGGTACGCGCCGTGGAGCGAGCCCGCGCCCTGGTCGATCGGCCCCGCGTGGCCGATGCGGATCGCCGGCCGCGGCACGGGCCGCATCATCTGGATGAAGTGACCCGTGCGCGGCTCGAACGGGTACGGTGTGATCGCGAAGCGGCCCATGGGCGACGACGCGGCGCGCCCCGCGCGAAGCGCCTGAAGATGAGCCGCCATCGGCTCGCTCTGCTGCACGACGAATCCCACGCGCGGCCAGTACGCCCCCCACCGGCCGGCGCAGTTGTGCGGATCGGGCGCCTTCTCGCAGTTCGCCTGCGACCGCAGCGGCTGGAGCAGCCGGTCGATGATCCCGGCCCGCCAGCCCCATGCGTCGAGCTCGCTCAGGTAGTGCGGCGCGAAGAACGGCCCGCGCGGGCGCGCGATCGGGATGTCGAGCGCCTCGGGCAGCGGCGGGATGAACGTGTAGACACGCGCGTCGGCGAACTGCAGGTTCGACTGCCCGCGGTCGGCCCCCGCGGACGAGGTGACCTTCGGTCCCACGCCCTGCGCGGACTTGAGCAGGCCGGCCGCCTCCGCCATGTGGCTCGTAAACGGCGAGTGCACGACCTCGAGGATCCCGCAGGGGTACGCGTTCTCCACCCACCAGCACTTGCGCATGTGGCCGTGGTGCGGACACACGAGCACACCCTTGAGCCGCCACGAGCGGAGGATCGCCGACACGTCGACGCGCGGCGCGAGCGCCGGCGACGACTCCGACCCTTCGTACGGCAGGAACATCGCGAACCCGAGCGAGGCCGCGCTAATCGCCTTCATCAAGCTCCACCTCCTTCGCCCCGCGCACGCGGACCGTCGATGGCGCGCACCGCACGCCGAGCCGCGACGCGAGCTCGGGCGACGCGAGCACCGCGCCCGCGACGTCCCGAAGCGATTTCGCCTCCGTGACGACGTGCACCACGCCGTCGCGCGCGCGCGGGCCGAAGTGCAGCGACGTGCCGACGAGTTCCGCCGGCACCTCCTCGACGCGCTCGACGCGCCGCGCCCGGCCGCGGCACGCCGGCAGCCCGCTCGCGAACGGCTGCGCGAGCGCCTCGTCGATCCGCGCGCGGCCGACCTCGAACGAGAGCTTCTTCGCGACGTCGCGGTACGCCCGCGCGACCGCGTCGAGATCGACCGCCCTCGTCTCGCCACGCGTCGGGTGCTCGCACGGCGCCTGCTGGAAGAGAAGCAGCGCGGCGAGCGCGCTACCGGCGGGTTTCATCGGGCACCTCCTCGACATCCTGCGCCACGACCGCCAGCCCGTGCGGGTTGGCGTCCGTCGGCGCGCACGTCTCCAGCTCCAGGCGGTAGCGCACGCGCTCCCGCCGCGACAGCCGGTCGGCGATGAAGACGCGCCGCGCGCCCTCGACGGTGACGACGAGCGTCCCCTCGCGCCCGCGCTCGACGCGCCCGTCAGGCCCCGCCACGACGTGCGACGCCATGCGCCCCTCGACGATCACCTGCGCGCGCCGGTCGAGGGCGTCGCTCGCCCCGGCGAACGCGCGCGGCGCGATGCGCGTCTTGAGGGCGCGCGAGCCCGCCTCGACGGTCGCCGGCGTATAGTTGTCAAATTGATATATATAAATAAGGCAGAAGGCGACGGCCGCCGCGTCGGGCACCTCGCCGGGCGCGGCCACGCGCGGAGCCGCCGCCCCCGGGACGACGACCACGGGCCGCGGCCGGAGCGCCGCCGCCGCGAGCGCGACCGACAGGACGAGCACCGCGCCGCCCGCCGCCGCCGCCGCCGCGCAGAGGAGGTCGCGCCGCCGCACGAGATCATCGAGTCTCATAGACCCTCGGCTCCGGCGCGGACGCCGCGACCGCGAGCGCGATCGCCAGCCCCGCCGTCACCGCCAGCAGGGCCGCCAGCGCCAGCGCCACCTGTCGCGTCTCGCGCAGCAACCCCCGCGCCTCGGAAATCCAAACGACGGTCCTTCCACCACCCGCGACAGCCTTCATCGTCGTCGTCTCCTTCAAACGGGGAGAGGCGGAGCCTCCGGCTCCCGGAGGGGAGAAGGGGGGCCGGACGAACGGAAGGGGGGAGGAGCCGGAGGGCCCCGCCTCGGAATGCGAGATAGAAGAGCCACCCGGGCGGACGCCCCGCCTTGAGCCGCAGGAGCACCACCCACGCCCCCAGCCCCGCCCCCACGGCGATCACCGGGTCCACCAGGAAGAGGAGCACCCCCGCCCCCAGCCCGATCCACACCAGGTCCTCGGGCTCCAGCCCGAACACCAGGATCGGCCGGTCCAGCGTCCGCGGGCACCCCCGCCGGTACAACCCGTCGATCTTCACACCTAGGTGTGGGTTCCCGGCGAAAAAATTTCGCATGAAAAAATTTTTTCATGCAAAAAAATTCCGCCCGGAACCCACTCCTAGGTGGGTCATGTCGATCCGCGAAAGGAGATGCGCATGAAAATCGTGGTGGTGACGGCCGCGGCCCTGCTCCTGGCGGCCGGTCCGGCCTTCGCGAACGATCCCGTCCAGACCGAATCGGGCAACGTCTTCAAGTCGATCCTCAGGGTCGTCATCGGTTGGGTCTTCCCCGCCTGCGCCGCCTACTGCTTCCTCTACGGGATCATCGGGAAGGGGGTGAAGCGCGGCGAGTGGGACATGGCGGCGATCTGCACGCTCGCGGCGATCGCGCTCGCGCTCTTCCCGAAACTCCTCCAGTCCCTCTTCAACTTCACGCTCTCATGAAAACCGCCCTGCTCATCCTGCTGGCCCTGGCGACCGCCC
>Ga0187893_10004530_pt1 | contig 26306 bp, 17 predicted proteins | sample MA1701074metaG_FD_139574 | JGI IMG/M metagenome (GOLD analysis project Ga0187893, IMG submission 139574) | White microbial mat communities from a basaltic lava cave in the Kipuka Kanohina Cave System on the Island of Hawaii, USA - MA170107-4 metaG ... | reverse complement strand
TTCTCTTAATCGTAATCTTACTCTTAATCTTTTCGGCAGCACTTCAGCGGACGGGAGAGCAGGATTAAGATTACGATTAGGATTAAGGGGACACCACGTAGCACGCATTACGAACCACGGCTGATGAGCTTCCTGAACCCCATCATGCTCGCCGGTCTGGCCGCCATCTCGGTGCCGATCATCATCCATCTGCTCAACCGGCGGAAGTTCCACAAGGTCGTCTGGGCGGCGATGCGCTTTCTGCAAAACGCCGTCGAACAGAACCAGCGGCGGATGCGCATCGAGGATATGATCCTTCTTGCGCTGCGCTGTCTGCTGCTCGCGTTGTTGGCACTGGCGCTGGCACGACCGGCCATTCTGTCCAACGCGACGGATGTTTTCGGTCAGAGCAAGGTCACGGGCGTCATCATCCTCGACAACTCGCAGAGCATGGGCATGAGCGACGGCACGGGCACGCGCTTCGAGAAGGCGAAGCAGGCGGCGGAAGGCGCGCTCGACTCGATGCCCGCCGGCAGCGCCACCGCCGTGCTGTTCGCCAACGACATTGTGCAGGGCGCAATTCCTGAACCGACGTTTGATCTCAACCTTGCCCGCAAGGCGCTGCGCGAAGCGCCTCTGACCGACCGGGCCACCGATGTTTTTCCCGCGCTGCAAAAGGCCATCGACACACTGAAGGATCGCCTTGCTCTGCGCCGTGAGATTTACCTCGTCACCGATGGGCAGGCGGCGGGCTGGCGGCAGCTCACCGAAATCCAGCGCGCGCTCGAACGCTCCAAAAGCGAAATCAAGACGCACGTCATCCTGGCCAACGAGCATGAGGAGAAAAACCTTGGCGTGAGCGATTTGCGGCTGGCCAGCGGGCTCAGCCCGGTGAACCATCCGCTCCGCTTCGAGGCGAAGGTCACCAACTTCGGCAAGGAAGAGGCGCGCAACACCCGCGTGAGCCTGAGTGTGGACGGTGAGCAACCGACCGACGAATTCACCATCGACTCGCTGCCCGCCGGCGCAACCAAGAGTGTGACGATGTTCACCAAGCTGCGCGCCGAAGGCTTTCACTCTGTGAGTGTGCGTATGGCTGAGGACCGTTTCCCCGCCGACGATCAGCGCACAGTCGCCGTCCGGGCCATCAAGGAAGTGAAAGTGGTGCTGACGGATGGCGAACCAGGGAACGAACCGCGCGAGAGCGAAGTGTTCTTTCTCCAGAACGCGCTCGTGCCAGTGCCGTCTGAGATGCGGGCGGATTACTTTATCAAGACGAGCATCATCACCGCGCCCGAGCTTTCGCAGGCGCGCCTCGATGATTTCGACTGCGTCATTCTCGCCAACGTGCCGGACTTCTCCGAAGCGACGCTCAAAGCCGTGGAGAATTACCTGCGGCGCGGCGGCGGCTTGATGATCTTTCCGGGGAGTCGGGTGAACGAAAGATTTTACAATGACCAACTTTTTAAGCGCACCAGGCTGCTTCCCGCCGAACTCGGCCCCGCGCGCGGTCAGGCCGATCAGGACGAAAAGTTTTTCACCTTCCAGGAAAAAGATTACGAGCATCCCATCGTTTCGATTTGGAACGACCCCGGCAGCGGCAAGCTGGGTAGTGCGCGGTTCTTCAAGGCATTTGAATTGAAGCCTGGCCCTGCGAGTCCCGAAAAACCTAAGCCAGTGGCCGCGCCAGCCGGCGATGCGGGTTTGCCCCAAGTCGTCCTGAAGTACGCCGATGGCACGCCGGCCGTGATGGAACGCGCGTGGGGCCTGGGCCGCGTGGTGCTCTTCAGCAGCTCGGCGGACACGGCGTGGAACGATCTGCCCGTGCGCCTTGCGTTCGTGCCGCTCCTGCACCGCACGCTTGGCGCGATTGTGTCCCGGCAGGACGAGGGGCTGAATCTCCGCGTCGGAGAGAAATTCGCGCGCCGCGTCGCGCCCGAGTTCCTCGACAAGGATGTCACCTTCTTCCCGCCGCGCCAGACCACAGTGCGCGACCTTCGCCGCGTTGAGATGGCCAACGGCTGGCCCGCGGTGCAGTTCGAGCAGACCGACCTCGCTGGCCTGTACGACGCAAAGATTGCCGAGCCGGCGCTGACGCTAAAGTTTGCCGCCCAATCCGATCCCGGAGAATCGAGTCTCGACGAACTTTCTCCGGCGCAACTCAACACGCTCAAAGACGTGGCGAGTGTGATCAACTGGGCGCCGAACATGTCGTTGAAGGGACTGGTCGAGAAGGGCCGGACAGGTCTGGAGTTCTGGCTTCCGGTCATCATCGCATGTCTGGCGCTGGCTGCGGTCGAAACGTTTCTGGGCCAGTGGTTCAGCCGAAGCAAATGATTCTCTCTTAATCGTAATCCTACTCTTAATCCTAATCCAAACAGCTCGTGAAAATCTTCTTCGACCACGAAAAGCTGAAAGTCTATCAGGAAGCCCTCCGGTTCTATTCGTGGTGTGAGCCTATCCTAGACCGCCTGCCAAAGAGCGCGGACGTTCGTGACCAACTGGATCGTGCTCGCACGTCAGTCGCCCTGACATCCCCGAAGGCAACGGCAAGTTCACGCCAGCAGACCGTTGCCGCTTCTTCGATGTCTCGCGCGGTTCGGCTTTGGAGAGCGCAGGATGTCTGGACCTCATCCTTATTAAGAAGATTATCACTGAGCGAGAAATGGAGGAGGGCAAAGCCATTTTGAAAGGGATCGTGTCGATGCTGATTGGACTGATCAAAAGCAATTCACCGGATCGGCTGCATGAAGAACCGGCGGAATACAGGGTCGGCGATTAAGATTACGATGCGAAGGCAAGAATGACCGAACTGCTGCTCGAGCTTCTCAATGTTCCGGTGGACGATGCCGTCCGCATCGCGGGGGCATCGCTGGCGTTTCGCGGCGGGTTGGGCGCGGGCTGGTTTGTGTTCTTCATCCTGGTGACGGCGGTCGTGGTGTATTGGCTGTATCGGTCAAGCCCGGTCACGGTCGCGCCGTGGCGGCGGCACACGCTCACGATGCTGCGCGTGTTGTTCGTAGCGATGATGCTGGCGCTCTTGCTGCGGCCGGTGCTGGCGTTCACGGTCGAGGGCAGCATCCGGCGGGTGCTGGTGCTGCTGCTGGACGGCAGCGCGTCAATGCAGATTAAAGATCCGCGCCTCGACGCAAACGATCAGAAGCGCGCGGCCATCGCGCGGGACATTTCGGATCCGGCCAAAGGATTGAGTCAGTCGCTCGACCGCAGCCGGGCGCGAGATTTCGAGCAGGTATCGCGGCTCGACCTCACCAAGTCCGTCCTCAAGAACGAACGCTTGAACCTGCTTCCAAGGCTCGACAAGGAATTCGACCTGGCCGCATTCAGTTTCGGCCAGGGGACAGCGGAACTCGCAGCGCGCAAAGCCGAGTCGGAAACCAATGCGCCCGCCACGAAGGCCAAAGCCAAGAAATCCACCATTGATGACTTCGACTGGGTGGATCGGCTCGAAGCCGACGCGCCCAGCACGGCCATCGGCGACGCCATTCGCGATGTGATGAACCGCAAGCGCGGTCAGCCACTTGCTGGCATCGTGCTGGTGACGGACGGCGTGAACAACGCCGGCAGTCAGCCGCGAGACGCCGCCGCCTTGGCCCGACAGGAGGCCGTGCCGCTCTACATTTACGGCGTCGGCATCACCAGCCCACGCGATATCATCCTGCAAAACCTGTTCGCACCCGATGTGACTTTCGTGAAGGACGAAGTGCCGGTGACCGTGCGCGTGCGTGGCCAGGGCCTGAGCGGCGAATCGGCGGAGCTTCAACTTAAACTCGGCGATCAAACGGTAGCGACGAAAACCATTACATTCGGCAGCGACGCCGAGCAGGTGGTGCCGATGAAGTTCACGCCACAAAGCATCGGCGAGTTCGACCTCACCGCCAGCATCGACGCGCGCTCCGACGAAACGGTGAAGGACAACAACACGCGCGAGCAACGTCTCAAGGTCATCGACGCGAAGATCAAAGTGCTGCTCGTGGACCAGTCGCCGCGCTGGGAGTTCAAGTATCTCCAAATGATGCTCCTCCGCGACAGGCGGGTGGACTTGAAATGCTATCTCGCCGAGGGCGACAAGGCCATCAGCCGCACGGCCGACACGCCCTATCTGGCGGAATTTCCCGCGCGCCGGGACGAGTTGTTCAAATACGACCTCGTCATTCTCGGCGACGTGGATCCGAAAGTCCTGAACGCGCAACACCAGGACAATTTGAACAAGCTGGTGAGCGATTTTGGCGGCGGGTTGCTGGTGCTGGCGGGCAAGCGGTTCATGCCGGGCGCGTACCGCCGCAGCGGGCTCGACAAGTTGCTGCCCGTAGAATTCGACGCGCCCACGCTCGAATCGACGGCCGACCCAGTGGCCGACAAACCTATCAAACTCCAACTTACTGCCGCCGGGCGCGCGAGCGCGATGCTGCGGCTCTCGGACAAGGAAGAAGAGAACGCGCAGATTTGGTCACAGTTGCCGCCCATTTACTGGACGGCGAAAGTCTCGCGCCCCAAGCCCGCCGCCGAGGTGTTGCTGGTCGATCCCGATTCCTCGAAGGAATCGCGCTTTGGCAAGATGCCGGTCATCGCGGTGCAGCAATACGGGCTGGGCCAGGTGATGTTCGTGGGCACGGACAACACCTGGCGCTGGCGCAAGAACGCGGGCGACTTCTACTACACGCTCATTTGGGGGCAGATTTCACAGCGCATTTCTATCCAGCGCTTGCTCGGTGTCTCGAAGCGCACGCAACTGAATACCGACAAGCAGAATTATTTCACCGGCGACCGCGTGACCGTTTATGCGCGGCTCTACAGCGGCGTGGGCTTCGACCCGGTGCAGGAGCCGGCGGTGAAGGCGTTCTTTGGATTGAAGAACGGCAGCGGCCCGCGCCCCGAAGTGATACTGCGACCGGTGCCCGAGCAACCGGCGATGTACCGGGGCGAATTCATCGCGCCGGTCGCGGGCGCTTACAACTTCTGGGTCGAGAGCGATCCGCAGACATTGCTCGATTTTAATGTGACAGAACCGAAGTTCGAATTCGGCGAAACGGCGATGAACGAGCCGCTCCTTAAAGATCTCGCCTCAACTACCGGCGGCCAATACTTCCGCGAAGAAGATCTGCACAAACTGCCCAGTGCAATCAGCGCGAAGACTGAGCGCGTGCAATCTCCGCTGGAAGTCGAGTTGTGGGCGTCGCCACTCTACTTCCTGCTCATGCTTGGCGTGGTGACAGCGGAGTGGGTCTTGCGCAAACTGTCGCATCTGAAGTGAAGGCTATGGGCCGGATGAACTTTGCCCTAAGCGTCTCAGGATGCCGCGAGGTTTTGGACTGCGCCAGTGCGCTGGCGCTTTTCGAGGTGCCAGCGATTTCCAAAAGCGGCAGAGCACTGCCGCAGTCCAGGACGCTGCCGCGCTGTTCGGCACCTCGGCGCGTGATGTCGGCTTGGTGCAAACTTCTCGCAAAGCTGGTTTTCGCCTTCGGCAGTCTTGCCGTCCTGCTCGGCTCTGAGTTTCTCCGTGCCGCTGAACCGGCCGACCTTGTCATCCGTCAAGCCAATGTCCTGACGGTGGACGCGAAGCGGCCGAAGGCCACCGCGTTCGCAGTACGCGATGACAAATTCATCGCCGTTGGCTCGGACGAAATGGTGAGGCCATTTGTTGGGCAGAACACAAAGGTTCTCGCTTTGGAGGGCAAGACGGTCGTGCCCGGTTTCATCGACGCACACCTTCACCCGCGTCCGATTTATCCGGAGGACTCGCGCTGGGCGAACGTGGATTGTTCGCCGAACAACGTCCGCACGATGGACGAATTGGTGGGCGCGCTCAGGCGCAAGGCGGAGCGTACGCCGCTGGGGCAGTGGGTCGTTGGCTCGCGTTATCAGGAGACCAAACTCGGACGCCAGCCCACGCGGCACGATCTCGATCGCGCCAGCACCAATCATCCCATCATCATCTCGCACTCCAGCGGGCATCAATCGGTCTGCAACACGCTGGCACTGCAACTGGCGAAAGTCACCCGCGAAACAGAAGACCCGCCCGGCGGCAAGTTCGTGCGCGACGACCAAGGCGAACTTACGGGAATGCTTCAAGAGCGCGCCGCCGGCGTCGTGCGCGCGGCGGGCCCGCGCACACCTGACGCGCCGGAAGCGGAAACCCTCGCCGGCTATCGCGAGTGTTACCGGCAATACTTCAGTCGCGGCATCACGAGCGTCCACGTCGCGGGCACGAGTCCAGCGGCGGCGCGATTGATGGAGAAGGCCAGGGGCGATGACTTGCGATTGCGATTCTATTTCATGTTCCGCGAAGGCGACATGGACCAGGCGGTTCGACGCAAGCGTGAGGACACATCGAGTGGCGACAGCCTTCGCTACGGCGCAATCAAACTCTTTCATGGCAACTCGCTTTCGGCGCAGACCTGCTGGCTCTCGAAACCCTACGCCAATCGCCCGGATTATTTCGGGGTGCCGCCGACGCGTTCGCAGGAATCGTTGAACAAGCTCATCCTGTCGGTTCATGAGGCCGACTTGCAGGCGTGCGTCCACTCCAATGGCGACCGTGAGATTGACATGCTACTGACGGCGTTTGAGAACGCGCTTCGGCAAAAGCCTCGCGCGAACCATCGTCACCGCATCGAGCATGGTAGCGTCGTGACCGAGGAATTGCTTCGACGCATCAAGAAGCTGGAACTGGTGGTGGTGCCTCATTCCTACATTTGGGAACACGGCGACAAGATGGAGAACTACGGCGCCTGGCGGTGGGACTGGATGCACGCCGCCCGTTCGATGCTCGACCTGGGCATCCCAATCGCCGGGCACTCCGATTCACCGGTAAGCGCTGCCGATCCATTGCTTCGCATTCAGGACATGGTCACGCGCACGAGTGCCGAGGGCAAAGTGTATGGTGCAACGCAGCGCATCACCGCGGAGGCGGCGTTGCGCGCGTGGACGCTCGGCGGGGCCTACGCGTCGTTTGAAGAGGACAGAAAAGGATCCATTGAGCCGGGCAAGCTCGCCGACTTTGTCGTGCTGGGTGCCGACCCGACGCGGGTGAAGCCGGAGGTGATCAAGGACATCGCAGTGGAAAAGACTTTTATTGGAGGTCGGGCCGTCTTCGAACGTCCCCAAGCCCGGCGCCCGCAACCCTGACTCTTACGGCAAACGCGGCGTGACCACGCGATAAAGCCGCGCACCGTTCCAGTTCCCCGGACGATTATCGATCAGTTCAGTCAGACGGTTGCTTGTTGAGGAGGGAAATTCCGCGAGGCGGTTCCAGATTCCCAACCGCAGATCGTCGAGCGTCTCAACGGCATAAGTGCGGCCGGCGACCGCCGGGAAGCGCAGCGACCAATCACCGGACAGGCCCATGCCGGTGATCGCAGGCAACTGGCCGCGTCGTGCGGGTCTGTGCCGGCCAGATATTCCTCAACATTGTTGTGTCCGTCAGCGTCTTCATCGAGTCCTGCGTCGGACGGGTCGCCGGCGTTCAGGCCATGGGCGAGTTCCCAATCGTCTGGCGCACGATCGCCGTCGCGGTCTTCCTGTACAATGAGCACGGCATTACTGCTCAAACCGGCAGGCGCCGGGCCGGCGAGATTGGTGATGCCAACCGCATAATTGCCCGCGTTGGTCAATCGCACGTTAGCAATGGCCCAGTAGCAGGTGCGCTGGTTCAACATGATGTTCGTCACCACTTGATAGTTGCGACGCCAACTGAAATTCATCGGCAGCGTCCCTTTCGCTGCCACGCTGAACACGACCATCTCGCCGACGGCCGCTGTCGCGCTCACCGGATGCACGGTCACTACTGGCCGGGCCAGCACCGTCAGTCGCGCGGACTCGCTCAAGACTGAGCCAACGTCGTCGGTTAGTCGCGCGGCGTAGTCACCAGTCATCTCCAGTTGCACGTTGGTCAGCACAAGGCCCGCGTTGGTCGCGCCGATGATTTCCACGCCGTTGAAGAGCCACTGGTACCGGACCGCGCCACTTCCTTCTGCGCTGACGCTGAACGTAACGGGCAAGCCGTCACGCACCGCCCGGCTCCGGGGATGTGCGCTGATGAGTGGGTGCAATACGACTGTCAGGCGCGCGCTCTGGCTAAGGTTCGTCACGGCGCTGCCGGCCACAGCCACGGCGTAATCGGCTGAATGTGTTACTTGCACGTTGGAAATGACCAGCGAGGCGTTCGTGGCTCCGGTAAGCTCGACCGAGTTCGACAGCCATTGATAGCGCAAGTTTGTGCCGATGGCCTGCACGCGAAACGTCACCGTTCGCCCCGTCAGCGTTTGCTGGCTGGCCGGGTGTGACAGGATGGCCGGCAACACCAGCTGCCCACCCATCGAGTAAGTGTCGATGATCGCGCCGTTGCGCCGGATGAAGTGGAAGACCAGGTTCGATTCGGTTGCCTGGGCGCGCATGGCGCCGTAGTCCGCGTTGTAACGAGCGGCGGCCGCGTTGGCCCCGCCACCGAATCCAGTGATGTCATCACCGCCGAGTCCGTTGATGAAATAAACAATGCCGTTGGTGTGAATGCGCGCGTAGTAATGATCGTGGCCCGCCAGCACAGCGCTCGCTCCCCAGTCGGCAAACGGCCAACGCATGTAGGCGTTGCCGCCGCCTGCGTTCGCCGCGTAGGACGGATGGTGAAAATACACGAGGCGCCACGGCGCGGTGGAAGCGGCGAGTTGCTCCTGCAACCAGCGGCCCTGCACCGAAGTGGCGGTGGTCCCGTCCGGGTCGGGATTGCTGTTGAGGGCGAAGATTTCCACCGGTCCGTGGCGGTAGCTGTAGTAACGCTCGTTACCGGGTAGTACGAAGAAATCATTGTGAGGCTGCGCGCGGGCCGTCATCCAGTCGTGATTGCCGAGGCTCGGAAAGAACCGGTTGCTCGTGGCGCCGCTGCCATACGCGCCGGTGTAAGGATGGATGAACTCGTGGTAGAACTGCCCGATGTTTTGATCGATGGTGGAGGCCGCGCCGGCAGGATAATTGTTGTCGCCCAGCGTCATGATGAAGTCTGGGTTCCAACTCTTCACCAGGTTGGCCACCGCCAGTTCGTTGGAAGCCCCCGCCGCGTCCTCCGCCGCTGCGCCGAAGTCGCCGATGATGCCGATAACCACCGAGTCAGCGCGTGCAGTGCCTGCCAACAGGCCCGCCAGCGCGAGACAACTGAGCCACGGGCGAATTTGTTGCCATCCGGTCAGCGATGAATAGGATGCCTGCATCGTAAAACGACCCCGCGCCGCGGCTCGTGCCGTGGAGGAAACAAGCTGGGACCGGGATGCGGGCAAACTAAGGCAGCATCTTGTGAACGTCAACGAAGTCCGCCTTTAGGTAGTGGCTCAGATTGGTGGGGCGAGGCTACTGACGAGCCGGCTCGCGAGGACGCTCGCCCCACCGGATGTTGCAAACTGAGCCACTACCCGCCTTTAAGGGTCTCTTTTCGACGCAGAGCAGCAAAGGACGTGTCGTCCGCGCGCACGCGCGCGGCGCGCTTGCCTTGGCCGCGCGAACCTGAAACAACTCCATCCATGCACACTCGATTCATTGCCGCCGCTTCCATGCTGGTGCTTTCGTTCTCGCTGGCCTTCGGCGCGGACACTCTCGACGACACCATGCAACGACCACAAAAGTTCAAACGCAAGATCACCCGTATTGTCAGCGCCGATTATCTTCTCCATCTGCCCAGGGGCTACGACGCCAAGGACGGCCAGCACTGGCCGTTGATGCTTTTCCTGCATGGCGCGGGCGAGCGCGGCAGCGACCTCAAGAAAGTCGCTGTTCATGGCCCGCCGAAGATGGTGAAAAACAAAACGGAGTTCCCATTCATCCTCGCCTCGCCGCAGTGTCCCGAGGGCGAGACCTGGTCCGACGATGTGCTGCTCAATCTGCTCGATCATGTGATCAAGAAACACAGGGTGGACACCAACCGGGTCTATCTCACCGGCTTGAGCATGGGCGGTTACGGCACCTGGAGCCTTGGGATCAAACACCCGGAACGCTTTGCGGCCATCGCGCCAATCTGTGGCGGCGGGGAAACCATCCACGTGCTGCTGGCCAACCGCAAGAAGGCGACGGCGTTGAAATCAGTCGGCATCTGGGCATTCCACGGCGCGAAAGACCCAGTGGTGAAGCTGGAGGAATCCGAGCGCATGGTCGCCGCACTAAAGAAGGCCGGAGTGAAGGAAGTGGATCTGACCGTTTATCCCGAAGCCCAGCACGACTCGTGGACCGAAACCTACGCCAACCAGAAGTTCTACGACTGGTTCCTGAAGCACGAACGCAGGTAGGACTCCAGTAATATCCAGAACCAAAAAACTCCCTTCGCCGAAGCCGGTGATGTTGCAAAACAAGTGACTTATAATGCGGAGGCGACACCGCGCTGCAGCGCCTTGATATGCCGGTTCCGGAAAATCAATACGACGGCGATGAGCGAAACGAGCAGGGCCTGAACTGGAACGACGACATACACGAATGGACCGAGATGAAGGCCGGATTGCGAATCGTAGATGGCGAGGGCCACTGGCCAGCCCAAGTTCCAAACCTCATGTGCTGGATCTGAACCGGTATAGCGGAAATCAGGTGGGCCGTGTCGCGGCAATAGATCAATCACTGCACAAGCGAAGACAAACGTCAGTGCCATGCGTTTCCACCAAAGCGATGTTCGCCGATTACGAGGCATAACCTCCAGACTGAGATTGAACTCTAAGTCTCCGAATCAGACCCAAGTTCGACGTTCCAGTAGGCGAGGTCGAGGAAATGTTTCCAGCTTTCATGATGCTGGAAGCCGAGGTTGACCTGGACGAATGGACGCCACTTGGGCCGCTTCGGCTTGCGGATGAGATGCAGGCCCGCTTCGGACGGAGTGCGATTGGCCTTGCGCGTGTTGCAGCCGATGCACGAGCAAACAATGTTTTCCCACGTGGTCGGCCCGCCGCGGTCGCGCGGGATGACGTGATCGAGGTTCAGGTCCTTCCGGTCAAAGACGTGCCCGCAATACTGGCAGGTGTTGCGGTCGCGCTCGAAGATGTTGTGTCGGGTGAACTTGACTTCTTTTTTCGGCAGCCGGTCGAACAGCACCAGCAGAATGACTCGTGGAACACGGATCCGGAACGAGATCGTGTGAATGCTTTCCGGGTGCGGCTCCTGTTGGGAGAAGTCGTGCCACTGGCTGAAGTTGTAGGTCTGGAAGGAGCCATCGCCGGAATTGAGCACCACCTGGGCCCGGCCTTCAAAGAGCAGCGTGAGCGCGCGGCGCGCGGTGCAGATGTTGACCGCCTGCCACAGACGGTTCAACACCAGCACATGCTGATCGAGGTAAGCATTCATGGGCCAGCCAAGTTCGCGGAAAACTATCATGGCCGAAAGTTGAATGTCAACTTTTGCGGCCAGAAGAGAGGGCCTGAAAGTGGGCATCGCGCGTAGCGCGGGTTTCCAACCTGCTGTATCGCCGAATTCCATTCGGCAGGGCGTGGAACAGTCCACGCAAATCCCGAACTGGCGGTGTGCGGATTGCAAATCCGCGATACAGCGCAGCGCGGCGAAGCCGCAACCAAACATTTTGGACTGCGGCGGGAAGCGGAGCGCCACGCCGCTTTCGGATGCGGCTTGACCACGCGAAAAGCGGTCTCGCCGCTGCGCTCTGCCACCGCAGTCCAAAATCGTCGCGGCCTGCGACGATTCGGGGCGATACTGATAGAGTGCAACTCTGCGCTACATCAGGGCGACCCACGTTCAAGCGCTTCTTGGCAATAGAAGCATTGCCAACTAAACGGACGCGGGCCTAAACTTTGTTCCATGAGAATCCTTTGGGCCTTGATCGCGTTGTTGTCATTGGCCGCCGGGTCGCCGGTGCGCGGACAATCACCAGACGACAAGTATGTGCGCATCTACAGCCTCCTCGAAGAAGCCGACAAACAGAGCGAGGCGGGTCTGTCGCGGCAGGCGGTGACGAAGTATCTCGAAGCCCAGGTGGCCATCAAGGAACTCCAGCAGGTGCATCCCGAATGGAACTCGAAACTGATCGGTTACCGCCTGGAATACATCTCGTCAAAGCTCGAGCCGCTGTCGAAACAGCTTGCCTCGACGACTGCCGCGCCTCCGAACCAGACGCCCGCGACCTCGAACCCTCCCGGAAATGAACTGGCCATGTTGCAGGAGGAGATCGGCCGAATCGCCGCGCAAAACGCAATGCTCGAAGCCAAGCTGCGCGAGGCGCTCTCCGTTCAGCCGGCGGCGATTGATCCCCGTGAACTGGCCAGGGCCCAGGACCGGATCAAGGCGCTCCAGAAAGAGCGCGATCTTTTGGCCGTCAGCCTGGAACAGGCTTCGTCCAAACAACGGTTGTCTTCAGGCAACAAGGAGGCGGACGCGAAGCAGGAAATGGTGACGCAGACGGCCGTGGTCAGCGTGCTGCGCCGACAGAATGAAGACCTGCTGAAGCAGATTGCCGATTTGACCGCGAAGTTGAAGCAGTCCGGACGGCAAACCGCCTCGAATGAAGAGACGCTCAAGCTCAAGGAAACCATCGCCGCCTTGGAAGCCAGCAACCGCGTCATGCGGGAGGAGCAGACTTCGATGGAAGACCGCCTGTTGCAGTTCGTGCGCGATCACGGTCCGGGAGCCACGGCGAAGAACGCCGAGTTGCAAAAACAATTGGCTGAAGCACGGCAGGCGGCGAAAGCCGCGGCAGAAGAGAAGAACAGCTTGATCCAAAAGCTGAACGAGGTGACGAAGACCTTGAACCAGCGCGACGCCCGGCTCCCCGCGATGGCGACGCAGGAACTGGAGAAGCAATTGGACGCCATCCGCGCGAAGCTGCAAATCTTCGAGGCAAAACAGGTGCCGTTCAGCGGGGAGGAACTGGCCCTCTTCAAACAGGCTCCCCTTAAGGTGGCTTCTGCCCAGACCAATGCTCCCGTGCTGAAGAAGAAATCCAACGAAGTGCCGCCGGGCGCGAAAGCATTGGTCGCCGAGGCGCTGCGAGCCATCGACACTGGACGCCTGGGGGACGCCGAGAAGAAATACAAGGATGTGCTTCGCCAGGATGAGAACAATACCTACATTCTGGCCAACCTCGCCGCCGTGCAATTGGACCAGGACAAGGTGGCGGATGCCGAGTCCACTTTGAAGAAGGCGCTGGAGACTGATTCGCAGGATCCGATCAGCCTTTACTTGATGGGCGGACTGAAGCTGCGCCAGGAAAAATATGATGAGGCGCTGGACGCCTTGAGCTTGTCCGCCAGGCTCGATCCGGACAAGGCCAACACGCAGTATTATCTCGGCAAGGCGCTGATCCAAAAAGGCAGCCGCGGCCCGGCGGAATCGGCGTTGCGCAAGGCGGTCCAACTCAAGCCAGGCTGGGGCGAAGCGCATTATCAACTGGCGGTGCTTTACGCCACGCAGGAGCCAAACTTCCAGGAACTGGCGCTCTATCATTACAAAAAGGCCATTGCAAGCGGTGTCGGGCGTAACATCGAGTTGGAGCGGTGGATGGAGAAGCAGGCGTCCTCCGCGAAGAAGTAACGGATTCATGCTGCGCCAAAGCCTTCACGAAGTCGTGGTGCCCACGAACGGCCGCGGCTTCTACGACTGCACCGATTCCGTCCAGGAACTCGTCACAAAGTCGGCGCTCAAGAGCGGCGTCGCCACGCTGCATCTGCAACACACGTCCGCCTCGTTGTTGATTCAGGAGAACGCCGATCCCGAAGTGCGGCGGGATCTGGAACGATTTTTCTCGCGTCTCGTGCCGGACGGCGATCCGCTCTTCCGTCACACGAGCGAAGGCGATGACGACATGCCGGCGCACGTTCGCACGGCGCTGACGTGCGTGAATCTCAGCATCCCCATCGCACAGGCCAGACTGACACTCGGCACCTGGCAGGGCATTTACTTGTGGGAACATCGGATCGAGCCGCACCGGCGGCGTATCAGCGTTCACTTGATTGGAGAATGAACTGGCTGTCTGCACGCGGCGAAAGATCTCACTGCACCCAAGGGCGATGGTCGCGCTCCCTCTCCTGGGGAGAGGGCCGGGGTGAGAAGGTTTTTCGTGGTGGCCCCTCTCTCCGGCTCTCTCCCCGTTCGTTCCTCACGGGGAGAGAGAGAAAAGGCGCCTTCGAACCGCTGGTTACTGGGCAGGGGACGCGAGCGGCGCGTGTGTTAAAACTCGGATGCGACTCGCCGCGTCGTTGCGTCTGGATGTTCGCTGCGTAGTTCCAAACGACCGAAACGCGGAAAAGCCATTCTCGATTGGGTCCTTCGGCCTTTGAATGATCTGGTCAAGCGCGCCGCCAAGTGCCATTTTCGCTTCGCCGGTTCACTGACACTGCACCATGCGAAACCACATCTTCACCAGCGGCGTGGCGGGACTTGCCTTCACCGCCTTTGCGCTCTCCTGCGCCGCCGCCAGCGCGACCAACGAACCCTTTTTCGGGTTCAGTGGCCCGGAGACGTTCCCCATCGATCCGTTCATCATGAATTTGCGGGACGCTGATCTGGATGGCGACGGGTTAACCGACTTGGTCATCGTCAATAACTCACGTTCCAAGATCACGCTGCTCTACAACCAGACCGGGAAAACGAACCCCGTCTCCACCCGCAAACAGCCCAAGCGTGAAATGAACGAACTGCCGCCGGACGCTCGGTTTCGCATTGACTCCATCGCGTCGGAGAAACGCATCGCCGCGCTCGTGGTCACTGACCTCAACGGCGACAAGCGGCCGGACATCGCCTACTACGGCGAGCCGAAGGAACTGGTGGTGCAATACAACGAAGGCACCAACGGCTGGAGTTCACCCAAGCGCTGGCCCATTGACGACGGCCAGATTTCGCAGAATGCGCTATCGTTCGGTGATTTGACCGGAACAGGGCGGCCGGGCCTGCTGTTGCTCGGCGAGAACAATCTTTATTGGCTCGCGCAAAACTCCGGCCGCACGCTCGACGAGCCCGAACGCATTCCTTATTCCGGCTCGGTCAAGTCCGCGCAGATCCTCGATATCAATGGTGACGGGCGCGAAGACTTGCTGCTGGTGAATTGGGACAGTCCGAACCCGTTTCGCTTCCGACTGCAAGCGGCGTCTGGCCAGCTTGGACCGGAGATTCAATTCTCGCTGCCGCCCATCCGCTCGTATTGGCCCGACGATCTGGACGGTGATCAAAAAACGGAAATCATCACGATCGCGCGCGATTCGGGCCGGGCACAGATTTCGCACTTCACGAAGAAGCCCGCCGAGTTGATTGCCGGCTCGTTCAAGAGCGGCCAGTTCCAGGTCCTGCCGCTGAACAAAACGGCGAAGGCGAAGCGCGGTGCGGACTGGGCCGACCTCAACGGCGATGGCCTGCCCGATTTGCTCGTGGCCGAACCGGACAGCGGACAGGTCACGGTTTATCTCCAGCAACCGGACGGATCGCTGCCGACGGGGAAGAAATTTTCGACGCTCACCGGCGTCAGCGAAGTGGCCGTGGTTGGCGCGGACAAGGATCAGCCTGCCCAGGTTTACCTGCTCAGTCCGGACGAACGACAGATTGGCGTGACAACCTATGACAAGCAGGGGCGCATGCCATTCCCGACGGTGATTCCGACGGACGGCAAGCCGCTGGCCATGGCGGTCGGCCTGCTTCAGTCGGGCCAGAAGCCGGTGCTCGCTGCCATCCTGGATCAGGATCCCAAACGCACCCTTGTCATCCGCACAGCAGACGGCAAAACCAAAACGCAAAAACTGAACGAGAGCTTCAAATCGAATCCTTCCTCCATGGCCTTCCACGACGTGAACCAGGATGGCCTGGCCGATCTCGTGGTGCTGATTCCCTACGAGAAAATCAAAGTGCTGATTCAGGTATCGGGCAAGGACTTTGAGGAAACCGACGTGGCGCCACCCGGTGGCACCGTGGAACAGCCGTGGATGAGCGCGGCGGACGTCGATGGCGACGGCAGGTCCGAACTGCTGCTCGCGCAGAAGAATTTCCTGCGTGCAGTCGTGCTCAAGTCCGACGCGGAACAACAGGACACCAAAACCTGGACGCTGACGGTGAAGGACCAGATCAACGGCGCGGCCAGCAACTCGCGCATCGTGGGCGCGTCCCCGTTGCGCAATGGCAGCAATCCCGTCGCTTCACTCTTCCTGCTGGACGCAGAACGCAAAGCGGTGACGGTTTCGGAACGCGACACCAATGGCGTTTGGCAGGTCATTCGGAACGCGCTGCTCCCGTTCACCGAATTCTCCGAACTGCGCCCGGTTGCCCTTGGCGGCAAGACGCCGAACAGCGTTGGGTTCCTCGGCGTCAACGCGGTTGGCTGGCTGTCGCTGTCCGGCGACGCGTGGGACTTCACCGAACTGGACGGCTACGAAACGCCCATCAAGGACGGCCGGCTCAACGATGTGGTGACCGGCGACTTGAACCAGGACGGCCGCAAGGACCTCGTCTTCCTCGAGACAGCGAAGAACAATCTCGACCTCGTGATCTTCGACAAATCCGGCCAGTTGGTGCCGGCCAATCGCTGGCAGGTTTTTGAAGAGCGCACCTTCCGCGGACGCCGCAGCGATCAGGCGGAACCACGCGAGGCGATCATTCTCGACGTGACCGGCGACAAGAAGAATGACCTGGTGGTGGTGGTGCATGATCGGATCCTTGTGTATCCGCAGGAGTAGCTATTATGTTCGATCAAGACGCCATCAAGTTTCGCAAGAAAGGTTCAGAGATTAAGGAGGCTGTGCGCCTGCGATCCGCCGCTCTTCGTGCGCGTCTCGATCACCGCAACAAGACGTTGGATGGATTGATGAGTGATCGGAAAAAATTGCGTTCGTACCTCGTGTTCAGCGTCGAGCATCGCTACGGCATGCATGAAAGTTCCGGCGAGTTGCGCAGCCGCGACGACATTTCGAGCGAAGAGATCGAAGACATCAACCAACTCTGCAAGCGCATCCGAGAGATTGAGGCCGAACTCTATCGGTTGGAGTTGATGCTTACTCATCTTGAGAACGATAAGGAGTTTCACTTGTCGTTGCCGGAGTTGGTTGCATACGGATTCGATGTGAAGACATGACTAGTGGCTCAACGCCAGTTAAAGCTAACGGCTGCCTCACAGTATTTGAAATCATCAAATAAACCTGGTGGCCCGTTCCGCCAGCCCAAGGACTGCTGTTTCGCAAATTAGCCATGCCTGATACTCCACTCGCCGGCCTCAGCATCCTGCTCGTCGAGGACGAGCCGCTCTTGCGGCGCCAACTCGCAGCCCATCTCGAAGGCCTTGGCGCCGACGTCACTGGAGCGGGCACGCTGGCCGCCGCGCGCCGCTTCATTGCCGATCTTCCACTCGACGTTGCTCTTCTTGATGTGAACCTGCCGGACGGGCACGGGACCGATTTGCTCAAAGAGAAGGCGTTCTCCGCGAACACCAGCGCGATCGTGATGACCGCGGATGGCGGCGTGGTGGGCGCGGTCGAGGCGATGCGGTTGGGCGCTCTCGATTATCTCGTCAAGCCGTTCGATCCGGGTGAAGTGTCGCTCGTCATCGCGCGCGCGCGTCGGGCCCGGCAATCGGCGCGCGTCGAGGAACATCGCCGCAGCGACAGCGCTCTCTCCGGCGCGGACTTCTTCTTCGGTTCGGCAATGGCCACGTTGGAAAAACGGCTGGAGAAAATCCTCGTCGCGGATGAGCGCGTGCAGACCCACCTCCCCCCCGTACTCATCGAAGGCGAAACCGGCACAGGCAAGACCACCATTGCCCGGTGGCTGCACCATCTCGGGCCGCGCGCTGCACATCCGCTGGTAGAGATGAACTGTTCCGCCGTGCCGGAGACGTTGGCCGAGTCGGAGTTGTTCGGTCATGAGCGGGGCGCCTTTACCGACGCGCGCACGGCGCGCATGGGCCTGTTCGAGGCAGCCAACGGCGGAACGCTCTTCCTCGACGAACTGCCCAGTCTATCGGCCGCGTTGCAGGCCAAGGTGCTCAAGGCGCTCGAAGACCACCGCATCCGCCGGCTGGGCGGGAACAAGGAGATTCCTGTCGATGTGCGCGTCATCGCCGCCACGCACCGCGACTTGAAACAATTGATTACCGCCGGCCAGTTCCGCGAAGACCTCTATCATCGGCTTGATCTGTATCGCATCGAAATCCCCCCGTTGCGCGGTCGCGGCGACGACATCTTGAAGCTGGCGGAACTGCTGATGGATCGGCTGTGCCGGAGACATCGTTTGCCGTGCAAGACCATTACGGCCGCGGGGCGGCTCAAGCTTCGCGCCCACTCCTGGCCGGGCAACGTGCGCGAGCTGTCGCATGAATTGGAGCGGGCGGTGGTGTTCGAGGAAGGCGATCAGTTGGACTTCAATCATCTCGTGTCATCGGTCGGCGAAGGGACTCCATCGGATCCTCGCGACTGGTTGAACGCGCAGTTCACCTTCCCGGGGCAAGGCTTCTCGCTGGAAGACGCCATCAACCGCCTCATCCAGCTTGCCCTCAAGCAGACGAACAACAACGTCTCCGCCGCCGCGCGCCTGCTTGGCGTGTCGCGCGATTATGTGCGGTACCGACTCTCGGGTGGGAAATCACCCGACAGGTCTGAAGCAGAGTAATGCCGGAGAAAACGCGACCTTGGAGCGCCGAGTTTGTAGTTCCGGCTTCAGCCGGCAGGGCGCGATGCCTGCTGAAGCCGGGACTCCAAGCTTTTTCGGTTCACGGTTTCATGCGTCTCCACACTGCCGCGGTGCGCGGTTCGAGGGCAATCCAGGCAATGGGGAATACCGCCCACCGGCTCGATTCACGGACAGCCGGGCTGGGCGAAATCTCCCAATACTCTCCCGCCTCGTACAGCCGGAGGTGATGGTTTCAGGCAAAACCAAGCCATAATCTGCGCAATCGTAGTCTCAGGTCCGCTGGCACAAGGTCTGCCTAGTTGTTGCCGGATGGCTGGGCGCGTTGTAAGATGCGGCGTCTCAATTCCACCGCGGGCACAGTCGAATGTATGAGTCATTGGCGAAAAGCATCGGTAGTTAGTGTGGCGATCTCGATCGCCGCTGCTGCGACTTCTTTCGGCCAGACCAACATCACGTCCGCGGTGAAACCCACGGAGCGGAATGGGCGCATCGTGGTGTCGGAACAGCAAGCGACGGATCTGGGCCTCAACATTGGGGTTGCCCCGACGTTGACAGACCGGCAGAACCTGTCCGACGCGGTCAGGTCGCGCTTGCAACGCTTCGAGTTGTCGCGGGATGCCTACTTGCGCGAGCAGGAGCAGTTGAAGAAGCGGTTGAACGGAGCGAGCACGGAAGCCGAGCGCGAACGAGTGCGCGCGCTGATCAAAGAACAGCGCGAGCAATGGCTGCGACGGATGCGGGAGCTGCGCGCGCAGTCAAAAGACCGCATCGCCGAGTTGCGCCGTCAATTGCCTTCCAAGGGCGAAGTGCTCGACGCTGCCCGCGAGAACGCCCGCGAAGCCATCCAGGACATCCGCAAGCGGCGCGGACAGGATTAACCACACGACGCACACGAGGCCGACGAGACAATTAAACCCCACACAAAGCAGTTAATAACTCCGGCGGCGCGAGCGCGCCGCCAAACGTGCCCGAACCCGAATGTGGCGTTGTTGTTTCAGCCAGGCATGGGTGCAGTGGACCCGGACGCTGGCGGCTGCCCTGGTGGGGACGACCGTGCCCGCGTTTTTCGCGTTTGCCGTCGAACCTGAATTACCGCCGCCGGATTCGGCGCCCGCTCTGTCCGCCTGGGAACACACCTTTACGGTCAAGGCTGGCGTGGGTTACAAGGACAATCTGACGCTGGCGCGCAAAGGGCGCGAAGCCAGCCCATTCGTCGCCACGGCGCTCGAAGCATTCGCCCTGCGCGAAGCGGTGGATGGGCATCAACTCACTCTTCTCGGCAGTGTCGAGGACACCCGCTATTGGGCTGGGGAGACCGTGGACCACGGCGACCTGGCGTTAGCCCAGGGCGAGTGGCGGCGATTCTGGCCCAATGACTGGCAGGCCGCCCTTGGGGTCGAAACGATTTATCTGGATCAAGTGGTGGATCTGTTGGGGGTTGATCCCGCGCTGTCCGCCATCAGAACCAATCGGGCCGTTGCGCTCCGCGCCTGGACGCTGGGCGTGCGGCCAGGGACTCGCCGGGAATTGTCCAGCGAGGTGTGGCTGACGCTTGAATTTCCGATGTCGCGTCAGATTTACAACCGCCTGCTGGACGATTCCTGGGAACTGGGACCGAAAATGATCGTAGGGCGCAATTACGGGAATGAATCCGAGGTCAGTATCAGCTACTCATTCACGCATCGTGACTATGATACTGGTTCAGGCCGCGAAGCCGGCGCCACGAATGTCCTTGGCAGCACCAATCGCCTGGCCGCGCAGCATGACGCGGTTGGCGCGTGGAAACATCACTGGGATGGGGCGCGCCGTTGGCGCAGTGCCACCAAGCTTGGATACCGCCACAGTTCGGAGCGGTTCAGCCGCTACTTTGATTACGAGCGTTACCTCGTGGCGCATGAGCTTCGGTTTCAAGGCGACAAGTGGGAACTAAGCGCCGAAGCCCGGCTTGCTTATTACCGCTATCCGGTGCAAACGGTCAGCGACAACGACCTGCGCAAACGGCGCCGCACGGATCTGACCCTGGCACTGCGTGGCGAACGGCAGGTGGCCAGCCACCTCCGCCTGTACGCCCAATACGAATACGAGCGGACCGACTCGAATGCGGCGCTCGACGAATACACCGTGAACACCGTTAGCGGCGGCGTGGCGGTGGAATTTTAGCGGCCCATGGAACGCATCCTCCAGATCAAGAAACTGCTGCTGCGCTCGAAGCGAACGCCGTGGGTGCTGGTCGGCCTGACGCTCGCCATTCTGGCCGGGGCGATTTTGCTGACCATGCGACAGACGCGCGCGAGCATCCGCGCGCAAATCGCGGGGCGCGACGGCGAAGTGTTGCACGCGGTGGCCCGCATGACCATGCCGCAGGAAGCCGAGTCCGCGGGTTCGATTGACTCCATGGATGACCCGGCGAACCAACTCGCCGTATTGCTCCAAACGTCGCGGCTCAGTTCGGCCATGGGCGCCCGGCTCTTCGACACAGAAGGAGGGTTTGTTGGAAGTTTTCCGGGCGACATGCTGGAGGCGGCCCTCGGCCCGGAGGACTTGCGCTCGCTGCGGGATTTCAGGCCGGTGAGTCACTTTCACCCGGCGGCCTGGCTGTCCGACTTTTTCGTGCCCGCTGCGCTCAAGGACATCGACGAAGACCGCAAGATGCCGGTGCTGGAAGTAAACGTGCCGCTGCACGTCGGCAAGCCTCGCCGGCTGGTCGGCATCGCACAATTCATCATCGAGGGACACAGCATCGCGGAGGAGTTCGCGCGCCTGGATCGACATTTGATGGAGCAGGCGTCAATGGCGTTTCTGGCCGGCGGCATTGTGTTGGTGGCGGCGTTTGCCTGGTCGTTCCGGCGCTTGAATCGCGCCCACCGGCTGCTGGCCGAGCGCACGGAACATTTGCTTACGGCCAACCAGGAGCTGGCGCTGGCCGCGAAGACTTCCGCCGTGGGGGCGGTCACGTCGCATTTGATTCACGGCCTGCGAAACCCGCTGGCGGGTTTGCAGAACTTTGTTGCGGGCCTCGGCGCGAATCTCGCGGACCATCCCGCCACTGATTTGCAGCAGGCCATCGCTGCAACAAGGCGAATGCAGACGATGATCAATGAAGTGGTGGGCGTGCTCCGCGAGGAAGAGGGCGCGGGCCAATATGAAATTGCCGTGGCGGAACTGGTGGAGATGATTTCGGGCAAGGTGCAGGCGTTGTGCCGCGAACGGGGTGTGGAACTGGCCGTTTCGATACAGAGCCAGGCAATCCTGCCAAACCGTGCGGCGAACCTTGTCGCGCTCATTGTGGTGAACCTCGTCCAGAACGCCGTGGAAGCGACCCCGCGAGGGAAGGTCGTTCGGCTGTCGCTGGCGCAAAGCGGCGAGCAACTGCTGGCGGAGGTGCGGGATCAGGGACACGGCTTTCCGGCGAAGCGCAGCGTATTCGCGCCGTGCCAGTCCAGCAAAGAGGGCGGCAGCGGCATAGGTTTGGCGATCAGCAAACAACTGGCGAACCATCTCGGTGCGGGGTTGGAACTGCGCGAAAACTCTGCGACGGGCTGTGTCTTCGTCCTGTTGCTGCCGGCCTCGCTGTGGAAATCGAAGACCAGTTCCGTGACAGTCACCATGAGTTGAGGGCTTTGCAATGAACGGGCGCGTTCGATTCACAAACGATTCCCACAGATTCAGTGAGAGTTCAGTTCTGTTGTTATGCGATCAGGATGACGCCTATGTAAGACTTACGATTTAATCGACGCGACTCCGCTTAATCAGAAATCGGACCCGCAGATGCGACGACTTGGAATCCCGGCCCTGGGCGCGAGGGCAACCGGTGGGTTGCTGCTCGTAGGATGGCTTTTGTTCATCGCCCTCCATGCTTGCGGCGCCGAGAGTCCAATCCGCTGGCGCTGGTCGAATCCCCGGCCGCACGGCGGCAACATTGTGGACATGGCTTATTCGTTTGGTCAGGGGGCGGCCGTGCAGGTGGCGGAGTTGGGACAAATCTTTTCCAGCGGCGATCTGAACCTATGGATTCCGCGCGCCAGCGGCACGTCAAATGACTTGCGCGGCGTAGCGTTCTTCGGCTCGCGGATCCTGGTTGTCGGCCAGAGCGGGACGGTCTTGTACGCGGACAGCCTGGATGATTTTCGCCCGGGCACGCTGATGGGCGGGCCCATTGATGATTGGTTCGAGGCTGTGGCCGCTTCGCCTTCGCTCGCCGTGGCGGTCGGAGACAACGGCGTGATCTATACGAGCACGAATGGGGTCGCATGGCGGCGTCAGACCAGCGCCAATCAATGGCTGCGAGGCGTGACTTATGGCGCGGGCAATTTTGTGGCGGTGGGAGAGAGTGGAAAGATTATCACCAGCCCCAACGGCTCCGCCTGGACCCCACGCGCCGCCGGCCTGACCGCGGAGAATTTCAACCGCGTCTCATTCGCCAATGGCCGGTTCATGGCCGTGGCGGAGAGCGGCGTTTATGCCTTCAGCCTAAGCGGTGGAACAAACTGGGTCGCAGAAGTGACTGGCGCAAGCAATGACCTGTTTTATGCGGCAAGCGCCGCCGGCACGCGGCTGATCGTCGGCGAGAACGAAGTGCGCTCGCAGGCGCTGGCGGGGCCGTGGGTCAACGAACTGGCTGGCGCCAACAGCCCGGCGCTCTGGACTTACTACAGCGCGGTGCTTGGGCCGGACGCGTTTCACATCGCCGGACGCACGGGTCTGATGGAGGAAGGCCGCTACGGGACCAATGGCGCTCCGTTTGTTTGGGTCCGGGGTGACGAATCGGCCCGACAATGGCTCTGGGACGTGGCCAACCCGACGAACCTTTACGTGGCCGTCGGGGATCGCGCCACCATCTTGACCAGCGGGAACGGAGTGGATTGGCGGCTTGAAGTGCCGCCGGACTCCGCGACCAACTCGATTTTCTTCGGCGTCGGCGGGACATCCAATTTGCTCGTGGCCGTTGGTGACAAAGGCAGCTTGATCGTCAGCCCGAACGTGGTGACCAACGTGATCGGCACCAACGGCGTCATAACTAATTTCAGCACATTCGGCGTGCTTTGGTACGCAGTGGGGCCAACGACGACGAACGATTTGCAAGGCATCGCTGCCACTACCAACCTCTTCGTGGTCACCGGCGACAAGGGATGCATCCTCACCAGCCCTGACGGCTCGAACTGGACTTTGCGCGTCTCGCCGACGAACCGTTTCCTCAGCAGCGTGACGCCGTGGCCGGGGGGCTGGGTGGCGACGGGCGACGATGGAGCGATTGTCACCAGCGCAGACGGCATGACGTGGAGTCTGGTGCTGCCGCCGACTACGAATTGGCTGTACCGCGTTCGTTATCTGGGCGAAAAACTGATCACGGTTGGCCAGAATGGAGCCATCCTGACGAGCAGCAACGGTGCGAATTGGACGAAGCAAACGAGCGGCACGACGAAATGGTTGAACGACGTGGTGTTGGTGGAAGACACCTGGTACGTGGTGGGGAACTCCGGCACGGTACTGACCAGCACCAACGCCGTGAACTGGGCGAGTGTCGGGGCCATTACTCGCAAGAACCTCTACGCGGCGGCCACCGATTCCCGGCAGCTTGTGACGGTCGGAATCGAGGGCGTCATCCTGCGCAGCCAGGTGGTCCCGCACACCAACGCCGTCAGGATTCTCTCCTACGACCACGTCAGCACCAACGGGGCGTTTGGCAAAATCATGCAGAATGTCTTTCTGTTCGGCGGCAAGACGGACCAGCAGTTTACGCTGGATTACCGCGCCAACTTCGAGACGAACGCCTGGATCACCGGCCCGCAGCTTGAATTCTTCGACGGCTCCGGGACGCTCTTCTACCTGGAAACGCTCACGACCACCAACCCGCCGCTCCGCGAGTTTTATCGTGGCACTTTGCTGATCCCCTGACGCTTCCCTTGGCCCGTTCGCCCTAGGCGCAGCACTCCTTAACCGATCGTTCGGTAGGTCGGTGCTCAAAGTCGTTTCCGAACGCCGCCCCCGCGCCTCAAAGCTTTGGGAAATATCCCCCGCTTCCGTGGCTTACTGCTGGGGGATTTTCCCCAGCGACGGAGAAGGGCCGAATGCCGATACGCCTGCGATGTAGCGGATCACTTTGTTTTTTCACGTCTCCGGCCCATGGAAACCGGCTGGCACGGCATAAGCACAGGGTTCTCGAATCAATTCAGCAGGAATTTTATGACTACGAAAAACACTTACTGGAGTTGCCTTCGACTGTTTGTGCTCATCGCCGTGGCCTTGGTCGTGATGCTGGCTGTGCGGAAGGCCAGGGCGGACGAACCCGATGTTCCCGTCGTTCACGTTCTTGCCACCGACGCGTGGGCGTCCGAGTTCATGGAGGACTCGTGTTTCTTCACGGTGTATCGCACCGGACCGACCGACGGACCGCTCACGGTGCATTACCGTGTCGAAGGCACGGCGAGCAATGGCACGGACTACGACGAACTGACCGGCTCTGTCACTTTTGAGACGGGCGCCGCCACCGCGCTCGTCGAAGTGCGCCCGAATGATGACTCGCTGATCGAAGGCAACGAAACGGTCGTCCTGACGTTGCTGCCCCCGTTGGTGGACGTGTGGCCGCCGCCTTACGCTCTGAGCTGGCCGAGCGAAGCCACCTGTTACATTGAGGACAACGATTTCGCGCCTGCGAACCAACCGCCCGTCGTCCGGCTCGTCAACCCACCCGACGGCTCCGTGTTCGAGGCGCCGGTGGACATCCGGCTGATCGCTCATGCGACGGATTCCGACGGGCGTGTGCTCACCGTGGAATTCTTCGATGGCGACACCAGCCTTGGCACCGTCTCGAACCGGCTGCCCATCATCCGCCCGATTCCATTGGCAGACGCCGTGTTTGAGCTGTCGATTGAAAGCGACCCGCTGCTTTATCCCGACCTGGACGTGATCCTGGATCCGTCCATCATCCGTCCCTCCGTCTTTGTGCTCTCCTGGCGCAACGTGCCGCCGGGCCATCACATCCTAGCGGCGGTGGCTACGGACAATCTCGGGGCCTCTTCGACCTCCGATCCAGTGGAAATCAAAGTCACAGAACCGCAGCCGCAGCCTGTGGTAAACGTCCGCGCGACCGATCCGATAGCCACTGAACCGGGGCCGGGCCGCTCCCGCCTGGACACCGCGACGTTCACGATTGGCCGCACCGGCCCGACCGACTTGCCGCTTACGGTTTATTACCGGCTGGGCGGCGACGCGAGAAATGGCGCCGATTACCGCGAGCTTCCCTATAGCGCTGTTATTCCGCGCGGCGCAAGCACGGTGGATGTTTTGATCGAACCGCTGGATGACAATCTTGTCGAGGGACCGGAGAAGGTGGTGCTCGCCATTGTCCCTCCCGTCTGCATCGCCATCTTTCCACCGCCGCCGGAGTGCTACCTTGTCGGACGCCTCGATTCAGCGCGCGCGGTGATCAACGACAATGACCCCGCCAATTTGCCCCCGGTCGTCGAGATCGTGCGGCCGCTCGATGGAACGGTGTACCTCGCGCCCGTGGACATCACCATCGTGGCTCAAGCCCGCGATTTCGATGGCCGGGTGGTGACCGTCGAGTTCTTTGAGGGCACCAACAGCCTCGGCGTCGTGTCGAACCGCCCGAGCTTGTTGACGGCACGCACGCCGCAGTTTGCTCTCAAGTGGCCGGATGTTAAGGCCGGCCACTATATTCTCACCGCGGAAGCCACGGACGACGACGGCGCGAAATCACAATCGCGTCCGGTCGA
>Ga0187893_10004529_pt1 | contig 26313 bp, 23 predicted proteins | sample MA1701074metaG_FD_139574 | JGI IMG/M metagenome (GOLD analysis project Ga0187893, IMG submission 139574) | White microbial mat communities from a basaltic lava cave in the Kipuka Kanohina Cave System on the Island of Hawaii, USA - MA170107-4 metaG ... | reverse complement strand
CGCCGCGACCCTCGCTGGCGTCGTGGTGATGCTGGCCCGGATGGCCATGTGGATGCCGTTCTTCGGAGGGGGCGGCCGGGATGACGACGATCGGGGCGGCGGCGCGCTCGGATTCCTGTTCCTGGCGATCCTGGCGCCGATTGCGGCAACGCTCATCCAACTCGCGATCTCTCGGTCGAGAGAGTTCCAGGCCGACGAGACGGGCGCCCGCCTGACACACAAACCGTTTGCGCTGGCCTCGGCGCTCCAGAAACTGGAGGTGGGCGCTCAGCGCTTGCCGATGAATGCCAACCCCGCCACGTCGCACCTCTTCATCGTGAACCCCCTGAGGGGGGAGGCGCTCTTCAAGCTGTTCTCCACCCACCCGCCGATCGCAGAACGGATTGCGCGTCTTCGGGCCCTTCGAGTGTAAGGAGGTTCTGCGGAGCGTCTCCAGCCGTGCGACGGTCGATTTCGAGCGGGCCTCTGGCCCGCTTTTTTTCTGTTCTGACGATAGCCACTCTCGTCGGGTGCGCCTCAGGCCCGAGCGGTGAGGCACGGCTGCGCCCGGGCCCTCAGCGTCTGCCCCACGTGCGAGCTCAGGGCGACCTGATCATTGCCACCCTCGAGGGAGTGACCATCACGGTCCAAGCTCTCGCGCCGACCGATCTGGACGGCTACTACTCGAGACGCCCGGCCCTTGCAAATCCATTCAAGTTCGTCGGGGCCGCCACCGGGCGACCTCTCGCCTTCGTCGTTCGAATCCAGAATCGGGGCCGGGAGCGCATTGCGTTTGATCCCAGCCAGTCACAATTGGCGGATCAGCGGGACCACCGAGCCAACGCCATCACCTACGATGAGCTGCACGGGGTCTTCTCCGAAGTTGAACAGTCGGCCACGACCCTGCAGTCGCTGCAAGAGACGGTCCTGACCAATTTTGTCGTTGTCCCCCCCCGACTCGATCGGGAAGGGCTGCTCCTGTTCCCGCCGCCGAACCCGGACGCGAAAACGGTGATCCTCAGGCTCGACTCGTTCTATGTCGGCTCCGCGGTACAGTTGCTGCTGTTTGAATTCGAGGTCAAACGGGCACCATGACCCTCGTGGGTAGCCGAAATAAAGGCCCTTTATGAGGCTACTGACCTTTCTTAGGAAGTAGGACCAGATAGGATGCGGGCGAAGCCGCGGCCGAGAAAATTCGCCACCCCCCTGTCCTCACTCCCCTCCCGCCTCCACTGAAGCCACGCCGCATTCAGCGCGGGACAAACGGCCCTGTGCGTGCGGCGCCAGGCATCGGAAAACGGCGCGGGCGAGGTCGGCCGTATGCCTCACCCCGCTGAACCCCACAGCGTGCTGCGCGGGCGCCATGACTACAGCGAACGCGGCGGCGGCATGGTTGCCGCTCCGTCCCGTGCCGAAGCGCGCGCGGATCCTTCCGAGCCGATCGGAATACGCCTCCCTCACCGGTTCCATGTCCGCCCAGCCGACCGAGATGTCGGGAAGGTAGGCGCTGCGCGGCCCGGGGAAACGGTCCGGGGGATATTCGATCCCGACGACGAGCGGAGCGTCGGAGGCGGCGGCGCGCAACTCGATCAAGCTGTCCCTCACCCAGCCGGTGTAGCGCGCGTAGAGCTCGCTGTCGCGGGCGAGCATGCCGTCCTTCTCGCGGCCGGAGACGTTGAAGCGGATCAGACCGCTCTGACCGCACACCAGGGCGAGGCCGGGCGTCACGCTCCAATCGAGACTCTTCCGCTGTGCCAGATCGACCACCCAATCGCGGAAACGCTCGGGAGTGGATCTGGCGATCGCCAGCTGTATCGCCGGCGGGAGGTTCTCGCGGAGCTGCCGCAGCACGCTGCCGCGCCGAACTTCCGCGCGGCGGCCGAGGCTTTGCCAGAAGGTCGCGTTCACGCGGTCCATGATTCGCTGCATCAGGTGCGATTGCGACGTGTTCCGACCCATGCTGTGGGCGCTGAACAGAACCACCGCCGTGTTCTCCAACTCCACGGCTGCCAGCATCTCCCCGATCGACCGATCGATAGCCTCGTACACCTCCAGCAACGTCTCGCCCGCGCCGTCGGCCGATGCGTCCGGCCAGAAGTTGTGACCGGCGCGGTGACACTCGGCGAAAACGGTGATGGCGAAGCGCCAGTCGGACTGCTTGAGCAACCAGAGCCAGAGCCGGGTCCGCAGCGACACGGCCCCCACCAGCCTGCGGCGCAGCGCCTCGAGCCGCGCCGGCGAATGGTGGAGGGGAACATCGCGGCCGATCGGGTAGCAGCCGAAGCGCCCGGCGATCTCGCGCGCGAGCGCCGGCGGGCTGGTATCCAGCGCCCCGGTGTTCTCCTGGGTGCTCCAGTTGCGAACCTCGACGCCATTGGGCATGTCGCCTGGCAGGACCATCGGCACGTCGGCGGAGATCACCCGCACCCCCCGGCGGGCCAGCGCGTACCAGAACGGTTCAGCGTAGATCCAATCGGCCGACAGCCTCCTCATCCGCATCTCGTCGGGGTCCCATTGCATCGGGTGATACAGCCCGTGCTCGCCCGGCAGCGACCCGGTGTAGAAGGTCGGCCAGGCCGACGCGTCGAGACTGTCGGCTGACGATGCGAGGTCGAACTGGATGCCATGCTCGAAAATGTGCCGCAGATTCGGCAGGCGGTGCAGGGCAGCTCCTATGTGACGGAGATTGGGCGAGTCGAGACCGATCATGAGGAGCTTGTTGCCGGGGGCTGCAGACTCTGGAGATTTCACTGTCATTTTCCCAAGAGCCTTTTCATTCGCTCGATGACGTCGCACGGTTGGGCGACGACCTGCTTCGCCAAAGCCGGCTGCTCCTGGCCGGAGTCCGGATTGAGGTCGAGGTGTTCCTTTTTGGCTTGAGCGACAAGAGTAGGACCCTTCATAGCGTTGTCGAAAGCATCGCGGAGTGCCTTTGCGCGATCGGGACGGACCCCGGGAGGTCCGACGAGCGGGCGGCCAAATTCACTGGAGGGGATCACGAGTCGTGCCAGAGCGCGGGAAGCGTGCGCTTGATTGTAGCAGCACGGAGGACGAAAGTGCGTGAGCGCTTTTGTTACTTGATCGTCGGCATGCCGAAGTTCGCCGCCGGCTTCACGCCCTCGCGCCAGCGCGCTGTCACGGTCTTGATGCGAGTGTAGAAGCGGACACCCTCAGTCCCGTGCTGGTACATGTCTCCGAAGATGGATTTCTTCCAGCCGCCGAAGCTGTGGAATGATAGCGGCACCGGTATCGGCACGTTGATGCCGACCATTCCGCAGCTCACCTTCTGCGCGAAATTGCGCGCCACGTCGCCGTTCCGGGTAAAGATCGCCACGCCATTGCCGTATTCGTGGTCGCTCGGCAGCGCCAGCGCTTCGTCAAACGTCCCCGCGCGCACCACCGACAGCACCGGGCCGAAAATTTCCTCCTTGTAGATCCGCATCGCCGGTTTCACCCTGTCGAACAGGGAGGCGCCGAGGAAGAAGCCCTTGGGATACTCCTGCAGCGAGAAGTCGCGGCCGTCAATGACCAGACTCGCGCCCTCCTGCACTCCGAGATCGATGTAGCCTTTCACCTTCTCTCGGTGCTCGCGCGTTACCAGCGGCCCCATCTCCGATGCCGCGTCGATCGACGATCCCACCTTCAGCTTCCTGATGCGCGGCGTCATCACCTCGATCAGCTCGCCGGCCGTGCGGTCCGTCACCGGCACCGCCACCGAAATTGCCATGCAGCGCTCGCCCGCCGAGCCATAGGCCGCGCTCATCAGCGCATCGGCCGCCACTTCGATGTCGGCGTCCGGCATGACCACCATGTGGTTCTTTGCCCCGCCCAGCGCCTGCACCCGCTTGCCGTTCATCGAGGCGGTCGAGAATACGTAGCGCGCAATTGGCGTCGAGCCGACGAAACTCACCGCATGAACGCGCGGATCGGTGAGCAGCGTATCGACCGCCTCCTTGTCGCCGTTCAGGACGTTGAGTACTCCGGGGGGCGCACCCGCTTCCAGCATCAGCTCGCCGAGCCGTTGGGGGCACGACGGATCCTTCTCCGAGGGCTTGAGAACAAAAGTGTTGCCGCACGCGATCGCGATCGGGAACATCCACATCGGTACCATCGCCGGAAAATTGAACGGGGTAATGCCCGCGCACACTCCGAGGGGCTGGCGAATCGAGTAGACGTCGATTCCCGCCGAGACGCTGTCGGAGTACTCGCCTTTGAGCAGGTGCGGAATACCGCAGGCAAACTCGACCACTTCCAACCCGCGCTGGACCGAGCCCTTGGCGTCGGAGAGCACCTTGCCGTGCTCAGAGGAGATGAGACGAGCCAGCTCCTCCATATGCTTTTCGACGAGTTCCTTGAAGCGGAACATCACCCTCGCCCGTGTCAGAGGCGAGGTGGCGGCCCATTCGGGAAACTCGGCCTCGGCGTTCGCGATCGCCCGTTCGGTCTCCGCCTTCGAGGCGAGCGGCACTCGCCCCGAGAGATCGCCGGTCGTCGGATTGAAGACGTCGCCGAAGCGGCCACCGCTCTTTGCGTCGGCCCCGCGAACCTGCTTGCCGCCGATGAAGTGGGTCAACTCGCGGGCTTGCGCCAGGGTGGCGCCACGTGTGTCCATAAAAAACCTCCACAGTTGGCTAGCGGGCCAAGCGGGGCCCCGCGTCGGGGGATAACCTACGTAATGGCTCTTATCGGTCCTCCGAGTTACGCTATAGCGCGGATGAAGAGCCTGTCAAGAAGAATCGTGGACCAGGGGGGGCGGACGCCTGCACGGGATGGGCCGGGCCTTCAGGTGGACGGGCCACGGCGTGGGTGCGGAATCTGAGGGTGGCAGGCACTGGCGGGGGGAAGAGATTGAGGGTGGAACGCTGCTCACGGTTGTCGAGTCGGGCTTCGACAACATGCCGGCATCACGCCGAGCCAAGGCGTTCGAGATGAATTCGGGGGGATGGGCCATCTAATTGGAGAACGTCAAGCGGCAGGTCGCCGCCTGATGGGACGAGCGTGGTCGCTGGATCACCGGCGTATTTGTCTTGCTCGGTCGGCTGTCTCGTGCGAGGAGGTTCTACTGTGCTCGACGGGGTTCTCAATGCGCGCCGCCCAAAGGTGGCGGTGATACGGCCGCGCTAGAACTTCTCGCCCGCAGCCCCAAGCACCGCCTCAACGTCCGTCATCCAGACGACCTTTTGTTTCTTGAGATTTTCCAATACCCGGCGCATCGCCGCAGCGCCCGCGGGCGTCCCGATCACAAAGGGATGGAGGCCGATGGCGACGACGGTGGCTTGTCGGCTCGGGTCGGCTTCGGCCTCCCTTGCCAATTCCGTCACGTAGTCGATCCACATCCGCTCCAGGTCGGCCGCTTCCTTCATGCGCGACAAGTACTGTCCCATGTCCACCGTGACCGCCGGATAGGGAATCAGCACCAGCGATCCCGCCTCGCTGGTGAGGCGGGAGAGGATATCGGAGTCCATACCGTCGAGCGAATAGCGGATGCCCTCGGCGGCCGTGGCCCTGAATGTATCGGCGTTGGGGTACACGCTTGGGCTTGACCAACCACGTGACCGCACGCCCGCACTCCTCTCGATCAGATCGAGAGTGCGTCGAACGTAGGCTCTCTGTGCGTCGAGCCCGCGCCCAAGGGGTAGAAGCTCGGTGGAATTGTTGATCCCGTGGGCGACGACCGGAGCGTTCGGCGCCAAGGCACGAAACTGCTTCCAGATCTCCGGATGCTGCTCGGGGAAGAGCGCATTCAGAGCGATGCTCAGCGGAACGCCCTGCTCCTTGAAGAGCCTGCCCACTCGAGTAACACCCCAGTCGATGGCGTATCGACGAAATGCTTCGTCCACGACATCCGGATCTCGCGCAACCATGTCCGAGCGGAAGTTTGGTCCGTGCCCAAAACCCCATACCTCGACATAGAGAACGAAGCAGACCGCGACCTTCTTGCCTCCTGGCCACGCTTTGACGTGAATGGCTTCTCGCGGCAGACCGGTTATCCAGTCCCTGGAATTCCGGCTGAATGCCGGACCGACCCAAGCAAGCAGGCCTGCGAGCGCCAGCAGGAAGTTGGCGACGACGACGAAACCCTTCCGATCGTGCCCCGACTCGTTCTTTCGCCTGGTCCTTCTCGCTATCATTGCGATCTCCGCAACTGCGCCAATGCAGCAAGGTCGCGACTGTCGTCCAATCGCGGCCGTGGGGCCATTCTTCTTTAATCAGAATGCGTCGGGCCTCCGCTAGACTTCGCTTTGGCTTCTGGCATCACGAATACTCAATCTTCTTTCGAGGATGCTTCGTATGAGTTCCACAGTGGTCGCTGTGCCCGTATTCGGATGCACGTTTCTTGGGGCGCTGGCAGGACTCTTCCTACACGCCAGTTTGCCGGTCCACCATCTGGACGCGGACTCCAAAGACGTCATGAAGCTGGTGATGGGGTTGATCGCGTCCATGGCCGCACTGGTCCTCGGCCTGCTGATCTCCTCCGCTCATCGTTCCCAGCGGGTAGCCGACAGAAAGCCCGCTGATCAGTCCTCCGGGTTACGCTATAGCGCGCATGAAGAGCCTGTCAAGAAGAATTGGTGACGACGAGGGAGGGCGGAAACGTACACAGGATGGGCCGAACCTCCGGGTGGACGGGCCACGAGCGTGGGTGTGGCATCTGAGGGTGGCCGGCGCTGGCGGGGGTGGAGTCAGCGCCTTGGCCGCTCAAGCAGGTCGCAGAGTCTCGCGCGGATGGTCTCTGCAGAGACCGCGTCGAGTTTGATCGTCTTGAGGCGGGCGTGCTGACCGGAGACGATTCGCAGGCGAGAAACGGGGAGGCCGAGCGACCTGGCCAGCAGCCGTACACACGCGTCGTTGGCCCTGCCGTCCACCGGCGGCGCGGTCACGCGGAGTCTCAGGACGCCATCCAGCTCGCCGACGATCTCCTCGCACGAAGCCTTTGGCTGCAGATGCACGCGGAAGGAGGCGGTCTCCCCGCTTTGACGGACGAGGACCACTAGCGGAGCCGCCAGGCCAGCTCGCTCAGCGACCTCACCAGGAACGTCTGAATGAAGATGATCGCCAGGATGGCCACGAGCGGCGAGAAGTCGATCCCCCACCCCTTCATCGGGAGCATCCGCTGGATCGGCCGGAGGACCGGGTCGGTGGCGCGGTAGAGAAATTGGACGATCGGGTTCCAGGGATCAGGGTTGACCCAGGAGACGACCGCCCGAATGATGATGATCCACATGTACGCGGTCAGCGCGATGTCGAGGATAGTGGCCAAGGCGTTCAACAGGTTGCTGGCGATGAACATCCCCTCTCCTCAGCGTTTGCCGAGTTCGCGGGACCGGAGCGTGCCCGCCTCCACGGCTTCCATCAGGGTTCCGCGCAGCCTTCCGCGCTCCACGGCATGCAGTCCGGCGACGGTGGTCCCCCCCGGCGAGGTGATGGTATCCTTCAATTCGGCGGGGTGGCGCCCACTCTCGATCAACATCTTGGCGGAACCGAAAACGGTCTGAGCGGCCAGGAGCATCGCCACATCGCGGGGTAGCCCCATCTTCACCCCCCCGTCGGCGAGCGCCTCAATGAAGAGGAACACGTACGCAGGTCCGCTGCCGCTCAGCCCCGTGACCGCGTCGAGGTGTTTCTCGTCAACGAGAACCGCCTTGCCGACGGCGGAGAAGATCGTCTCGGCTATCTGCAGGTCGCCGGCGGTCACGTGCTCGCCCTTGGCGATCGCCGCGGCCCCCGCCAGCACCAGGGCCGGCGCATTCGGCATGACCCGGACAATCTTCGCTTTCGCAGGCAAACGCTCGGCAATGAAAACGATCGGCGTCCCGGCCGCGATCGAAATGATCGTCTTCGACTGATCGACGGACGCGGCGATGCTTCTCAGCGCCGTCTCCATGTCTTGCGGCTTCACCGCCAGGATCAGGATCGATGCTTTCGACGCGACCGCGCCCGCGTCCGACACCGTCTCAACGCCATATCGTTGCTGGATGTGGCGCCTCCTGGCCTCCAGGATATCGGCGGCGACCAGCCGTTCAGCGGTCACCAGACGGGCCTCAAGCAGCCCGCGAATGAGCGCCTCGGCCATATTGCCGGCACCGATGAACCCGACCGTCCGTTCCCGAAGCATTCACCTCTCCTTCCGCCTGCGAGAGTCCTTCGTCTTATAGCCCCAAACCCAGGGGGAGTCAAGGAGTTTTGGCCACGAGATCTCGGCGAGGAAGAACTCCTTGCGGGCGCTGGAGAATTGCTGTATATGGTGGAGACTGCTGGCTGGAGAAACAGGAAACCGGGAGACGAACGCCATGCGGCGAGCAAGAATACGCGTGCCGGCCTCGACGGCGAATCTCGGGTCGGGGTTCGACACCCTGGGGCTGGCCCTTACCCTCCACAATGAAATCGAACTGAGCGAGGGAGACGAGGGGGTACAGCTCGACATCGAGGGCGAGGGCCAAGCAGCGCTCGAGAAGTCGGGCTCAGGAAACCTCGTGCTTCGAGCCGCTCAGGCGACGCTCCAGGAATTCGGCATCCGTCTGCCCGGGCTGAGCGTGCGCCAAGTCAACCGGATCCCGCTTCGCCGCGGCCTTGGGAGCAGCGCCGCAGCCTGCCTCGGCGGAATTGCGGCCGCTGCGCGCCTCGCCGGTGTCGAGCTCCCGCTCGACGAGATCCTCGCGCGGGCGCTCCCTTTCGAGGGTCACCCCGACAACATTACCCCGGCCCTGCTCGGAGGGCTGACCGCCTCTGCGGTCGTCAACGGACGCGTCGTCTCGGCCAGAATCCGCGTCCCAATGCGGCTGAAGGCCGTGCTCGTGATCCCGACCCTGGAGATCGCCACCAAACAGGCGCGCGACGTGCTCCCGTCGCAGGTGCCGTTTCGCGATGCCGTCTTCAACCTGAATCGCCTGGCACTATTGCTGGCCGGCTTCACGACCGATCGACTCGAGCTGCTGGCGGCCGGCTCGGAGGACCGACTCCACCAACCGTACCGCGCGGGCCTGCTCCGCGGGATGGCGGAAATCCTGGAGGAGGGGCGGCGCGCCGGAGCCCATGCGACCTTTCTCAGTGGGGCTGGTTCGTCCCTACTGGCACTGGTCAGTGCCGATGAGGAGGAGATCGGCCGGCGAATGTCCGAGCGATGGCAGAGAGAGTTTGGTGTCGAAAACAGCGTGCGCGTTCTTGGAATCGACCGCCAGGGGCTCACCTACCTGGAATGAGCACTATGCGCCGCTTTTCGCTCTGCTCCAGAAGGCCGGCGAACCGGCCAGTCACGCGGGCGCGTGTAGGCGAGGGCCGCCTTTGACGCCGAGGACGCTGTAGGCGACAACAGGCTTCTGAAAGCCCTTGACGGTGAGCGGCCCGACCTCGGTCACATCGACCAGATCCCGAACCAGGTCGCAGGTCCGCTGGCTGATAATGATCTGGCCGGGCTCTGCGACATTGACCAGCCGGGCCGCCAGATTGACCTGCGTCCCCACCACCGTGTACTCCATTCGATGCTCGGAGCCGATCGTCCCGACGGTCACGTAGCCGGTGCTGATCCCTATTCCCACGCTCAGCGGCGAACCCCCGAGTGACCACTCGCTCCCGATCTCCTTTGCCTTCTCCTGCATGTCCATGGCCATCTGCACCGCCCGTTTCGCGTGGTCAGGCTGGGGCACGGGATCGTTGAAGAAGACGAGCATCCCGTCGCCCAGGAATTTGTCGAGCGTCCCTTCGTACTTGAAGACCAGGTCAGTCATCTTCGACAGGTAGGTGTTCAGGAGACCGATCACCTCTTCGGGCTCGGCGGCGTCCGAAAACGCCGTAAACCCTCGGATGTCGGCAAAGAGCATGGTGAGCTGCTTCCGCGCGTTGGCCATCGCGAACGTGCTCCCGCCAGAGGTGATCGCCCGGACCACCTGCGGTGCCAGGTAATTGCTGAGCCGCCGCGTCCGCTCGATCTCGTCCACCTGCGACCGGACCCGCGCCTCCAACTGCCGGTTGAGCTCATCCAGGCTCCTGGCCTGGGTCTTCACGGCCTCGTGCTCCCGCATCACCTCCTCGCGCGCCCGGGCCAGGGCGTACATCATCTCATTGGCCTTCTGCGCCAGCCCCTGGAACTCATCTCGGTTCGCAACGGTGACCTCCTGCTGGAGCTCGCCCCTCGCGACCCGCCCCATGTGATCGTCGAGCTGACGTACCGCCCCGACGATCGGCCACGACAGGACATAGCCCAGGAAGAGCGCGAGTGCGACGCTCGCGAGCCCGGCGCCGCCGAGAAATGCGATGCCAAGCCTGGCGTCCCGCTCGACCGCCCGCACGCTCTGGTCACGGCGTTCGCTGGCGATCCGGATTAGGTCGCGCGCCAACGCCTCGAGGTCGTGCGAGATCGGATGCTCCTCGTCGAGGTGGATCTTCATCGCCCCGCGAAGGTCCTTCCCGTGTGCCCGGCCGTCCACCTGTTGTCCCGACATGGCGTACCGAAGATTGGCCTCGCGGATCTTCTGAAACACCTCCCGTTCTTGTCCCTCGGCGGTCGCTTCCAAGGAGCCGAGCAGCGTTGCAAATGTCTGGCGCGCCTTCACGAGCTTGGCGTCATTCGCCGTGTCGCCGGTCAGCAGGTGCATCGCCCTGAAGTGCATCGAGGCGGTGATCGCGTACTCCATCTGCCCCGCTCGGACGACCCGGTCGGTGAGATTCGCGATCCGGTGTGCCTGGGCGCTGGCCCGCTGGATGAGTGCAAGCCCGAGGACGGCCGTGCCGAGCAACAGGAGCACGACCAATAGAAAGCCCAGCAACAGCTTCTTGTGGACGGAGGCGCGCCACCTGGCGGCAGCCGTAACAATCCGATCAAGAACGGGGATGGGTGTCTTCATCTGTCTACTTCGCCGGGGCGAGTTCGACGCTGATCACCTTCACCTCGAAGGTAAGGGACTTCCCGGCCAGCGGATGGTTGGCATCGAGGACGATCGTCTTCTCCTTGACCTCTTTGACATGAGCAGGAAAAGGGGTGCCGTTCCGGTTCCTCACCATGAGCGAGAATCCCACCTGGTACCCGCGCTCCGGTATCCTTTCCTTGGGGACCTCGATGAGCGGCTTCACCGGACCATATGCCTGCTCGGGAGGGACCGTGACCCGCTTCCGGTCGCCAGGATGGAGACCTTCGAGCGCTCTCTCCAGTCCCACGATAATCTCCCCCTCCCCATGGACGTAGGTCAGAGGCTCCTTTCCCTTGCTACTGTCGAGGACTTCTCCTTTGTCATCGGTGAGGGTATACTCCAACTTGACCGTGGAGCCTTTTTGAATAGCCGGAGTCGTTCCCTTCTTCTTGGCTGGAGTCTCTTGTGGCGTCTCGGCAATGGCGGCGCTTACCACAAGAATCGCGATCAGTGGAACCGCGGCGAGGGGTATCGCAACCAGGTGGCTCTTCAATCTCGACCCTCCTGTGTGCTGTACAATAGTGGGCGGACGCAGCATTCAAGAACGCTGGTCAGCGTACGCGACTTGATCCTCCGGCGCAAGCGAAAAAATTCCGTGATGCCTCACGCACGGGACCAGGATAGATGACCGGCCCGTCCACCTCGACCGGCTTGTGCGCAACGTGCCAGCACGGCCGATCCGTGATCAGCGCCAAGGGCTCGACGTTCCTGTATTGCCGCCGATCGGAGCAAGACCGGCACTATCCGAAATACCCCGCGCTACCGGTGCTACAATGTCCGGGCTACGAGCCGCTGGAAACCGGTCCGACCGTGCCTTGACAACCCTCGGGCCATGTGACATCTTTCGAAAACGATGCGAATGATCGATCGACTTCACGAAAAGGTCAGCGATCTGCCGGATGCGCCAGGGGTCTATCTGTTCCGCGACACTCGGGGCCGCGTGCTCTACATCGGCAAGGCGTTGTCCCTGCGGAAGCGGGTCGGTTCCTATTTCGGCGGTCCTTCCGGCGGCCCCGAGCGGCTCCAGATCGGCGCCATGATCGACCAGATCGCCGACCTGGAGTTCATTCTCACTGCGAACGAGCTCGAGGCGCTGATCCTGGAGAGCAACCTGATCAAGACCCATAAACCACGGTATAACATCGTATTGAAGGACGACAAGCACTACCCGTTCCTGAAGCTCGACTTGAAGGATCCGTTCCCCCGGGCGCAGGTGGTCCGCAGGATCAAGGATGATGGCGCGCTTTACTACGGCCCCTACGTGCCATCGACCGCCATGTGGGACGTGCTGGCGTTCCTGAACAAGACGATCCCTCTCAGGAAGTGTCGATCGATAGAAGGCAGAAACCTCTGTCTGGAGTATCACATCGGGCGTTGTTTGGGGCCGTGCGAGGGGCTGATCGGTCGGGCGGAATACGGCGAGCTGGTAGACCAGGCGAGACTGCTCCTAGAGGGAAAGAACCAGGAGCTCACCAAGCAACTCGAGGAGCGGATGCACGGGGCCGCCGAGGCGCTCGAGTTTGAGCGGGCAGCGAAGTATCGAGATCAGATCGCTTCGCTTCGCCAGGTGTTTGAGCGGCAGAAGATGATCTCGCCGAAGGGCGAGGACCAGGATGTCTTCGGCCTAGCCCATGAGGGGCATGAGGTTCAGGTCCAGCTCTTCGTGATACGTCGCGGCCGGCTGATCGGGCGGGAGACCTTCACGTTCGACCTTGGCACACAAACCCCCGCCGACTTGCTGGCCTCTCTCTTGAAACAATTCTATCTCGGCGCGCGCGACATCCCCCAGGAGATCCTGATTTCCGAGGCGTTGGACGATGCCGCTCTGATCGCGACGTGGCTGACATCCAGGGCCACGCGCCGCGTGGGCCTGCTTGTGCCACAGCGGGGGCGCAAGGCGCAACTGGTCGAGATGGCGGTCAAGAACGCTCGGGAGGCGCTCGCTCTCAGCCTCCGGTCCTCACAGAGCCGAGAACAGGCCCTGAAAGAGTTGCAAGGTGAGTTGGGCCTCGCCGCACCGCCTCGCCGCATCGAGGCGTACGACATCTCCAACATCTCCGGGACGCTCGCGGTCGGGTCTCAGGTCGTGTGGGAGGACGGCAAACCGAGGAAATCGGCCTACAAGCGGTACAAGATCAAGTCTCTCGAAGGGCCGGACGATGTCGCCATGATCGCGGAGGTGCTGCGGCGTCGCTTGCAGAAGGGTGGGGAGATGCCGCTGCCCGACCTGATCCTACTCGACGGCGGCCGTGGCCAACTCAACGCGGCGCTCGGCGTGGCCAGGGAACTCGGGCTCGATTCGCTTTCCATGATCAGCCTGGCGAAGGAAGAGGAGTTAGTGTTTCACCCCGGGCGGCCGCAACCGATCGCGCTCTCGGAACGGTCACGGGCCAGACAGCTCCTCCAGCAGATTCGCGACGAGTCGCACCGCTTCGCCGTCACCTACCACAGGGCACTGCGCGGCAAGTCGGCACTCCGGTCGTTCCTGGATGACATCCCCGGGATCGGGGCGAAGCGAAGGCGGGCATTGCTCAGCCGGTTTGGCAGCGTGCGCCGTCTGCGGGAGGCGAGCATCGAGGAGCTCAGGGGGGCGGCCGGCATTTCGGAGTCGCTGGCGACGACAATTCACGACGTGTTGGGCGCAGTGAGCCCGTAGCGCCATATTACTCCCCTCTCCCCACCATGGGGAGAGGGTCAGGGTGAGGGGGAGCGATGCCGCGCGCGGTCATCACCACCGAGAGGGCACCACGGGCGATCGGGCCCTACGAACAGGCCATACGAATCGATGGATTTATCTTCACGTCGGGCCAGATCGCGCTTGACCCGACGACCGGGAAACTGATCGACGGCGACATCTCGGCCCAGACCCGACGGGTCTTGGAGAACTTGAAGGCCGTCCTGGAGGCGGGCGGCAGCTCGCTCGACCGAGTGGTCAAAGCGACCGTCTATCTGACCGATCTTTCGACCTTCTCCAAGATGAACGAGGTCTATGCCGAGTACCTGGGGCACGTGAAGCCAGCTCGCTCGACAGTCGGCGTGGCCTCCCTTCCGCTCGGCGCCAGCGTCGAAATCGAACTGATCGCGCTGGCGCCATAGGGCTCACTACTCCCTCAGATCTGGCGCCCCACGGCCTCTGCGAGCGGTCTCAGCTCCTCCATCAGGCGACGGAACTTCTCCAGCTTCAAAGACTGCACGCCATCCGACTGGGCCTCCTCCGGCCTCGGATGGACCTCGATCAGTAACGCGTCGGCCCCGCATGCGATCCCGGCCTTCGCCATCGGCCCCACGTACTCCCAGTGCCCTGTGCCGTGGCTCGGATCGACCACCACGGGCAGATGGGTAAGCTTGTTGAGGACAGGCACCGCATTGAGGTCGAGCGTGAATCGCGTGCTGGTCTCAAAGGTCCGGATGCCACGCTCGCACAGCATCACCTCGTAGTTCCCCTCGGACAGGATATACTCGGCCGCCATGAGGAACTCCTTCAGCGTGGTCGCCATGCCCCGTTTGAGCAACACCGGTTTTCGCACCTCGCCGACTCTCTTGAGGAGGGCAAAGTTCTGGGCGTTCCTGGCCCCGATCTGGACGATGTCGGCATAGTCGGCGACCAGCTCGACATCGGCCGGATTGACCACCTCGGTGACAATCTTGAGGCCCGTCGCGGCCCGGGCGAGATCCAACAGCTTCAGGCCCTCCTCCGCCAGCCCCTGAAACGTGTAGGGGGAGGTACGTGGCTTGAAGGCGCCTCCCCGTAGCACAGTCGCCCCGGCAGCCTTCACGGCCTGAGCCGTCTCCAGCATCTGTGCCTCGTTTTCGACCGAGCAGGGCCCGGCCATGACGATAACGGGCTTGCCGCCGATCTCCAGATCGCCGACCCTGATCACGGTCTTGATCGGCTTGACCTCCCGGCTGGCCAGCTTGAACGGCTGAAGGATCGGGACCACGCTCTCGACACCGGCCATCGACTCGAGCGACTGGAGGCGCGCCTTGCCCCGCTCGTCCCCCACGGCCCCGATGACCGTGCGCTGAGTTCCACGGATCACGTGCGACTTGTATCCAAGCTCCTCCACCCGCTGAATGACCTCCTGGATATGTTCCTCTCGAGCGCCCATCTTCATGACGATGATCATCCTCTCCTCCTCAAGAAGAAGAAAGCCACGGCGTCTCGTCGTCCGTGGCCTTCTCAAAAACAAAGAGCCACGGGGCTTCTCCGTCTGCCCCGTAGCCCAAGCGATTCGTCGATGTGGTCGCTACTCTGAACGGGCCCGTGGGCAGACGCCCGTAAAGTAGAACGCCCATTCAATTGCTGTGTGATGTCTGTTTGCACTCATTTGACTACAACTCAAGAGAGCAGAATTGTGTAAACCTAAGTACCATGCCGACTCCGATTTTGTCAAGCCCGCATTACTCGAAGTTAAACGCGCCGGAGGTAGGGCAGTGCACCGTATAGTTCCAGGCCGTCCCTGATGTTCCCCCCCTGCAATTCGGGATGACCTGCACCTGCACCTTCGTAGAGCTGCCGTGGTACTCAAGGAGCGCGCTCCCGCTGGTCTCCACGCACCCGGTGTCGAACAACGTGCTTCCCTCATAGCTGACAATCATCCGGTCGGGCACACTGAACGTCTGGAAGTCGAACCGGAACCTCCCGCCGATGTTGCCTAGATCAATGAGGCGAGTGTCCGGCGTGTCCCCACCCGCTATCTGAGTTTGGCCGCAGGGAGCACTGAACTCCTCTATGATCAGGTCATACTGGGCCACGTTGCTCACCGCGTGGGCAAACAGATCGAACACGTTGTTCCCCTGCGCCACCCGTGTGGTGAAGCCGGCGAAGATCGAGTATCGCCCGGCCGGGAGCGAATTGACGACAGCTTGGCTAATGAAGAAGAGATTCAGTGCTGGGGGGTAGGGTTCCACCAAAAAGTCAAAGGGCGTCTTGGCCCCGAGACGGGCGTAGGGCTGAACCCCGGGGAGATGAGGGAGCGTATTGAGCGATCCAGCATCTTGGATCGACAGGCTAGCGCCCTGCAACCGTTGGAGAAAGAACAGCCGGCCATCGGGGGTCACAATAGCGACCCAGAGATCTCGCTCGCAGAAATCAGAAGTTTCATCTTCATCGAATAATCGAAATTGCATCTCGAGAAAGCAACGCACCCACTCAAAGTTGGACCCTATGGTTACGCCCAGGACAAAGGCGACGTCGTTCGTGCCGGTCTGCGTCTTCTTGAGAAAGATGGTGAAGTCCCCCTTCGCGTCGAGGCCGATCAGATCAACGGTGGTTTTCTCGTCCTTAGGAAATGTGACGGCGGACACGGTGGCCGGGGCAAGGACCAACCACGTTACAACAAGCACGTCGAGTAGCACGCGCCTCTTCATCCTCTCTCTCGTCTTTCTCTTGCCTAGCGGCTCGCCCAGTTCGGGACCGACATCATAATAAACGCGAAGTTACAAGTTGGGTAGACACTGGGTCTAAACAGGTGTGCGGAGGCCGTAGGGTGGTTGGAGCCTATAACAGCAGCCCCCCCAGTCAACAGAGAAGTTTTTCTTGAGATTGGGGGGGTTCCCTGTAGACCTGTGGATTATGGAGCCGTCGCGCCACTGACGATGCGGACTACACTCTCGCGCTCCGGAGAACGCCCCTGATCACTCAACAGGACTTTGCCGCTGTCGGATCGGATCACCCGGCCGAGGTCTGGAGTCGGAATGTCGCGCCGTGCGGGCCGATCAGGGCGCTGGCGATCGGGGCGATCGCGGAGAAGGCGAGTGGCGTCGGGCAGGGGCTGGTGGCCCGGAAGGCGCCCACCAGGCGACTGAGGGCGTGGCGAGAAGAATCCAGAGAAAGGGGCCGCTCGCCAGTGTCAGATAGTCCGAGACCGCTTCTCCCAGGGAAATCAGGGCAGGTACCGTCCCGCCCAAGAGGATCAGTCCGATCGACTCGACGCTCTGGATGGCGAACAGACAGCCGAAGCCGATAACGCTCAATCCGAACCGTCGGCCAAGGGGGATCGGAGAGGCGGCGACGAGCGCTAGATAGGGCGCAAGGCTGAGGCTTCGGGCGGCCAGCTCCAGGCGCAGACCTCCGCCCGGGAGCGCGAGGTCCAGGAAGTGCGTCAATCCCTCCTCGACAAGCGACGCGCCAGAAATCGGCATCTGAAAGAGCACGACAAGGATCGCCCTGATGGAAAGTGCGAGCGCCCCTAGGTAGGGGCGCAAGAGGATCCACCAGAGCCCGATCGCGGGGAGGAGCAGAAGGGCCACGAAGCCGAGAAATCGCGCGGGATAGGAGGGAAGCGCCCTCAGGTCGCGCGTCAGCCAGAGCCCCCAGATCGCCATGATGACCAGCGGGGCCAAGGCGACGAAGATCACCAGGTGGGCGACCGGGACGAGCCAGACCGAGATGCCCGCGACCAGGACCAGCAGCCCGAGGCGGATTGCGTTGACGAGGATGAGGAGGGGTATGTCTCGGCGAATTCCTCGCCACCGGCGCGCCCAATCGGCCGGGACGGTCAGGAGCGCGCTCAGGTAGGCGGTGACGGCGATGAGGCCGAGGCAGTTGGGCGTGACCGCCTGCCGGACCACGCCGCCGTCGATGACCAGTCCGTCGAGCCGGGCGGGAACTCCAAATCCAGACGAAACTGCCACGTAAAGGAGCTGGGCCAGCGCCAGGGTCAGCGATCGGACTGGAGGCGTCTGCTCGACCATCCATTGCAGGAGCGAGAGAAGGACGCCAATGGCCAGCGCCCTTCCGACCGGCCTCCAGGGTCGAGCGGAAGGGCGCCTCGATGGATGCACCAGAATGCGGAATGTAGAGGCCGCCGAGTCAGCCTATTCGTGAGTTTCCATAGTCAGACCTATGGCCTGTTGCATCGGGTGGACCACCAACAGGGACGGATTGGTTGCGGTCTCGAACAGCGCGCCCACGAATCCTTTGTTCGGGCCGTCGTTGTCAATCCTGATGTTGCCGCCGTCCACGAGCGAGACCGTATTCGGGTAGCTCGCCGCGAAGTCGGGGTGGAGATCGGCAAGCGACGACGCGAGCATGCACGGGAACAGGACCTCGGCATTCCGCGTCACAGTCCCATCCGACACCCTCGTCCAGACGTACTGATGGTCAGAGGCCAACGGTGCCGTTCCGGGCGTCACGGAGACGGGGATCACGACCAGCCGGTGGTTGGTGTTAAAAGGACCCCCCTGGGCCCAGAACTCCACCTGTCCCGCCAGCGCGCCGAAGGTACGCACGTCATTGTTGTCCGCGATCAGCGCCCCTTGGGCCGCGCCCGTCCCTCGGTTGGCGTCATCGGAGAAGACGGCGCCAGCCTCGTACGTGGCCACGGACGTATTGACCCCACCGAAGTCGAGGATCGTCCCCTTCCCGGACAACTGGTCCCACTGGATCGGCGCACCCCCGGCGTTGACCGCACGGACGTCGACCCACCCTTCCGGGAAGGACGCAGCCGCGACCTGATCCGAGATGTTGACCCGCGCCGTTCGCCGCGCCCCGATACCGAACTGCACCGGCCCGAAGCTCGCGCAGGTCGAGCCATTGAAGATGTTGAGCGCGACGTTCACGGCGGTACTGCTGTTCTGGTTGGTGATCCCGATAATCGTGGCCGCCGAGCCGGGCCCCGCTCCCGAATTGACGAGCGAGCGCTGGGTGTAGTAGAACATCAGCCGGCTCCCACCCGCGAAGACGGCCCAGCTCTCTCCAGCGGCCGCGATCACCCCAAGGCCCGCCAGGAGGCCGACGAGAACGACTCGGACGATCGGTTTCATGGTTGATCCTCCCGTTCTGAGTTGTAACCGACACCGAAACGTCTGCGCCCTGTGCAGCGGCTAGCCACACGATTCTCCCAGAGTCTTCATCCTGCCGTCAAGACCATTCCGAAGGATGCTGAGCAGCGACGGAGAACGCGCACCTTCCGACAGTCATTCCTCAGACTCGATAGCCGCTACGTAGGGAAGGGCCCGGCCTTCGCCGGCGGCGTCGAGTCCGTAGCCGATCACCCAGACATCGGGGACCTCGAAGCCCACGTAATCGGCCTTGATCGCGACCTCGCGGCGGCTGGGCTTATCGAGGAGGACGCAGGTACGCAGCCACGTCGAACCGCTTGCTGTCAACCGGTCCCGAGCGAGATTCAGCGACCTCCCGGTATCCAGGATGTCATCGACGAGGAGGACGGGCCGCCCTGCGACATCCAGCGTCGTGTCCTTGACGAGCTTAGCCGACCCACTCGAGCGCGTCGTCGCTCCGTAGTGCGAGACGGCCATGAAGTCCACCTGGGGTCGGACATCGAGCCGGCTGAGCGCCCGAACCAGATCGGCGACAAAGATGAAGCTCCCGGTTAGGATGCCGACGACGAGCAAAACAGGGTCGGGAAGGTCCTTCGAGATGGCCGCGGCAAGCTGCTCCACGCGCGCCGCAATGGTCGTTCCGTCAAAGAGGATTCGATATGTACGCAGCGTTTCCCTCAGCCCGGCCTCCTCACCTGGGGGAGGGGAGGCGGCCTACCGGCCGGGGAGGCCGGGTTCAGTGAGCTTGAGCGGGTCGAGGATCTGGCCGATCTGCTCCTCCGAGAGCAGCTTCTCATCGCGGACGACCTCGATGATGGTCTTCTGCTCCCTGAGCGCGCGCTTGACCACCTCGGCGGCCCTGGCGTAGCCCACGTAGATATTCAGCGCCGTAGCCAGCGCCATGCTGCTTTCAGCGTAACGGCGGCAGCGGTCGGCGTCGGCGGTGATGCCGACCACGCAGCGGTCGATGAAGACCCGGAGGGCGTTCTTCAGGATCTCGATCGACTGATGGACGTTGTAGGCCATGACCGGCATCATCACGTTCAGCTCAAGCTGGCCGGCCTGCACCGCCATCGACACCGTCAGGTCGTTGCCGATCACTTGGAAGCAGACCATGTTCAACATCTCGGCCATCGTGGGGTTGATCTTGCCCGGCATGATGGACGAGCCGGGCTGGACGGCGGGCAGCACGATCTCGGCAAAGCCGGTGGTCGGCCCCGACGCGAGCAGACGAAGATCGTTGCAGATCCTGGTCAATTCCAGCGCCAGCAGGCGCAGCGCCGACGACGCCTCCGCGACCGGCAGGTTCGACTGCATCGCTTCGCGCATATCGGGCGCGTTGCGCCAACGGATCCCGGTCCACGCGCGAAGATGCTCGATCACCTTGACCCGGTACTCCGGGTGGGTGTTGAGGCCGGTGCCCGCAGCGCTGCCTCCGATCCCCAGCTCCTCGAGCGATCGGGCCGACGCGGCGATCCGGTCGCGGCATTTCCTGATCGATTCGGCGTAGGCGCCGAACTCCTGCCCCAGCCGGATCGGGACCGCATCCTGCAGGTGGGTGCGCGCCGACTTCAGGATGCCGTCGAACTCCTTGGCCTTCGCGGAAAACGCGGCCTCCAGATCGTTGAGCACAGGGAGCAACTCCTGTAGGAGCAGGCGGGCGGCGATCCGCATCGCGGTCGGGATCACGTCGTTGGTGGACTGCGCCATGTTCACATGGTCGTTCGGATGGACGTGCGCATACTCGCCTTTCTTCTTCCCCAAGAGCTCGACGGCACGATTGGCGAGGACCTCGTTGGCATTCATATTGAACGATGTGCCGGCGCCCATCTGATAGACATCGACGACGAAGTGGTCCCGGAGCTTGCCCGCAATCAGTTCGTCGGCCGCCGCAGCGATCGCCTTGCTCACGTCAGGTGTCAGAAACCCCAGCTCGCCGTTGACCAGCGCGGCGGCCTTCTTCACCATGACGATCGCCTCTTCCATCCGAGGGTGCATCCCGAGCCCGCTGATGGGGAAGTTCTCCATCGCCCGCACCGACTGCAGGCCGTAGTATGCCTCCGCCGGCACATCTTTCTGACCCATTGAGTCCTTTTCAATCCGCGTCGCCATCTCACCCTCTCCTGTTTAGCACCCCGCCTGATGAGTAGCGGTTGATCGTATCATACGCGAACTGGACCGGCCAAACCAAAAAGAGGAAGCAGGAAGGCTGTCAGCAATGCCGACAGTCAGTGTCCTTCTGCGGGACAGCAAACACAATACTTCAACATTGCCGAGATGCGCAAGTTCTCGTTTTCAGGAGGTTGACGCCCTTTTGGCCCGCTGGCACGGCGATTGCCCTTATCCCAAAGCGTGCGCTTTCGGTTCCTCATTCCTGCGACGCATTGAGGAACCGGTGAAACAAAACCAGCCGAAAGGCAACCAAAGGAGGGTGCCTCATGAAAGCAGCAGGCATGAGAACGATTCAACGAGCAGCGAGGATCGCAGGCGTAGCATTTCTGGGAAGTTCGCTAGCCGCAGCACCCGCCTTCGCAAAGAAGGAAAGGGCTGGCAAAGAGTGGTTCGTCCAACCGACGATTCAAGCGACCCAGGCGGTGCAAACGGTTCGGCAAAACCTCGACAGGATAACGATCGGGGCGGCCTGGAGCAAATACGGCAAGCGGGGTGACCTGAAGATCGAAGCGCCCTTGCTGCTCGATAACCAAGTTATTGGTCGTATTGCCGTTGATCCAACCAACGGGGCCATTCTTCCGAAGGGCTTCTCGTTGAACCGGCCGCTCGCCTCCTCCACACCGCAAGCACCGGCCATCGGCCCGGCCCCAGCGACTGAAGCGGCACAGAAGGCCTTGTCAGCCGTGACCGTCGGAGGATATGCCTTGTTGGCCAAGCATGGCGAGAGTTGGAATGTCCCGCTAGTCTTAAATGGCGCTGTCGTCGCCGATGTCAAGGTTGACAGCCGGACCGGCGCCATCGCCACCAATTGGAAGGCCGCCAGGGACGCCGTAAGGTTCGGGCGGGTCTCGCCTCGACCCGAACAGCCCCTCCCACCAAGGTAGCGGACGATTGTACTTTCCTCATGTCGATGGCCCTACTGGCTTGGAGGTGGGGCTCTTGCGAAGATCTCCACCACATCCAGTAAGGCCATCGCGCTGCTGGGCAAATCTTCACATATGACAAGATATCCGACGCATGTGGCGCCCCCTGACGCTGCCGTCCACGTATAGCGGGAACCTTGACGCTCTTTGGATCAGTCGCCAGCGTCATCGTGCTCGAATGCATTCGGGATCACGCCCGCATCGGTCGTTGGGAATTCCACAGGATCGGGACACCGCTCACGCTCGTTACCGCGGTGGCGGGGGTCAGACGCCTATTGCTGTGGAGTTGACATAGGCCATTCTGAAAAGCATCTCACCACGCTCACCATGATAATGCGTACGACTGCCGTGGTGAGTAGACCGGTCACCTTATCCTGGCCTGGATAGAGCTGTATAACGCGCAGCGGCAGCGCTTGGCCGCGAGGTTGCTTCGCGCACGAGCCTAACGTCGACAGTTCTACCGAGTCCTCATGGCCACCTGACCCCTGTAAAGCTCCGGGGCACCGCCACGATGACCCCTGGATGATGGCCGCTTGCCCTCATGAGGGAGTAGGCACCTTCGGTCAGTGAACCCTGAAACCCCCGCGATATTGGCTTTTGACGTCGCATGCGCTACCATACCATAACTAAACATTCTCACTTGGATATGAGACGACCGCGCAGCGCCAACACACTCAAATCAAGATGGCCCGCCTTCTTCCTCCTCCTGGCCATCCTGATGTTTTCTTCCCATGCATCGGCAAAACCAAAAAAGGGTGCAAGGAAGAGGCAACAGACATCGACGACTCTCACCGGGCAAGTGCGCGCCTACCTGCTGAACCCGTTTGGCGACGTCGAAGGACTGATCTTGGCCGACGGAACGACGGCGCGGTTTCCTCACCACCTTGGCGACGCGCTGGTCGCATTGGTCAAGCCGGGCGATGCCGTGAAGGTAATTGGCATCTCGAAAGCGCGGGCCCACATGCATCATGCGAGCGGCCTCAAGGCCACGAACATCACAAGCTCCGCAACCGGCCGGACACTGGCCGATCAGCCTCCAGCCTCGCCCCCAATCCCGCCCCACCTCCGGGGCATAGTCCTGAAGCCTCTCAGCTTGACCGGATCGGTGGAGACGTTCCTCGTCGATCCAAAGGGCGAGGTGGATGGGTTATTGCTGAACAGCGGGGAACAGGTGGGGCTCGGCAAACATGCAGGCAGAATGGCCGCTCCCTTTCTCTCAGCCGGGAGCCGGGTCAGCGCCCAGGGATACGGAACCAGCCTCTCCCTCGGCACAGCGATCAAGGCTGAACAACTGGTGCTCCCGGACGGCCGAACGCTCGTCGTTGCTGGGAAACGTTCTCATTGGCTCGCACGTGGGAGCAGCGTCTCGCCCGTTCCCGCTGAGTGAGCTCCGTGTGGTCATACCCTTGATGATCTCTGATCTCGCCAGGAAGCCACAAGGTGGATCGCTGAAGCTTCAACTCACCTTGCTCGGAGTCCTCTCGTCGGCGGTCCTGCTAATCACCGCATTCGTAACCTATCAGCTCCTCCAGGGTTCGGAGTCCTCAGTCGTCGCGTATCAGGCACGCCAGCTCGACCGGGTCGCCGATCAGGTGACGCAGCAATATCACCGGCTTCTCGAATCACTCGGGCAGGACGGGACTCCGTCTCCCCTCGCCGCCAGGGACGCGCTCCCGCTCAATCACCTTCTTGATGTGGCTCTCGCAGAATACCCGGGGGTCGAGGGCGGATTCTATGTTCCCCTTGACAACCAACTCATTGGCTACTCCTACCCCACCTATGAGGGCACAGGGAGAAAATCAGATATCCCGACAGCGGAACGCGCTACCATCCTTCAGGTCGCTCGACAGGCGGCGGCGACCGGACAGCCGGCGCACGAGACGATCAGGGGAGGGCGAGATATTATTCTCTTCGCGGCTCGCCCGTTACGGGACAGCGAACGAGTCGTCGGGTCGGCGTGGCTCATGCACCGCCTGGTGAACGTTCGGAGCTCGAATCGCGGGCTGTACACCTTCGGCATCGCAGGCCTGCTCTTGACATCAATTCTCGTGACGCTAGGGGCGTTCGCAATCGTCAGAAGTGTCACACGCAAAGTTGAAGATATCGAGACAGGGCTCCAGACACTGGAACAGAGCCTCTCGCACGAGATGGAACCGACTGGGAGCGATGAATTCGACCGGATCGTCCACGCAATCAATCGGCTGGCGCAAACGTTGCGTCAGAATCTCGAGATCCGCGCACAGCTCGAGGCGGACCTTGGCCAGGCTGAAAAACTGTCAGCGCTTGGACGATTGGTGGCCAGCGTTGCCCACGAGGTCCGCAATCCCCTTGCCTCGATTAAACTCAAGGTCCAACTCTGCCAGCGTTCACTGGAGAACCAGGAGAAACTGGCCACCAATTTTCAGGTGATCCTGGCCGAGATCAGGCGGCTCGACCGCCTGGTCGAGCGACTCCTATTGATAGCCAAGCCGGTCCAACTCCACCTGACCGCCGTCGATCTGAACCTGTTTGTGCGGGAGCGGCTCGAGGTATTCCGGGGACTTGCCGATGAGCGCGGGATAGCCCTAGAGTTCGAGCCGGGTGAGCTGCCGAATTCGGTCCCGCTGGATAAAGAACGGTTCGGCCAGGTGATCGATAACCTCGTGAGCAATGCCATCGAGGCGATCCACGGTTCGGATGGCTCAGTGCTCGTGGCGACGGCTCCATCCGCTGAGGGATTACCGAAGGTTGCCTTGAGCGTGAGCGACAACGGCAATGGGATTTCGGTGGCCGAAGCTGAACGGATCTTCGAGCCGTTCTACACCACAAAAGAAGGGGGGACCGGACTCGGGCTCTATCTGACCTCGGAGATCGTCCGCGCCCATGGAGGGATCATCACCTTTTCGAAACGACGCGGAGGGGGGATGACCTTCACGGTGACACTTCCATGATGAATCACGAAGCAAAGACGGTCTTGATCGTGGACGATGAGCGCCACCTGCGGCAGAGCCTCGCCGAGATTTTCGAAGAAGAAGGATTCGGCGTTCTGCAGGCGGCAGACGGAGAGGAAGCCTTGAGAAGGCTCCAGGGGACCGATCCGCCGCCGAGCCTGATTTTTCTGGATCTGAAGATGCCCAGGATGAATGGCCTCGCAACCCTGAAGGCCATCGCGGCCAGCGTCGCCTGGCGGCAGATCCCAGTGATCATCATCACCTCGTTCGGCACCTGCGACAATACCATCGAGGCGATGAAGTTGGGGGCCTACAACTACATCACGAAGCCGCTCGATGCCGATGAGATCGTCACGGCAGCTCGGAAAGCCTTGGAGTTGGCTGCCCACCCGCGTACACGGCAGGCACCTGCTGGAGCGGAAGCGGCCATGGGCGAGTTGCTCGGCCGAAGCGCACGGATGCGGGAGGTCTTCAAGCTCATCGGCAAGGTCGCCGCCTCCGATGCCACCGTACTCATCACGGGCGAATCCGGGACCGGCAAAGAGCTTGTGGCCAGGGCCATTCACCGCCACAGCTCCCGCGCCAACAAGCCGCTTATCACGGTCTCCTGCGCGGCCCTGCCCGAAACTCTTCTGGAGAGCGAGCTCTTCGGCCACGAGCGCGGGGCCTTCACCGGAGCCCTGCACCAGCGGATCGGCCGATTCGAGCTGGCGCAAGGCGGAACCATCTTTCTGGATGAGATCGGCGAGATCCCAGCCAGCACCCAAGTCAAGCTTTTGCGCGTCCTCCAGGATCGGCGGTTTGAACGCCTGGGCGGACGACAGACAATCGAGGTCGATTACCGGCTGTTAGCCGCCACAAACCAGGATCTTCATGAGATGGTGAAGGTGGGGCGGTTCCGAGAGGACTTATACTACCGCCTGAACGTGGTGACGATTGACCTTCCACCGTTGCGGGAGCTCCGCGAGGACATCATGGAATTGGCCTCCGCCTTCCTTCAGAGGTACAGTCGCGAACGGGAGAAAACGGCACAGGCATTCAGCGAGGCCGCGACGCAAGCGCTGTTGACGTATGACTATCCGGGCAATGTCCGGGAACTGGAGAACATCGTCGAGCGGGCGGTCGTCCTGGCCTGTGGTTCCCTTATCACGCCTGAGTACTTGCCCCCCACCGTCACCCGACGAGGCGTCCCGGGCTTCTTAGGCCTGGACCGAGACCTCGTCAGCCTGCCGTTCGAGACAGCAATTGGAATTCTAGAACGAGAGTTGATTGTGCGTGCGCTCCAGCGAGCCCAGGGCAATCGTTCGGAGGCGGCGCGTCAACTCGGAATCAACCGCCAACTCCTCTACGCGAAGATCAAGGAGCACAGGATCGAATCGACCTGAGGGCCGATGGCGGGTTCTACGACGTCTCGCAGGGTGGAGTCTTTACGGACAACCCTTTCAGTCGCGTCGGTGTCAGATCGCTCTTGAGCGTCCACGATGTGTCGGCATACGTGTCCTTCTTCTTCATGAGGAGCCACTCCTTCCCGGTGTCACCCCTCGAGAATCGGGCGAGCGCGAACGCCCCCTTGAGCTTCTTCCCCTTCAAGATGAAGGCGAACTTCCCCGCTTTGAGCTG
>Ga0187893_10004528_pt1 | contig 26313 bp, 29 predicted proteins | sample MA1701074metaG_FD_139574 | JGI IMG/M metagenome (GOLD analysis project Ga0187893, IMG submission 139574) | White microbial mat communities from a basaltic lava cave in the Kipuka Kanohina Cave System on the Island of Hawaii, USA - MA170107-4 metaG ... | reverse complement strand
GCCGGGAACGCGGCCCGGGCCGCATCGATCAGCTTCTTGTTCACGCGACCCTCATGCCTTCTTGGGTGGCATCTTGAAGACCCTGGCCACCACGACGTAGACGACCCAGGCGATGATCAGGAAGTCGACGGTCGCGCCCAGCACCTCACCGACCGCCAGGGCGTTGTTCTCGCCCAGCGGGACCTTCCACTCGCGCCAGGCGCCGCCCGGCAGGATCAGCGACAGGAGCGGCATGAAGACCCCCGAGACCAGCGTGGACACGAGCTTCGACACGGCGGCGCCCACGACCACGCCGATCGCCAGGGCGACCGCGTTGGTTTCGACGAGGAACGACTTGAACTGTGCGAGCACGATGGCTCCGTGATGGGGAGAGGACAAAACTAGACGCGATAGACGGATAGGTCCAGACGCGCAGACCCACAGACGCACAGCAGGGAACAGCGGTGAGTGGGTAGGTCTACCTGCCTCCCGCTCACGAACACCTGTTCACCGCTGCTGCGTCTACCGCGTCTGTGCGTCTACCTGTGCGCCTGCTGCGTCTACTCCCTACAGCCGGCGCTTCAGAAACTCCGGCGTGAGCGCCTGCAGGTATCCGGCGAGCAGCGTGAACCGGTCGGTGATGAGCAGCAGGCCGAGCAGGATCAGCAGCCCGCCGGCCACGCGCTCCACCCACACGATGTAGGGGCGGAAACGCTGGAACCACACCAGGAAGTGGTCGAGGGCCACGGCCGTGATGAGGAAGGGGATGGCGAGCCCCAGCGCGTAGACGCCGAGCAGCGCGACGCCGTGGCGCAGGCTCGCTTCCGCGGCCGCGAGCGTGAAGATCGCCCCGAGGATCGGCCCGACGCAGGGGGTCCAGGCGGCGCCGAAGGCGACGCCGACGAACGCCGAGCCGAGATACCCCAGGGGTTTCTCGGCGAGGTGCAGGCGGCGCTCGCGCATCATGAAGGCCGGCCGCGCGAGCCCGAGCAGGTAGAGCCCGAACAGGATCACGAGTACGCCACCGACGCGCCCGAGCCAGACCTGGGCGTCGCGCAGCAGGTTGCCGAGCGCCGACGCCGTCGCGCCGAGCGCGATGAACACGAGCGTGAACCCGGCCACGAACCAGAGCGCGTGCAGCAGCGCCGTGCCGCGGCGCGCCTGGAGCTCCTCGTACGACATCCCCGTGAGGAATCCCACGTAGCTCGGGATGAGCGGCAGGACGCAGGGCGACAGGAAGCTCAGCACCCCGGCGGCGAGCGCCACCGCGACGGAGACGCCGCTAGCGGCGGCGGCGGCCTCTTGCAGTCCGGGCATGCTGCAGGTACGCCACGAGCTTGTAGACCAGTTTCGCCGCGAGGAAGTCCGGGGCGACGAGGCCCGGAATGGGCGCGAGCTCGACGACGTCCACCCCCACGACGGTGCGCTCGCGGAAGACGCGCTCCAGCAGTCGCAGGGTGGGATGCCAGGCGCCGCCACCCGGCTCCGGCGTGCCCGTCGCCGGCACCAGGCTGGGATCGAAGTAGTCCACGTCGATCGTGATGTAGACGTCGGGACCGAGGGCGCGCACGGCCCGCTCGATCCAGCGGTCGTCGGCGTCCAGCTCGTGCCCGAAGATCGTCGGGATGCGGCGCGCCCGCATCAGCTGCCGCTCCTCCGTGGTGATCGACCGGATCCCGACGGGCACCAGATTCACCTGACGATGGACGCGGTACATGACGCACGCGTGCGAGAACGGCGTGCCCTCATACTCGGGGCGCAGGTCGCCGTGGGCGTCGAGCTGGAGCACGGAGAGCGGCCGCTTCCCCAGCCGCCGGGCGTGAGCTTCGATGGGCGGCGCGGAAATCGAGTGCTCGCCGCCCAGCATGAGGACGAACTTCCCCGCCTCGAGCAGCCGGTCGTAGGCCGCGCGCAGCTCGCCCAGCGCTTCCTCCGGGCCCGCCCCCGACAACTGCAGCTCGGGGAGCGTGTGAATCCCGACCGTGTGCGGCTCGCTGTCCAGCTCGTGATCGTACAGCTCGAGGTAGCGAGAGGCCTCGATGATGCGGCGCGGGCCGAAGCGCGTGCCGCCCATGTACGAGACCGTGGCCTCGTAGGGCACGGGGAGGATGACGACGCCGGCCGACTCGAGGCTGGTCTCGCCGGCGGGAAGGCCGAGGAAGTTGACCGGCGCGCCCCAGGGGAACTTGCGGAGCGACCTATCCACAGAACGCGACCGCCGAGACGACGGTGGTCCAGCGCCCGTCGTCACCGCATTCGGCGGCCGAGGTGACGTTCATGGTGCGCACGATCTCGCCCGAGAGCAGCCACTCCTCCCGGCGCTCGTCCCAGGCCTTCTCCGGATCGAACGGGACGCCGAGCACCGTGGCGAGCATCGAGGCCGCCAGGTCCTCGGCGTATTCACCGGCCGCCAGCTCGTTCTGTCCGTAGCTGTGATGCTCCGAGATGTAGCCGTGGTGCGAGGGATCGGCCGGCATCGCCAGCCCGATCGAGGCCGCGACGAGCCGGCTCGGCTCGTTCGTGGCCGACTCGGCCACGACCGTGAAGAGCACCTGGCCGGGGCGGAGGCTCGCCAGCCCTTCCTCGCGGTCGAGCAGCGCGCAGTGGGGAGGGAAGATCGAGCTGACCCGCACCAGGTTGAAGTTGGCCAGGTGCGCGTCGCGCAGCGCCATCTCGAAGCTCGTGAGCTTCTCGCGGTGCCGCCCCACCCCTTTCGTGAGGAAGGCCTTCGTCGGGATGAACATCCGTGGATCGATCAACTCGTCACCTCACGCGTGCCAATGGATCGGCCTGCTGACAGTCCCGGCAGAGCCCGTAGATCTCGAGCCGGTGGCGGTCGGGCCGGAACTCGGCCTGCTCCGCCAGCAGCCCGATCATGCGCTCCAACCGGTCGTTCGTGAACTCCCGGACCCGGCCGCAGCCGGTGCAGATGCAGTGCTCGTGCGCCTGCCCCGCCGCCATCGGCTCGTAGCGCCGGAAGCCCTCGCCGAAGTCGTGCTGCCGCACGAGCCCGCTCCGCACCAGGAGATCCAGCGTACGGTACACCGTGGCGGTGCCGACCGGCGGGCCGGCGCGCGCCACCCGGGCGGCGACGTCCTCCACCGACAGATGCTCGGCGGCGAAGAAGACCGCCTCCGCCACCGCGAGCCGCTGCGGGGTCGCCGGCAGGGTGTGGTCGCTGAGGTAGCGCCGGAACGCGGCCAGCAGCGCCGCGCCGTCAACCTTCATACCACACCGCCGGCCCCACCGCGACGGGAGGCGCCGCGTCGCCCGTGCGGTCGGCGGTCTCCCGCATCACCTGCTCGACCACCTCGGCGGGTGTGAGCGCGACTTCTTCGACCGCGACGCGCCCGTCGCCCCGCTCCTTCCCGCGGGTCACGAGCATGTAGCGGGCGGTGTAGACCCGCAACCGCGCGCCCGCCTCGGGCGCGCGGCGCGTCACGACCGCCGTCCCCCACTCCCGGCCCTCGCGCCGGATCGGCCGGAACAGGAAGATGGTCTCGATCTCCGCCGGCGGCACCGCCGTCGCGACGGCGGCCGCCAGCTTCGCCCACCCGGGGCCGGTGCCCGGCGTCAGCGGGCCCGGGACGTGGGGGTCTGCGCCTGCGCCTGCTCCCATCGCTCCACGTAGAATCGCAGAACGTGCATGAAGTCCTGCGCGTTGGTGACCACACCGTAGGCCTGGTGCGTGCCCCGATCGCGCAGCTTGTTCACCACGAACTCGGTCTGGTCCACGCAGATCGTCGTCAGCGGCCGGATCTCCTCGGGCGCGCCCGCGTCCACGAACGCCGGCAGCATGTTGCCGACCGCGATCGCGTGCAGCGCCGTCGCCACGAACACCGCGAAGGTCGCGCGCGCGGTGACCTCCCGCATCGCGTCCTGCGCCGCCAGGGTGTCCGACAGCACGCCGGGCAGCGGGCCGTCGTCGCGGATCGACCCCGCCAGCACATAGGGGACGTCGTGCGTCACGAGGGCGTGCATGATGCCCGCCGTCACGAGGCCCGAGCGCACCGCCGCGGGGATCGAGCCCGCCTTCCGGATCGCGTTGATCGCGCGCATGTGCAGCGCGTGCCCGCCCTCGACGCCTTCGCCGCTGCTCGACATGCCGAGCGTGGTGCCGAAGATCGCCGCCTCCAGGTCATGCACGGCGACGGCGTTACCACCCAGCAGGGCGTTGACGTAGCCGTTCTCGATGAACCAGATCAGGTCCTCGCGCGCCCGCGCGTGCACCAGCGCGGGGCCGACGACCCAGACGATGGTGCCCCCGTGCCGCTGCTCATCGCCCAGCAGCTCCGCGAGCACGCCGTAGTCCACCGGCCGTTCCCGCGAGACCTCGGTCTGCATGAAGCGGAACTCGTTGGCGCTGTGGCTGCCGCCCAGGAACCCCTCGCCGTGGACGTAGATGCCCTCGGTGCCGTCCTCGCTCGCGCCCAGCGCCACCGGATCGCCGCGGCGCACGCGGCGCGGCTCCGTGACGACGAGATCCGCGCCTCCGCCCGCGCCGCGCACCACGACGCAGTCCATGCGTGGCAGCCGCGGGCGGCGCCACGTGCCGCCGACCCGCAGGTAGGTCGGGAGGTTGGTGGTGGAAAAAAAGCCGTCGGGCATCACCCCGTCGGCCGGCGCGGGCGCGAAACGCGCGTCGGGCGCGCCCGCGAACGGCTCGGCGTCGAAACTCGGCGGTCGGTAGCGGAAGCGCGGACGCGTCACAGCGTCGCAAGATAGGCGGCGCTCTCGGGCCACACAACGGCACGTGGCGCTACATGAGCGAGACGGGATCGCGATCGACGATCACGCCGCGCGGGCGCGCCCGCCAGGCGCGCACCACCCGCCCCATCGCCCGCTCGTCCCGCTCCGCCTTCACCAACACGTGCCAGCGCCACCGCCCCTGGAGCCGCGGCAGGGGGCACGGCGCGGGCCCCAGCACCGTGAGGGCGCCCTCCAGGCGCTCCGCGCTCACCCGCCGCAGCCAGCCCGCCACCCGCTCGGCGGCGGCCTGGGCGGCGGCCGGGTCGGCGTGCACCGCGACGAACCGCGCCAGCGCCGCGTAGGGAGGATAGGCGGGGTGCGGCGGGGCGCGGAGCGGCAACTCCGCCACCGCGAACGCCGCCGGTGAGTGCGCCGCCGCCGCCCGGATCGCGTGGTGCTCGGGCGCCCGCGTCTGCACGACGACCTGGCCGCCCAGCGGCCCCCGCCCGGCCCGCCCCGCCACCTGGGCCACCAGCTGGAAGGTCCGCTCGGCCGCTCGGAAGTCGGGCAGGTGCAGCCCCACGTCGGCATCGACCACCCCCACGACCGTCACCCGCGGGAAATCGAGCCCCTTGGCGATCATCTGAGTGCCGAGCAGCACGTCCACCTCGCCCCGGGCCACCCGTTCCAGAATCCGGTGGTGCGCCCACTTCGTGCTGGTCGTGTCCAGATCCATGCGGGCGATCCGCGCCGCCGGGAACCGCAGGCCGACGAAGTGCTCGAGCTGCTGCGTGCCGATCCCCCGGCGGCGCTGGGTGGCGTGCCCGCAGGCGGGGCACAACGACGGGGGAGGCTCCTCGTGCGCGCAGTAATGGCAGCGGAGGGCCGGCGGGGTCTCGTGCACGGTGAGCGCGATGGCGCAGTGCGGGCAGTCGCGCACCGCGCCGCACGCGGGGCACTGCACGAAGCGCGCGAAGCCGCGGCGATTGAGGAGCAGCACCACCTGCTCGCGGCGCTCCAACGCGCCGCGCACCGCCTCGTCCAGCGTCACCGACCACGGAACGGCGCGCGCCTCCGGGACGCGCGGCGCGCTCCGCAGATCCACCACCGTCACCGGCGGCAGCGGCCGGTCGCCGATGCGGAGCGGCAGCTCGACGGCCCGGAGCCGCCCGGCGCCCGCGAGCGCGGCCGACTCGAGCGATGGCGTGGCGCTCCCCAGGATGACCCGCGCCCCCTCGAGCCGCCCCCGCACCAGCGCGACGTCGCGGGCGTGGTAGCGCGGGGCGGTACCTTGCTTGTAGCTCGCGTCGTGCTCCTCGTCGACCACGATTGCCCCGAGCCGCCCCACCGGCGCGAACACGGCGGAGCGGGGTCCCACCGCGACCCGCCGCTCGCCCCGCCGCAGCGCCCGCCATGCGTCGGTCCGCTCGGCGTCGGACAGACCGGAGTGGAGCACCGCCACCTGATCGCCGAACACGCCGCGGACCCGGGCGACCGTCTGCGGCGTGAGCGCGATCTCGGGCACCAGCAAGATCGCGCCGTGCCCCGCCGCCACCAGCCCACGCAGCACCTCGAGGTAGACGAGAGTCTTGCCGGCGCCCGTGACTCCCTGCAGCAGGGCCGCGCTCCCGGGGGGGACCTCCGCGATGGTCGCCACCGCCCGCCGCTGGTCCTCCGTCAACACGGGCGGCGGCGGCGCCGCGAGATCGGCGAACGGGTCGCGCGGGGCCGGCACGCGGTCGACGCGGGCGAGGCCCTGACGCACCAGGCCGTCGAGCACTGCGGGCGACACATGGAACCGCTCCACCAGGTGGCGAACTGGAGCCGATCCCCCCAGCGCTTCGAGGGCCTCGTACGCGGTGCGGCGTTTCGGGGCCCGGCGGAACGCCCGCTCGCGCTCGAGGAGGGAGCCGAGCGGCGGCCCGGTCAGCGCCGCCACGCGCTCCGCGCCCTCCGCCGGGCCGGCGGGCCGGGCGGCGCGCCACAGCGGCCCCGGCAGCAGGGCGCGCAGCGTGAGGCCGAGCGGCGCGCCGTAGTACTCGGCCACCCAGTGCGCCAGCCGCAGGAGGGCGGGCGAGAGCGCGGGTTCCTCGTCGGGAACGGCGAGCACCTCGCGGGCGGCGACGCCGGCCGCCGGCGCCGCGGTATCGGTCGCGGTCACCAGGCCCATGACGCGGCCGCCACGCAGCGGGACCACGGCGCGCGCGCCGGCGACGACGCGCCCCGCGAGCGCGGCCGGAATGCGATAGGTGTAGGGGCGAGCGACGGGAAGCGGGAGGACGACCTCGGCGAATGTAGCCCCGTGATTCATCAAGGGGCCACAGCCCGCCGCCGCACGCCGAGCCCCGGCCCCGCGGGGAGCCGAATCGGCCCCCCGTCGACCGTCGCGCCGACGAACGGATCGTTCACGGTCAGCGCCGCACCGTCCAGATCGGCGACGTCCACCAGCGGTGCGAGGTGCGCGGCCGCCGTGATCCCGAGCGAGCTCTCGATCATGCAGCCGATCATCACGAGCAGCCCGTGGGCGCGCGCCGTCGCGATCATGCGCAGCGCTTCGCGCAGCGAGCCGCACTTGGCGAGCTTGATGTTGATGCCATCGGCCGCACGGGCGACGTGCGGCACATCCGTCGCGATCAGACAGCTCTCGTCCACTACGACCGGCAACGTCGCCGCGCGCCGCACGGCGCCGATCCCCTCGAGATCCTCGGGGGCCAGCGGCTGCTCCAGTAGCTCGACGCCGAACTCCTCGAGCACCGGCAGCATGGCGAGCGCGCGCTCGCGACTCCATCCCGCGTTCGCGTCCACACGGATGGGCTTGTCGGTGGCGTCGCGGATCGTGCGCAGGATCTCCTCATCGCGGTCGGTCCCGAGCTTGATCTTGAGGATCTGGTAGGACGCGGCCTCCGCCACCTTGGCGCGCATCCGCTCGGGCGTATCGAGCCCGATCGTGAAGGACGACACGGGCGTGCGGACCGGGTCGAGCCCCCAGAGGCGGTAGAGCGGCTGGCCGAGGCGTTTGCCGACGAGATCGTGCAGCGCGGCGGACAGGGCCGCGCGGGCGGCGCCATTCCGCGGCAGCGCCTCCGCGAACCGGGCCTCCGCCGCCTCGAGGTCGAACGGGTCGGCCGGCAGATGGGGCGCGAGCCGGCGGAGACCCGTGAGCACGGTCTCCACCGTTTCACCGTAGTAGGCCGACGGGTCGGCTTCGCCCCAGCCCTCGAGACCGTCCGCGTCGCACAGGCGTACCCACACGGCGCCGTACTCGCTCTGGCCGCCGCGGGCGATGATGAACGGGTGACGGGTGGTGAGGGTAACGACCTCGGTCGCGAGCGTCAGAGCCATCGACTGCGATACAGCCACCACAGAGTGACCACCGACATCACCGCCATCGCCGCCAGCGCGCCGTAGAAGCCCCACGGGTGCTGCGTGCCCGGAATGACGCCGAAGTTCATGCCGAAGATGCCGCTGACCACGATCAGTGGAAGGGCCAGGATGGAAACGACCGACAACTGCTTCATGACCCGGTTGAGCCGGTTGGACGCCTGGGACAGATACGTTTCCAGCACGCCGCTCATCAGATCCCGAGTCGCATCGACCTGCTCCATGATCCGGATCGAATGGTCGTAGACGTCCCGGTAGTAGAGCTGGGTCTCCGGCCGGATGTAGCCGCAGGGGCGGTTGGTCAGGATGTTCAGCACCTCGCGCAGCGGGCCGATATGGCGCCGGAACGCGAAGGCCCCGCGCTTCGCCTTGAAGATCTCGTGGATCAGGCTCTCGTCGAACCGCTCGAACAGGCGCTCCTCGAGCTGGTCCACCAGCGTGTTGATCTGCTCCACCAGCGGGAAGTACGCATCCACCGACTGGTCGATGATGGCGTGCATCGTGCTCTCGACCCCGCGCGCGAGGAGGTCGGGGTTGCGCTGCAGGCGGTCGCGTACGGCTTCGCAGCTGGGCGACGCGATGCCGTGCACGGTGACGAGGAAGTTCTTGCCGAGAAAGAAGTAGAGGTTGAAGGTCTCGAAGTCGAACGGGTCGGGTGTGCCCTCGTCCAGCCGGATGCCCGCCATGACGACGAAGATGTAGCGGTCGTACTCCTCGAGCTTGACGCGCGTGCGCGGGGACAGCGTGTCCTCGACGGCCAGGGGGTGGAACTCGAACACCTTCTCCAGCAGCGCGTGCTGGTGCGTGTTCGTGCTGTCGAGATCCGCCCACAGCTCGCCTTCGCCCGACTGCACGATCTCGCGCAGCCGGGCCGGCGCCACGCTCTGCTCCAGCGTGCCGTCGGGACGCCGGTAGATGCTCTGGGGCCAGTGCTTGGAGGCCTGCGGCTGCGCGGCGGTGGCGGTCACGCCTGTAGTATAGACCGCCTCCGGGGTCAGGCAAGCGCGCGGACGTACGCCCGCGCGCCGGCCGCGAGCCGGTCGAGCCGGTAGCCCCCCTCGAGCACGCTGACGAGCGGCGCGGGGTGCGCCAGCTCCCGCAGCGCGACGGTCCACTCGGCCAGATCCGCGGGCTCCAGCGTGAACCCGCCGAGCGGATCGCCCGCCAGGCAATCGAACCCGGCCGAGACCAGCACCAGGTCCGGCCGCCAGCCGGCGACCGCGGCGCGCACCGCCGCGAGCAGGTCCGCCACGTAGGTCGCGCGCGGCAGACCGGGCGGGCGCGGCACGTTGAAGACGTTCCCCACCCCCCGCTCATCGGCCGCGCCGGTGCCCGGATACCACGGATACTGATGGAGTGACACGTAGCGGATCGTGGGATCTCGCTGCACGATCGCCTGCGTGCCGTTGCCGTGATGCACGTCCCAGTCAACGATCAACACCCGGGCGGCACCCAGCTGCTGCGCGTGACGCGCGGCGAGGACGGCGTTGTTCAGGAAGCAAAACCCCATCGCGCGCTCGGCCGCGGCGTGATGCCCCGGGGGGCGGGTGACGCCGAACGCGGGCGACCCGGCGAGCCCCTGCTCCACGGCGACCAGGGCTGCCCCCGCGGCCGCGAGGGCGGCCTCCCAGCTGCGCGGGCCCATCACGGTATCAGGGTCGAGCGCGCCGCCCCCGCGGCCGGCCAGCGCCGTGAGCGCATCCAGGTAGGCCGGCGGATGCACTCGCTCGAGCTCAGCACGCTCGGCCGCGCGCGCCTCCACCCACCGCAGGCCATCGAGCCCCGGGGCCCGGAGCGCCTCGAGCACGGCCGCCAGACGCTCGGGACGCTCGGGGTGACCGGCGCCGGGATGGTGGTGACGGCAGGAGGGGTGGAAGACGATCGTGGTCATGGGAGAGCGGGCTGTTAGCCGTTAGCGGTTGGCCGTTAGCCGGTCGCTACTGGCTAACGGCTAATCGCTGACGACCGACATCAGTTATCCAGGTGTCGTTTCTGCAACAGGTCCCGAATCGACTCCACTTCCGCCTTCATGTCCCGGCGCGCGCGCTCCAGCTCGTCGAGCCGCCGACGGTACCACGGCCATCCCACGACAAGGACGGCCGCGGCGGTGACGGTGAAGACCCCCCCAACGACGAGCAGCAGTGTGCGGTCGAGAGCGAGCCCCGCGTAGATCAGCAGCACCGCGTCGAGCAGCAGGAACCCGACCGCCAGCGTGGTGAGGGTGCGGCCGGCGCGCAGCCGGGGACGCGTCACCGGACGGGGCGGCGGCGCGCGGGGAGCACGATGAACGAGCTGTTGGTCTCCGCGCCGAGAGTGCCAACCCCGACCGACTCATCCAAGACCGTCGCGCCGCGGAACTTGACCACGTAGTCGTCCAGCCGCTCACCCGGGCGCCCGAGTGCGCGCTCGAGCGCCTGCCGCTTGAGCTCGGTCACCGGCGTCCCGGGCTCGACCGCCAGCATCACGTGATCCCATACGTCGGTCACCATGACCCGAACCGGAAACGTCGCGGGTGCCTCGACGATCACGTAACCTCCACGGCCGACTCGAGCGGCAGGGTGGACAGGAAGCGATCGACGGCCTGGTCGAAAAACAGCGTGGACGCCCGCACTCGACTCATCCCCCGTCCCCCGTCCCCCGTCCCCCCCTCGGACACGCTGAACACGACCTCTTCCCCGCCCTGCCCGCGCAGCACGATAAACCCCGGACCCTCCTTCTCGATGAAGGCGGCGGCATGGGGAACGCGCTCGGCGAAGAACGCCTTGGCGCGGGCGAGCACCTCAGGCGCCGCAAGGGCGACGGTCGCGGTGTGGGTCACGGGGATGGAAGATAGGGCGTGCCCTGCGTTTGTCACAGTGGCATCGGCGCCGTCAAATCCGGCGTAACCGATTGCCACGGAGGCAGATGGGAGGCGCTTCAACGCGCTGAGCGGGTTCGACTGGCAGTACCGCGACAGCGCCGCCGCGCCCTGGGTCCCGCCCGTGGACGTGCTCGAGGAGGCCGCCGGTCTACGGATCGTGGCCGAGGTTCGCGGCAGATCGACGTGCAGGTGGCGAGGGGCTGGGGACGGAGGGGACGGAGAGGGACGGAGGAGGACGGAGAGGGTCCCCTCTCCCCTCCCCCTACTGGAGCAGGCCGCCGAGCAGCTGCCGCAGGCGGTGCTCGACCTCCGAGTTGGGCACCGCCGTGGCGCCGGCATCGCGAGCGGCGCGCAGCAGGTCCGCGCGCACATGGGCGCCGTACGCGATAACCGGAGTCCCCCGTCTCGCAAGGATGCGGACGAGGTGTTCCCAGTCCGGACCATCGATCTCGATCACCGCCAGCTCACAGGCCGCCGCGTCGCGTACCAGCTCGCCGCCCGCCGCAGCCACGACGGCGCCGAGCTTCGAGCGGAACACGAGATCGCGCGCGGCGAGGAAGACCTTGCTAGGCATCGATGGGTTCCACGTTCGCCGCCGCCGTGGTCACCCGGCCGCCCCGAAAGAGCTGCCCCAGGGATGCCGCCGCCGGTATCACGAGGATCGCATCGCCGGGAGGCGGCTCCTCGAGCCCCTCGAGCGTGAGAAACAGCGGCGGCGGGACACCAGTCGGCATGAGCACGCGATAGCGCCGCCCATGCCATGCGACGTCCAACGTTTGCCGCTTCCCGCTTCCCGCTTCCCGCTCGATGAACACGTCGTCATCCACGCGATACACGCCGTCCGCCACGCGCTCGCCCGACCGATAGAAGGCCGGATCGAACGGCTGCCCTTCGTGGCGGGCGAAATTCTGCTCCGCCGCCCAGTCGAACGCTTCCAGCGCGTCCGCGCGGGCGCGCCACTCGAGGTGGTGCCGCAGCTCGTGACTAAGCGTTTCCCAGGCCTGCTCCCGCCAGTCGAAATCGCCGTGGCGGGCCAGCGCCGCGAAGGAGCCGTGGTACAGGACCACCTGCGACTGGAGATCCGCGCCGCCGCCGCTCCATTCGAGCGGGATGCACTCGCCCATGGTATAGACGTCGGCGCGCACGGGATGGGGCACGGTCTTGGGGCTGACTTCGACGGTGGCGATCCCGTCGAGGAAACCGCGGGGCACCTCGCGGACGAGGCGCTCGATCATGGCGCGGAAGTCGTCGAACAGCATGGGAGGTCGTGGAGGACGGTGGAGGTTGGGGGAGGTCCTCCACCACCTCCACCGACCTCCAACACGTCCCCCAGGCTCAGTCCCCCACCTTCTCCCTCAGGTAGTCAGCGAGCCGCTCGGCGGCGACCCGCTCCTGAACGAGGGTATCCCGGTCCCGCACCGTGACCGTCTGATCCTGGACGGACTGCCCGTCGATCGTGATACCGAACGGCGTGCCGGCCTCGTCCTGGCGCCGATAACGCCGGCCGATCGAGCCGCCGTCATCGTAGAACACGTTGAAGCGACGCCGCAAGCCGTCGAAGATGCGGCGCGACAGCTCGGGCATCCCGTCCTTGTTGACCAGCGGGAACACGGCCGCCTTGAGCGGGGCCAGCCCCGGATGCAGCCGCAGCACGACCCGCTTCTCGCCCGCCACCTCGTCCTCGTGATAGGCATCCACCAGCAGCACCAGCGTCGTGCGATCCGCGCCGGCCGAGGTCTCGACGACGAACGGGATGAAGCGCTCCTCGGTCGCGGGATCCCGATACTCGAGCTTCTTGCCCGAGGCCTCCTGGTGTCGGGAGAGATCGTAGTCCCCGCGGTTGTGGATGCCCTCGAACTCCTGCCATCCGAAGGGGAACTCGTACTGGATGTCGAAGGCGTCCCGCGCGTAGTGGGCCAGCTCCTCCTGCGTGTGCCGGTGGAAGCGCAGCTTCTCCGGCCGGATGCCAAGCCCGGTGAGCCACTGCATGCGCTCGTCGCGCCACCGCTCGAACCACTCGCCGTCCGTTCCGGGCTTCACGAAGAACTGCATCTCCATCTGCTCGAACTCACGGGTCCGGAACGTGAAGTTCCCCGGCGTGATCTCGTTGCGGAACGCCTTGCCGATCTGGGCAATGCCGAACGGGATCCTCTGCCGTGAGGACTGCTGGACGTTGAGGTAGTTGACGTAGATGCCCTGGGCCGTCTCGGGCCGCAGGTACACGACGGCCGCGGCCTCTTCGACCGGCCCCATGAACGTCTTGAACATCAGGTTGAACAGGCGCGGCGCCGTAAGCGTCCCCTTGTTGCCGCACACGGGACACTGTCCCGTGGGCTCGCCCGGCGTGCCCTTGAGACGGGGATCATCGGCCCGGAAGCGGTTCTTGCACTGCTTGCAGTCCACCAGGGGGTCGGTGAAGCCCGCCACGTGCCCCGACGCCTCCCACACGCGCGGGTGCATGAGGATCGCCGCGTCGAGCCCCTCGATGTCGTCCCGCTCGTGCACCATGGACCGCCACCAGCGCGCTTTGACGTTGTTCTTGAGCTCGACGCCGAGCGGCCCGTAGTCCCACACGGAGCCGAGGCCGCCGTAGATCTCGGACGACTGGAACACGAAGCCGCGCCGCTTGCACAGCGACACGAGCCTGTCCATGGTGTTGTCGGATGCGGGCATGGCCGCGGGAAGATAGAAACCCGTCAGGCACGCGGCAACCCGAGTACCTCGCGCACGCCGCGCTCGGCGAGGCGGGCGATCGCCGGGCCGTCGAGCAGCGTGCCGTCGCCCGCGAGCATCCGCACATCGGGCCACGCCAGCTCGATCCCGCCACGCAGCGCGCCGGCGATCACCACGGCCCGTTTTCGCGCCGCCCGCGCGCGCTGCAGCACCTCACCCACCACCTTCCCGGCAAGCGACGTCAGGTCGACCGCGCCCTCACCCGTGAGCACGAGATCGGCCCGCGCCAGCGCGGCGTCGAAGCCAACGCGCTCCAGGACCCAGCCGGCGCCTCCCACCAGCTCGGCACCCGCGAAGAACGCGAGCCCGGCGCCGAGTCCCCCGGCCGCCCCGCCGCCGGGCAGCGCCGCGAGCTCCGGCCGGCCGTGCCGGGCCATCAGCTCCGCGAGGCGAGTCAGCCCCGCGTCCAGACGCTCGACATCCGCCGCTGAGGCGCCCTTTTGAGGCCCGAAGACCCGCGCCGCGCCCTCGGGGCCGACCAGCGGGTTCGCCACGTCGGCCAGGGCCACGACCCGCGCCGACAGGGTCCAGCCCGGCTCGAGCGCGGCCAGCGCCGCGAGCGCCCCTCCGCCCTCCGGCAGCTCCTGTCCGGAGGCGTCCTTCAGCCGCCACCCCAGAGCCCGCGCCGCGCCGGCACCGCCGTCTACCGTGGCGCTGCCCCCCAACCCGACCACGACCGTCGCCGCCCCGCGCTCGGCCGCCACGGCGACGAGCTCACCGACGCCACGGCTCGTGGTGACTTGTGGCTTGCGCTCCCGGACCTGAAGGAAGCGCAGTCCGCAAGCCGCCGCGCTCTCGATGATCACCGTCGCTTCGTCGATCCAGCCGATCTCCGCCTCCACGGGCTGCCCCAGCGGGCCCGTGACGGTCACCGGCTCGCGCAGCGCACCGGGGGCCAGTACGGCGTCCAGGAGCCCGTCGCCCCCGTCCGCCAGCGGACAGGCGAGCACGAGCGCGCCGGGCGCGGCTCGGCGCGCCCCCTCGGCCAGGGCCTCGGCCACGACGCGAGGGCCGAGCGAGCCCTTGAAGGCCGTCGGGGCGACCAAGATCGAGACGGGCATCAGGTCATGCGGAACGCACGGACTGACGTGACGGTGAAGGCACTCTGCAATGCTCCCGAACGGTGTGAAAAAACGTATGTGATGAATGTGATGCAGGTTACAGATTGGGCACTGAACTTGCTAGAAGGTAGAGTAGAGTAATCTCTGTCAAGGGCAAACCGTCGGCGACGGCGGGGCGCAAAGCCAAGGGGTCTCGTGTTGAGTACCCGAGACAGCCCAGCTGCCAGAGGTTCGGCAGCGGCCTCGTTCCTTGGACAGGGAGCGGGGCCGCTGTTCGTTCCCGGGCCCCGGTCACCGCGTCGTTCCGTTCGCATCGGGTTCTAGGGCGCACGATGTCGGGCGGGCGATAACCCCCTGGGCCTAAGAACCCAGGGGGTTTCTTCTTCCCCCCGCAACAGACGGACAGACGCATGGACGCACAGACAGACGCACAGGCGCGGAGGCGCACAGCAGGGGACGGGTCGTCGGCGTCAGGCAGCAGGTAGACCTACTTCCTGTCGGCCGCGACCTGTTCACCATCTGTGCGTCTGCGGCGTCTGTGCGTCCACACCTGTGCGTCTGTCCATCCTACGCCTCGATGATTTGGTCTCTCCGGGTTCCCACGCTCACGTACCTGATCGGTGCGTGCACCAGGTCCTGCAGTCTGTCGAGGTACGCACGGGCTGGCGGGGGCAGGTCGGCCAGGCGGCGAACAGCCGTGATCGGCGCCTGCCATCCCGGAAGCGTCTCGTAGATCGGCTCGATGCGCTCGAACCCCTCGACGTCGGCCGGCATGCTGTCGAGCACGTCACCGCCCTGGCGATACCCCACGCACACGGGAATCTCGGCGAAGCTGTCGAGCACGTCGAGCTTCGTGACGGCGAGACCGGTGAGCCCGTTGACCCGCACCGCGTAGCGCACCACCACGGCATCGAACCAGCCGCAGCGCCGCGGGCGGCCGGTGGTGGCCCCGAACTCGTCGCCCAGCTGCCGGATGCGCTCGGCCACGGCCGGCGGGGCTTCGGTCGGCAGGGGTCCGTTCCCGACGCGCGTCGTGTAGGCCTTGACCACGCCGAGCACGGCGTCCAGGGCCGTGGGGCCGATCCCGGCCCCCACCGCGGCGCCACCGGCGGTGGTATTGGACGACGTGACGTAGGGGTAGGTCCCGTGGTCCACGTCGAGCAGGGCGCCCTGCGCGCCCTCGAGCAGCACCGACTCGCCCCGCCCCAGGGCCTCGAAGACCACGCGTCCCGCGTCCACCGCGAGCGGCAGGAGCCGGGGGGCGAGACGCGCGAGCAACGCCCGGTGCTCGGCGGCGTCGGCGCGCTCGGGCGATCCCAGGAGGTTGAGCATCTGGTTCGCCGCCTCGACCCGCGCAGCCACCAGGTCCTGCGCCCTCGCCAGTTGGCGCAGGTCGCCGACCCGGACCCCGCGACGCCCGAACTTGTCCTCGTAGGTGGGGCCGATCCCCCGGCCCGTCGTGCCGATCCGGTCACGCTGCTCCCGGGCGCGATCCAGCAGCTTGTGGTAGGGCAGCGTCAGGTGTGCCCGGTCGGACACGAAGACCCGGTTCTCCACGCGGATCCCGCGCGCGATGAGCGCGTCCAGCTCGGTGAAGAAGGTTTCCGGGTCGAGCACGACGCCGTTGCCCACGAGGCAGACCGCGCCCTGGAGGATCCCGGAGGGGATCTGATGCAGCACGACTTCTTCGGTCCCCGTGTGGACGGTATGGCCTGCGTTGGCGCCGCCCTGATAGCGCACGACGAGGTCGGCGCGCTCGGCGAGCACGTCGACGATCTTGCCCTTCCCCTCGTCGCCCCATTGGGCGCCCACGACTACGACGCAGTGGGTCTTGGGTCCGAACACGGTGTCCCTCTCAGCAAAAACGCCCCAGCAAAGCGGGGCGTGGGTATCCTCTGATGAAAGGTAGGGGTCGCGGCCGACGCCGTCAACGCGACCCGGGCCGAGCGCCGCGGCCCATGGTCCGTTGACCGCACGTTGACGCGTTCATCGATGTTTCTTGCCATGACCAACGAGGGCGCCTACCTTGCCGCCATGGCGTCCAACGCCCCGATCACCGCGGACGAGCTGTTGCGGATGAGCATTCCGAACAAGCACGTCGAGCTCGTCCGTGGCGCCCTGGTCGTGCGCGAGCCGGCGGGAGGCCGGCACGGCTGGGTGACCGTGCGGCTGACCGCGCCCCTCGCCGCCTTCGTGCAGGCAAATGACCTGGGGCACGTGTATGCGGCGGAAACCGGCTTCAAGCTCGCCACGCAACCGGACACCGTCCTGGCTCCGGACATCGCTTTCATTAGCCGCGAGCGCTTCCCCGATCCGGTGCCGTTGGGATACCCGCCGCTCGCGCCCGATCTGGTCGTCGAGGTCGTATCCCCGAGCGACCGGCCGGGGGAAGTGGTGACCAAAGTCGCGGATTGGCTCAACGCCGGGACGCGGCTGGTGTGGGTGCTGGACCCCGAGGAGCGGCGGGCCGTCGCCTACCGGCCGGCCGGCATCCCGACGCGCCTCACCGTGGACGACGTGCTGAACGGCGAGGACGTGGTGCCGGGGTTCTCCGTGCCGCTCGCCGACATCCTGTAGAGATCGGGAAACGGGAAACGAGAAACGGGAAACGGGAAGAACTGCCCTACGTGTCCCGTTTCCCGTTTCCCGTTTCCCGCTGCCGTGCTCTCGCAACGACCCCCGCCACGCGCTCCGCGACCTTCGTCACCCCCTCGAGCGTCAGTCGTTCCGCCGTATCGCGCTTCGTATGCACGATCCTGGCGGTTTCCCAGTTCCCCTTGAGGATCGTCACGCACTCGCGCGCCACTCGTGCGAGGATGAGGCCATCCACGAACACCGGGAGCGCGCGGAACCGACGCGCGCCGAGCGCCGCGACGACGGCGTCCACGACGGACCCCGGGCGATGCACGAACGCGATCGTCCTGCCGCGATCGTCGATGCCGTCGAAGTTGATGACGGCGGTGTCGCGCAGGAGCGCCGGCTGCGCTTTGACGAGTGCCGTCGCCCCGACCAGACCGAACTCCTCGGCGTCGGGTAGGATGACGCCGACCGGAGCGTCGCGAGGAAGCCGGTCCACGGTGGCGAGGACCGCGAGGACGCCCGTCGCGTTGTCTACGGCGCCGGGGGAATCCCGGATCCACGCGTTCATTGCCAACAACCCACCGCCGAGCAGGGCCAGCGCCGAGGCCGCGATCCAGGCGCGCGGGCCCGCCGGCACGCCGGCGAAGTGCCCGACCGTCAGGGCACCCAGGGCGACCACCGCTACAGCAACGAGTGCCACAGCATAGAGGCGCGTCGCCATCGAGATCGGCTGCCCCTTGGCGTCGGAGTGGGCCACGAGCCACACGGCGATCGGCGAGGACGGGCGAGTGGCGACCAGGGTGAGGGCCTCCGTCCCTCTCGTGCCCATGTGGGCCACCAGCACGCGGCGGAGCGGGGTGCCAGCGAACAGCAGGAGCGCTCCGGTGCCGATCACGACCGCCTGCGCTACCAGCAAGGGGTTCCCGCTCGCCGACTCGATGACGCCGAAGAGCCCGAGACCGGCGAGCAGAAGGCCGCCACAGCCCACGACCGCCAGGGAAACGGGAGACGCTGTGAACCGATGCTCCGTGACGGCGAACCCGCGCCGAGCCAGCTCGCGCTTCAGGGTGTCCCGGATCCGCGCGTGCCCCGCGCTCCCCACGAGCCGCGGCACCGCCAGCTCGCCGAGGAGCGCGCGGTACTCGGTCACCGCGTCACGAGCCGCGCCACCCGCTCCCGGTCGCCCGGCGACAGCGGCGCGAGCGGCGCCCGCACGGGCCCGCCGTACAGCCCGACCGCCTCCATCGCCGCCTTCACGCCCGCGGGTCCCAGCTTCCCGACGATCTCGCGGTCGAGCGGGATGAGCGCCTCCTGAATGGCGCCCGCGCGCGCCCGGTCCCCCGCCCCGTACGCCGCCACGAGCGCCGCGCACGGCTCGGCCGCGAAGCACGCCACGCCGACGACACCGCCGTCGCACCCCAGCGCGAGCCCCTGGTACAGCAGGGACGCCGAGCCCACCAGCATCACCCAGCCCGGCGCGGCCTCGCGGTACGCCGCCAGGTTCTTCGCATCGCCCGACGAATCCTTGGCGCCGACGATGCGCTCGTGGGTGGAGAGCTGCCGGATGAGCCCGGGGTCGAGCGGCAGGTGGGTGTACTTGGGGATGTTGTAGATCAGCACCGGCACCGGGCTCGCGTCGGCGACGGCACGGAAATGATCCACGAGGCTCGCGGGCGAATGCGCGGTACTGAAGTAGCCGGGCGGCCGGACCAGCACCGCGTCCGCGCCTTCGGCCGCCGCCGCCTGCGTGAGCGCGATCGTGGCCCGCGTGGACTCCGCCCCGGTCCCGGCGATCAGCCAGCGGCCGTCCGGAATCACGTCCCGCGCCGCCGCGATCAGCACGCGCTGCTCCTCCGCCTCGAGCAGCGGCGCCTCACCCGTCGAGCCCGCCACCACGATCCCGTCCAGGCCCGCGGCGACGAGGGTGCGGGCGTTCGACCGCATCCGCTCCGGGACGACGTTGCCCGTGCGGGCGTCGAACGGCGTCGTGATGGGTGCGAGCACACCCGCCACGCGGGCGCCGGCGCCGGCCATCTCAGTAACCCGCGTCCGCGTCCACCAGGTTGCCCAGCGGCGCGCCCGCCAGGTAGCGACCGATGTTCGCGACGATCAGCGCCGTCTCCCGCTCCCAGAACCTGGTCGTGACGGCGGCCACGTGCGGGCTCACCAGCACCCGGGGATGGCGCCACAGGGGATGCCCCGGCGGCAGGGGCTCCGTGGCGAAGACATCGAGCGCCGCCCCGCGGAGCCGCCCCGCCACGAGCAGCTCGAGCAACGCCCCCTCGTCGAGCAACGAGCCGCGCGCGACATTGACGACGATCGCGTCACGCGGGAGGCGCGCGAGCACCGGACGCCCCACGGCCCCGGCGGTCGCCGTCGTGTGCGGAGCGGCGATCACCAGCACGTCGCTCTCGCCGGCGAGACGCGGGAGGTCGTCGGGCCCCCCGACCCAGCGTAGCCCGGCGGGCCCGTGCGGGGGGCGCCGCCGCACTCCGGCCACGCTCATCCCCAGCGCCGTCGCCCGGCGGGCCACCGCCCCCCCGATGCCGCCCAGGCCCACCAGCCCCAGGCGCAGCTCCGCGAGCTCCCGGACCGGTGAGCGACCGTCGGTGAACTCGTCCTTGGCCCACCGGCCGGCGCCCTGGGCCTCGAGCATCCAGTCCAGGCCCCGGGCGAAATAGGCGATTGCGGCGATGACCCAGTCGGCGATCGGCTCCGCGTGCACGCCGGCCGAGTTCGTGAGCGCGATCCCCGTGCCCGCGAGCCGCGGCAGGATGCCCCCGACGCCCGCCGACCCGCTGTGCGCCCAGCGCAGCGTGCCGCGACCCGCATCGACGACCCGGGTCGGGACACCCCAGCCGAGGTACACCTCGGCGCCGCTGGCCGCCGCCGCCGCGGCATCGGACCCGACGCCGCCGTCCCCGTCGGAGCTCGCCGGCGTCTCCACGACCACCACGTCCCACCCCGCGCCCAGGGCGGTGCGAATCGCTGCCACCGTGGCGGCCGGCACCCGCCAGGCCGCACGCGGGGAGGTCAGGTCAATCACCAGGCGCCGCGTCACTCGCCCGTCGAGACCGTCCGCACGCCCGGATGGTGGAGCAGGGCGACCATCACCTGATCGTGCAGCCGCTTGGGGCCCCGCAGGTGGAGCTCCATGACGAGGTCCGTGTTCTCGCGCCGGCTCGCCTGGCGCTCGATCTCGATGCCGACCCGCCGTACGACCGCCTCCAGATCCGCCACCACCTGCGGGTCGGGGCGCGCATGAATCGTGATGCGGCTCCTCGTCGCCACCCGGCGCTCGATGAGGTTCTCGACCCGGCCCAGGCCCTGCAGGACGACGATCACCATGAGCGTTGTGCCGACGGCCTCGAGGTAGAACCGCGCCCCGAGGGCCAGCCCGATGGCGGCGACGACCCAGATCGTCGCGGCACTCGTGAGACCGACGACGGCACCGCGCGCGTGCAGGATGGTGCCCGCGCCGATGAAGCCCACCCCCGTCACGATCTGGGCGGCCACGCGGGTCGGATCGGCGCCCGTCCCGGCCATCGTGATGGACAGCTTGGTGTACAGCGCCGACCCGATGCAGATGAGGATGTTGGTCCGCAGCCCGGCGGGCTTGCCCTCGATCTCACGCTCCAGCCCGACGGCCCCGCCGAGCACCGTGGCGAGGACCAGCTGGAGCATGAGCTCCAAACGGAAGATCTCGACGATGCGCGTGAGCAGCTCGCCCATCAGGCCTCCGCAGCGCCGAGGAACCCCATGCGCCGTCGCGCTTCGGCGATCGTGCGGCGCGCCAGGGCGCGCGCGCGCTCGGCGCCGCCGCGCAACGCATCGTCGACGCGCCGCGGGGCTGCGCGCAGCGCCTGCGCCCGCTCGCGCATGGGCGCCAGGGTCGCTATCATATTGTCCGCCAGCACCCGCTTGCAGTCGAGACACCCCCACCCCGCCGTCCGGCACTTGTGCGCCACGTCCGCCTGCGTGGCGGGCGGAGAGAACCCCTGATGGATTGTATAGATGTTGCAGATGTCGGGGTTGCCGGGGTCCTTGCGGGTCACGCGCGCGGGATCGGTCGCGGCGGGCCGCAGCTTCTCCCAGATGACCTCGGGCGGATCGAACAGGCCGATCGTGTTGCCCAGGCTCTTGGACATCTTCGCTTGCCCGTCGAGGCCGAGGACGCGCTTCGCGCTCGAGAGCAGCGCCTGCGGCTCGGGAAAGAAGCCCTCGCCGAACCGGGCGTTCCAGCGGCGCGCGATCTCCCGCATCAGCTCCAGGTGCTGGAGCTGGTCTTCCCCCACCGGCACCAGCGTGGCCCGGTACAGCAGCACGTCGGCGGCCTGCAGCACGGGATAGGCGAGCAGCCCGGCGGCCACGCTTTCCTGCCGCTGGCTCTTGTCCTTAAACTGCGTCTGTCGCTCCAGCTCCCCGAGGGGGGTGACCGTCGTGAAGAACCAGCTCAGCTCGGTGTGCTCGACCACGTGCGACTGGACGAACAGGATGCAGCGCTCCGGATCGAGGCCGGCGGCGAGCAGCCCGAGCGCCATCTCACGGGTTCGCTCGGCCAGGGTCGCCGGCTCGTACGGCTGCGTGATGGCATGCAGGTCCACGACACAGAACAGACACTCGTGCTCGTCCTGGAGCCGCACCCAGGTCTGCACCGCCCCGAGGTAGTTGCCGATGTGCAGCTCGCCCGAGGGCTGGATGCCTGAGAACACGCGCGCCATGGCGCTGCAAGCTACGGCGCCGGGGAGGGGAGCCGCAAGGTGCGGAAGCGCTTGGACTTAGTCGAGGTCGCCGCGCGGGCGGCGCGCCGTGCCGCCCGCTTCCTGCGCGCGGTGCGCCGCCCCACGCCCGAGGCGTGGACCGAGAAGAGCCGTCACGACTTCGCGACGGACGCCGATCGCCGCGCCGAAACGCTGATCGGCGAGGTCCTGACGTCCGCCGTGCCCGGGTCCGTGGTCATCGGGGAGGAGCTCTCGCCCACCACGCCGCGCGGCGACGGGGTGGCCTGGATCGTGGACCCGCTCGACGGCACCACCAACTTCCTGCACGGCTACCCGCAGTACGCGGTCTCGATTGCCGCCGTGCACGACGGCGTCCTGGCGGCCGCGGTGGTGCATGACGTGCCGCGCGGACTCGTGTACCGCGCGGCGGGCGGGCGCGGGGCGTGGCTCGGCCGGACCCGGCTCGCAGTCTCAGGGATCGGCGATCCGCGCCGTGCGCTGTTCGGCACCGGGTTCCCGTTCCGCGACCTTCAGCTGCTCGAGCCCTACCTGCGGCAGTTCGCCGCGATCACCCGGGCCGCCAGTGGCATCCGCCGCGCCGGCTCGGCCGCGCTCGATCTCGCGGACCTGGCAGCGGGCCGGTTCGATGGCTTCTGGGAGCCCGCCCTCGCGCCCTGGGACGTCGCCGCCGGTGTGCTGCTCGTGCGCGAGGCGGGCGGCACCGTGACCACGTTCGACGGCAGCGATGACGTTCTGCACCACGGCTCGATCGTTGCCGGCAACCCGGCCATGCACCGCTGGCTCATCGATCTGCTCGGGAGCGCCTGAATGCCGACACCGCTGGTCGAATGCGTGCCGAATTTCTCGGAAGGGCGGAACCCCGAGACCATCGGGCTCCTGCGCCGGGCGATCACCGCGGTGCCCGGAACCCGGCTGCTCGACGTGCAGACCGATCCGTCGCACCACCGGTCCGTGCTGACCTTCGTGGCCCCCCCCGAGGCCGCCGCCGAGGCGGCGTTCCAGGCGATCCGCGTCGCGCGCGACCGGATCGATCTGACGCGCCACGCCGGTGAGCACCCCCGCATGGGCGCCGCCGACGTCGTGCCCTTCGTGCCCGTGCGGGACGTCACGATGGACGACTGTGTCGCGCTCGCCCGCCGCCTGGGAGAGCGCGTCGGCCGGGAGCTCGACATCCCCGTCTACCTCTACGCGCGGGCCGCCACCCGCCCCGAGCGCGAACGGCTCCCCGGCATCCGCAAAGGCGAGTTCGAGGGCCTGCGCGAGCGAATCGGCAGCGACCCGGCGGCCGACCCCGACTTCGGGCCCCGCCGCATCCACCCGACGGCCGGCGCCACGGCGATTGGCGCGCGGCCGTTCCTCGTCGCCTACAACATCTACCTCGACACCGGCGACATCGGGATGGCGAAAGAGATCGCGAAGAAGATCCGCACGTCGAGCGGGGGCCTGCCGGCGGTGCAGGCGAGCGGCTTCGCCGTCGAGGGGCAGGCGCAGGTGTCGATGAACCTGCTCGACGTGGACGTCACGCCGCCCGCGGTCGTGTTCGCGGCGGTCGAGGCGGAGGCCCGCGCGCGTGGCGGCGGCGTGGCCCGATCCGAGATCGTCGGGCTCGTGCCGGAGCGCGCCCTGCTCGGCGCCGCCGGGGCGGCCCTCAAGCTGCCCGACGCCGCCGCGCACGGGCTCGAGGCCAAGATCCGGGCCGCCGAGGGGCCCACGCTCGACGGCTGGCTCGAGGAGCTGGCGAGCGCGGCGCCCGTGCCCGGCGGTGGCAGCGCCGCGGCGGTGGCGGGCGCGATCGCGGCGGCCCTGGTGGCGATGGTCGCGCGGCTGACGCTGGGGCGCAAGGCGTACGCGGAGGTGCAGAGCCAGGTCGCGGAGATCCTGACGCGCGCCGACCGGCTGCGTGCCGAGCTGCGCCGCCTCGCCGACGTCGATGCGGCGGCCTACGCCGCGGTGAGCGCAGCGTACAAGGTGCCCAAGGACGACCCCGCCCGCGGGCGGGCGATCGATCAGGCGCTCCTGGGCGCCGCCTCGGTGCCGCTCCTGGTCGCCCAGCTCGCGGCGGGTGTGCGGCTGCTCGCGAGGGACATGGAGCGGATCGGGAACAAGAACGCCCGTTCCGACGCACAGGTGGCCGTGGGGCTGGCGGGCGCGGCCGTCACCGGCGCGCTGGCCAACGTACGGGTGAATCTGGCCGCCCTGTCCGACGCGGCGCTGGGAGCGACGCTCGCGAGTGAGGCGGACCGCTTGGAGCGGGAGGCTACGCCGCCGTCGTGAGGATGCGGGGCGGGCCGCCGTTGGCGCCCACCGCCACGGTGTGCTCGAAGTGCGCCGAGAGCGACCCGTCGGCCGTCACCACCGTCCACCTGTCCTCGAGGGTACGGATCTCGGGGCCGCCCGCGTTCACCATCGGCTCGATGGCGAGCGTCATGCCCGGCACCAGGCGGGCGCCGCGCCGCGGCGTGCCGTAGTTGGGCACCTGTGGCTCCTCGTGGAAGCTCGCGCCGATGCCGTGGCCCACGAGCTCCCGCACGACCGAGTACCCGGCGGCCTCGGCGACCTGCTGCACCGCGTGGCCGATGTCGCCGACGTGGTGGCCCGCCACGGCCTGCGCCACCCCGGCCGCGAGCGCCTCCTGCGTGACGGCGAGCAGGCGGCGGGCGTCCGTGGCGATCTCCCCCACCGGGAAGGTGGCCGCGGCATCGGCGTGCAGGCCCTCGAGCCAGACTCCGACGTCCACGCTCAGGAGATCGCCGTCGCGGAGCACTCGTGTGGCGGACGGGATGCCGTGCACCACTTCGTGGTTGATCGACGTGCACAGGGTCGCGGGGAAGTCGTACAGCCCCTTGAACGAGGGGCGCGCGCCCGGATGGCTGCGGATGAAGTCCTCGGCGAGACGGTCGAGCTCATCGGTGGAGACCCCGGGCCGCGCGGCCCGGCCCACGAGTGCCAGGGTCGCTGCGACGATGCGGCCTGCCGCGGCCATCGTCTCGATCTCGCGCGCCGACTTGATCGTGATCATCGCCCGATGAGACGCTTGATCTCCTCGGCGATGTCCTCGACGGATCCCGTGCCGGGCACGCGGTGCACCACCCCGCGCTGGGCGTAATGCGCCACGAGGGGCGCGGTATCGCGCTGGTAGGTGCGCAGGCGGGCGCCGATCGCCTCCGGGGTGTCGTCGGACCGGCCTTCGATCCCGGCGCGCCCCCGCAGCCGCCGGACGAGCTCGTCCTCCGGAACGTCGAGCAGCAGCACGTGATTGAGCCGCTGTCCGCGCTCGCCCAGCAGCTTGTCCACCAGCTCGGCCTGGGCCTGGGTGCGCGGAAAGCCGTCCAGCAGGGCGCCCTCCTGCGCGCCGGGCTTGCCGAGCTCCGCCTTGATGAGGTCGAGGATGACCGTGTCGGGGACGAGCGCCCCCTTGTCCATGTAGCGTTGCGCCTCGCGGCCGAGCCGGCTGCCGGTGCGCACCGCCTCCCGCAGGATCTCGCCGGTCGCGATCTTCGGCACGCCGAGGCGCTGCGCGAGGAGCTGGCCCTGCGTCCCCTTCCCCGAGCCCGGCGGACCAAGGATCAGGATGAACACGGGGGCGGCCCTAGAAGCGTTGCCGCCCGCGGAACTTGAGCCGGCCTTCCTTCATGAAGCCGTCGTAGTGCCGCAGCAGGAGGTGCTGCTGGATCTGTTGCACGGTGTCGAGCGCCACGCCGACGACGATCAGGAGGGCCGTGCCTCCGAAGCCGAACGGCATGTTGAGGTAGTTGAAGACCACGATCGGGAGCATCGCGACAAACGTGAGGAACAGGGCCCCCGGGAGCGTGATGCGCGACAACACGTCGTCGATGTAGTCCGCGGTGGCCGCCCCCGGCTTCACGCCCGGGATGAACGCCCCCTGCTTCTTGAGGTTCTCCGCCAGGTCGACCGGGTTGAAGATGATCGACGTGTAGAAGTAGGCGAAGAAGACGATGAGGACGGCGCTCGAGATGACGTACAGCCAGGACGTCGTGTTGAAGTACTGGGCCAGCTCCTTGAGGCGCGGGCTCCCCACGAACGTGGCCAGCGTACCCGGCACGATGATGAGCGACTGCGCGAAGACGATCGGCATCACGCCCGCCGAGTTGATGCGCAGCGGGATGAAGGTCTTGCGGCCCTCCTGCACGCGCCCCCGGCCCATCATTTTGCGGGGGATCTGGATCGGGATGCGGCGCGCGGCGACCGTGACCGCCACCGTGAAGCCCACGACCAGCACCATGACGCCGAGCACGAGCAGCAGCTTCGGGAAGGTCAGCGTCCGGCT
>Ga0187893_10004527_pt1 | contig 26316 bp, 20 predicted proteins | sample MA1701074metaG_FD_139574 | JGI IMG/M metagenome (GOLD analysis project Ga0187893, IMG submission 139574) | White microbial mat communities from a basaltic lava cave in the Kipuka Kanohina Cave System on the Island of Hawaii, USA - MA170107-4 metaG ... | reverse complement strand
TACTCGCATGCCCCACGACGTGTTCATCGGGTACTCTCGCCGCGACTCGGCCGCTGCTGGTTCCGTTGTCGAGCATCTCGGAGGACTGGGCCTTTCCTGCTTCCGGGACGTGGATGGCATACGTGGCTCCGCGGAGTGGGTGCGGTCCATCACGACTGCCATCAAGGACTGCTCTGTCTATCTTTTCCTGATTTCGCATTCCTCGGTTGCCGCCGACTCTTGGGTTCAGGACGAGATGCACTTCGCCCGTCAGGCCGGAAAGAGGTTCGTGCCGGTCGTCCTGGATCGCGAAGTACGTCTTGCGGATGATCTGTCCTTCTACCTAAGCCGATACCAATTTGTCCATTTGGGCGATCTGTTGCAAGACGCCCTGGAGAAGGTTGGAGAAGTTGTCTTGGCGGCTGTCGACCAGGAGAAGTTTCCAGCCGCTTACCAGGACTCCGCCGATGTCAGCCGCCGATCCACCTACTGTCTCGCCGCATTAGAGCATCTCGGGTTGTTCGTTGGGGAAAACACCCACGGTTTAGCCACTCCGATTGGTAACGCTTACGTGCTCCATTCAAACCAGGATGCGTATCTAGGCCATCAGATGAGGAACGTCCCTCGCACCTCGGAGTTCGTGCTGGACGCTGAGGTTCATCACCTGGACGGCCCGGGCGATGAATGGTTCGGGTTCGAGTTTGGGGACGCTCACCCTGGAGATCGCCTCCAGTTCCTCGTTCGCGCCGATGGTTGGCTCCGGGTTGCGAAGTCTTTGAACACGTTCTATATCTTCCTCAGTGACCTTCACGCCGCTACCGTGGCCGACGGGACAATTCGAGCGGGTCTTCTGGGCGTTATCGCTGGCAGGGGGATTCGAGCTTCATTCGCGGGCCTACACATTGATGGCATCGCCCTGCGGCCTCTGCTTGTCGCGGCGTTGGATCATTGGGAGCGGCTTGAGATGCCCGAGACCCGCAAACTATTGAGCTATATAGCTTCTTTTGCGGCGGTTATGTGCGCCGATCCTTTGATGAGCGGCAGCCACCTTCTAAAGCGCCCCGAATCGGCCGACGAGTATTGAGAGTCGGACTCATTACTTCACTTTTGTTTAGACGTATCGCATCGGCATCAACCAATCCAGCGTCTCCCGGAGCATCACGTCGTCGATCTCGTGCAGCAGGCGCTCGAAGAGCGCGGGCTCGGTCGCTGAAGTGAGGTGCAGGTGCAGGTTTTCGAGTTGCGGTTTCATGCTCCCGCTGCGCCAAGGCATGGTTGTTCTGCGAGCTTGGAGGGAAGATCGGCGCCGCAGTGAAGTCAGACGCGTTTACGCGGGCGCCCAATAAGGGGTCTTGAAAAGCCGGTTTATCGGAAACTGCCACCCTTTGATCCCAATTTCAGCGCCTGTGAGATTCTGATCGTGCAGGCTACCGGTCTTGGCCCTACTCGTCCCGGTGTAGATGCTGGCCAGCCGTTTCCAGCCGACGCAATCCTTGCGGTTAATTCCCCCGTTGCCGTGACGGTGAATGGTCAGAATGCGGAAGTCCGCACGTCTGGCCGTCTGACATCCTCCTCGGGGTGCGGCGCTGGCCGTCGGCGGGAATGGCCTTGTTTTATTCCGGCGCTAACACTTATTCGGACGGCTGGAAAATCTCCTCGATCCGCAACTCGAAAAGACGGGCGATCTTGAAAGCCAGCGGCAGGCTTGGGTCGTACTTGCCGGTCTCGATCGCGTTGACCGTTTGCCGCGAGACATCCAGCCGCTCGGCAAGCGACGCCTGAGACCACTCCCGCTCGGCGCGCATGACTCGCAAACGGTTCTTCACGAGTACCTTCGGCTAAAGTAGAGTTGACCAAAGGCCATTGCGATGATTGGGATGAGGAGTGCCCAGTCGCTGGAGAGCGGCTTTCCGCCGGCGAACACGAGGAGTTTCCAGCTCATGGAAAGAAAGAACCACACCCCAAAACCCACCGCCAGCCCCAGTATCTGTATGTGCCGAGTGAGTTCGTCGGCCATGCGCAGGTACCGGAGATAGGACAAGAACACACCGACGGCCAGCACATTGGGCAAAATCGCGACAACCCATGCAGCCCGGCCCGACACCTCCAGGCCTAGTCCGGTGAGGTTTCCCCGCAACGTCTGGGCCGCTATTGTGAAGGCCACCATCCAGGCAAGCATCCATAATAAGAACCGGACTTGGTTACGCCGGTCGGCTGCCGTCCCAAAGCCATTGCGGAGGCACGCCTGCCAGCTTCCGCGTGGGGCGCTCTCCATTGATTCGTCGCGTTCTTTCATGTCAACCTCCATTACCAATATGTCAAGTTTGCTTGTCATATAAAACTGTACAGCATGCTTTCCAAGATGTCAAGTATTTTTGACATTTCGGCTTCGTGAATCGCCGGGCAAGGGCACGCCGGCGATGGCATACGCCTTCTACACACAATCGCTCTACAAATGGCCCGGCTGTTCGCGCATCACAACGCCTGGGAAGGCGATGCTATGCTATACGGGATTGTCGTGTGATCAGCGAAGAGGAATCTAAATGAAACGTTCTGCATGGGTGTTGTTTATTACGGCAGTGCTCGCCGCCCAGCCGCCTTCAACTCCGCAAGTCCGGTCGCCGGAGATTGAAAGTGACGGACGCGTAACGTTCCGGCTCCTTGCGCCGCAGGCCACTGACGTAACTGTGCGCGGGGAGTGGATGAAAGCCAACGAACGGACGCCGTTGGTTAAGGCTGAAAACGGCGTGTGGAGCGTTACAGTCGCGGCGGTTCCACCCGAGCTGCTCTCGTACACGATCTATGTGCATGGCGTGCCGGTGGTGGATCCGAGGAACCCGTTGATCAAGCCCGGAGTAAGCTCGACCACCAGCCTGATCGATATACCTGGGCCTGAAGTGGAGTTTCATGCGTTGAAGCAGGTGCCGCATGGAACAGTGCACGTGCACTGGTACTGGTCAAAAGCGGTAAACAAACACCGCAGGGTCCACATCTACACGCCGCCCGGTTATGACGCGGCGAAGAGCACGCGCTATCCGGTTCTGTATCTGCTGCACGGCGCGGGCGATACGGATGGGGAGTGGGTGACGGTAGGCCGCGCGAACCGGATTCTGGATAATCTGATCGCCGCCGGCAAAGCGAAACCGATGTTGATTGTGATGCCCGATGGGCATGCCGCCGGACCGGGGATGGACGCAGTCATGAGGGGCCAGAACACGAAGCTGTTCGAGCAGGATCTGATGGGCGAAGTGATTCCGCTGGTCGAAGCGGGTTACAAGACGGCCAAGGGCGCGGAGAATCGCGCGCTGGCGGGCTTGTCAATGGGAGGCAACCAGACGATGCATATCGGTTTCAACAATCTCCCCATGTTCGGTTCCCTTGCCGTATTCAGCTCCTCGGCTGGATTCAACGAGGAGATGATGAAGGATTTCGAAAAGCGCTTCGGACCATTAATGGCTGATGCGGACAAAGTGAACCGGCAGTTGCAGCTTCTTTGGATCGGGTGCGGCACGGCGGATTTTCTTTACAAGCGGTCGATGGCTACCGTGGAGATGCTGAAGAACCAGAACATCAGGCACGTCTACCGGGAGACGGAAGGCGCGGGGCACACGTGGCCGCTGTGGCGGAAGTATCTGGCGGAGGTGAGCGCGATGCTGTTCCGCAAGGCGGGCAGCTAGAGCGGAAGCGAGTCCTCCAGCAAGGGGGCTGTGGAGTGAGCGGAAATGCCGGCAAATAAAAAACAACAACTTACGATCTGGGACGAAAAAGCGCGGAAGTCGCTTGCGGAGCGTCTGTCGCGGCTGCGCGGGGCAAACAAGCCGAAATGGGGCCAAATGAACCTGGGGCAGATGCTGGACCATCTGAACAAGGCGATGCAGATGGCGACCGGTGAACTCAAATGTACGCCGAAGAAGGGGCCGCTGCGCTACTGGCCGCTGCGGGACCTGGCGATCTATGTGTTGCCGTGGCCGAAAGGAGTTGCAACAGCGCCGGAGCTGTTGACCGCGGAGCCGTTGCCGTGGGAGTCAAGCCGGCAGCGGCTGATAAAGCGGATAAATGCGACGGCGATGCTACCGGCGGATTTTGCTTTTGCCGAGCATCCGGCGTTCGGCCCGTTGACGCACAAGACGTGGGGCTTCCTCACGTATCGTCACATCGACCACCATCTGCGGCAGTTCGGGGTGTGAGCGATCGCACCGGGCCCCTAACGCTGAAGCGGGTCCTCCACCCACGGCGGCGTCGCCTGGATCAGACGGCCAAGTTCGGGTTCCATCTCATCCATCCGTAGCTTCATCTCCCAAGCCACTTGGCGGTAACTGAAGTGCCCTTTCACGCCGCTGCGCAAGCGTGAAATGTATTCGACCTCGGCGAAATCCATCTTGAACAGAAAACGCGAGAGCGCCCCGAAGGGAAGCAGATAGTGCGAGCCGGGCTCCGGCAATCCGGCGATGCCATCAAACGCCGCGCGCATGGCAGTCTGATAAACGTCATCTACACCCGCTTCGCCGATGGCCCCAGGTGTATCATGGCCCAGCTTGCCGCTATAGCTTTGCCGGAACTGCTGGCAGCGGCGATGACGGTGCATGTCGCGGTAGGCGCCGATGTCCATCACGATGTCGAACAGGTACGGCGCCGACCGGAACTCGCGCAGCAGCTCATCGCGCCGCGTGCGCGAGCGCAGGGCAACTTCAATCACCTCCATCCGCCGCGCCCCGGACCAATCCGCCGCCAATTGCTGCAATTCCCGGTAGGGGCGGTCCGTTACGGGGAAAAGCAGGGTCGCCGCGATCTCGGTGATGTTGTCGAGCGGGCGCAGCAGATCGACGCGCGGTGTCTCAAGGCCCGCCGGCGGCGGCAGATTCTCCGAGGCCCACTGCGCAAGATCTTGACCGGACTGCTTGCGGTACTCATCAGCCTCGACATGGCGCGCCAGCGTGGGCGCCATCGCCTCAGGAGTAGACGCGCTGTCCCAATGGCAGGCCGCCGGCTCGGCGCATGCTTGCGCCAGATCGCCGGCAACCTCGCGCACTTCGGCGTACTCGGATGCTTTCAGCCGCCGGATCTGCTTTTCGAGCGTCCTGATACTCACCACCTGGCCGACGTTGGTCGGTACGCCGAAAAACAGCAGGTATCGCGCGACGTCGAAGGCTCGCGCTTTCAGATTGCGCTCGTATGCGTCGGGTTTCATCGCCTCAGGCCGTGGCAACTCTCCGGTCAGCCACTCAAATACGGCCTGGTGCACGCGCTGGTAGGCTTCGATTAGTTTGCTCCCGGTCCGCTGGTAAAAAGCCGCCTGCGATTCATCAAACTCCGGCGGCGTGATAAATCCAACTCGGGAAAAATCCTGATAGCGGGTCGATTTGGCTTGTCCGTCCCACAATTGCTCATCTTCGATCTCGGTCGCCGCCAATTCGGAGATACCTTCAAAGCAAACCGCCAGATGGCCCAGGTCGGCGATCGAAGCGTGCCCGTACTGAAAGTAGAAGCTCTCCAGAAATTTCTGCGAATCGTGAGTGCGAACCCAATCGATCGACTGAAAAATCGAATCCGGCGACCGGCTATACCGCGCCAGCGCGTAAGCGGACTTCTCCGGAGGCATCGGAGACAACATCACTACCCGGTTTTGTTTACCCACCCACGCTACGATAACAGTCCGCGCGAACACGGATCAATGGTTACTACAATGGGAGCGTGCTCGCCCGTTGGTTGATACTGGCGCTGGCCGCAAGCGACCCTGCCGTGCGACCCGTCTGGACGGGTGCTGGAGCATCGGTTCAGGGAATGCCCTCGCCCGAAGGCCGGTTCCTTTCCTGCATGGACCCCGACACTGGCGATCTGGCTATACGCGACCTCGCTTCCGGAAAATTGCGCCGCCTTACCAGCCGCGCCCCGGATTCCAAAGAATTTGCCTACTTCTCCGCTGTATCGCCGGATTCCCGCCAAATTGCCTATGCCTGGTTCAACGAATCCGGCTTTTACGATCTCCGCGTGGCGTCCGTGGAAACTGGCGAGAATCGGGTTCTTTACCGCAACGAAGAATCCGGGTTTGTGCAGCCCTCCGATTGGACTCCGGACGGGCGTCACATCCTGACTTTGTTTTTTCGCAAGGACAACATCAGCCAGATCGCGCTTGTGCCGGCCGCCGGCGGACCGGTTCGCGTGCTGAAATCGCTGCCATGGGTCTATCCGAAGAAGATGGATATCTCCCCCGACGGCCGCTGGATTGTCTACGACTCCTTCGCCGCCGGCAGCCAGTCCCAACGCGACATCTACATACTGGCGATGGATGGGAGCCGCGAATCGACGCTGATTGCCGGACCAGCCGAAGACGTGTTCCCTCTTTGGACCCCGGACGGCAAGGCCGTAGTGTTCTCAAGCAACCGTCTGGGAACGAGCGACATCTGGGTCGTCGCCGTAGAGGACGGCAAAGCGGCCGGCCAGCCGCGTGTGATCAAGCGCGGTCTGGACCGCTTTCTCCCCATGGGGATCACTTCGAACGGCACGCTCTATTTTGCGCAGCGCAGCGGCGCGCGCGATGTTTTCACCGTCTCCACCGCCGGAGGCGCGCCGGAGAGGCTATCGAGCCGTTTCGCCGGCGCCAACGCCGCTCCTGTCTGGTCGCACGACGGCGAACGCATGGCTTACCTCACGAGGGAAGGCGCTGAAAATTTCGGTACGGAAGCGCGCGTGATCACCATACGTTCTTTCAAGTCGGGAGTGGAGCGGCAGGTGGCGCCGAAGCTGGCGCACATGGAACAATTGCGCTGGTCCCCCGATAACCAATGGCTGCTGGTTTCCGGAAGCGATGGCAAGGGACGCTCAGGTATCTTTCTGGCCAGCGCGTCCTCGGATGCTGTCCGGCCAGTCGTATGGGATCAGGAGGCGACTTTCCGCGGCATCCCCGGCGATTGGCTCGATTCGGATCGCCTCATCCTGGGTGGTTCGCAACTGCGCGAACGAAACCGCACCTCAGGCGAAGAACGCATCCTGGACCCGCGGCCGGCCGCCGCCGTCGCAGTCTCTTCCAGCAAGCGGATCGCCTTCATTTCCGCCAACGAGGTAATCGTGCTGGGTAAGGGAGTGGTCCACAAAGGCGAAGCTACGGCGATCGCATGGGCCGGTGACGAACTTGTCATCGGCGCCACGGAAGGGCTGCTGATTTCCGGCCGCAAGATTCCATTGCGTGAGTACGACCAAGGGTCCATCAGCGTCCACCCGGACGGAAAGCGCATCGCCTTCTCCGGAGGTCGCGTTCGAAACGAAATCTGGTCGATGAAGCTGCCATGAAACTCGCGGCGATTCTGCTTGGCTGCATGTTGCCGGCCGCGGACCGGCTGGTGGTCCCTCTTGGCCTCGACACCTACGTTCCGGCGCCGCAGGACAACCTTCTGCGCCGCGCCGCCGTGGAACTAGGCCGGGAGCTGTTCTTTGACAAGCGTCTGTCGCGTGACGCCACGATCTCCTGCGCGACATGCCATGATCCGGCGCGCGCCTTCAGCGACGATAAGCCGGTCGCCGTGGGGATCCGCGGCCAAAGAGTGGGACGCCGCTCCCCGGCTATATTGAATCGCGCATGGGGCAAGTCCTTTTTCTGGGACGGCAGAGCGGAAACGCTCGAACAGCAGGTGCTGCAACCCATCTTGAATTCGAAAGAGATGGATTTGTCTCTTGAAGATCTATCCCGGCGGCTTCGATCCGATGCCGGTTACCTCGCCCGCTTTCAGTCCACCTTTGAACGCGAGCCGAAGACGGAAGATCTTGCGCGCGCGCTGGCCGCCTACGTACGCACCATCCTCGCCGGAGATTCGCCATACGACCGCTACGTTGCCGGCGACCGAAATGCTCTCAGCGCCCAACAGCAATTCGGGCTGCGCCTGTTTCGCGGCAAGGCAAACTGCACTGCTTGTCATCTGGGCCCCAATCTCACCGATGAAGGTTTCCACAACACGGGGACGGCTTACCGCGAAGGGAGCTTCTCCGACTCCGGACGTGTTGTCATTTCCAACCATGAAGCCGATCGCGGCGCGTTCAAAACGCCCACGCTGCGCGAGGCCGCTCGCAGAGCGCCCTACATGCACGACGGCAGCCTCGCGACGCTTGCAGACGTCATCGAGTTTTACGACCGCGGTGGCCGCGACAATCCATTCCTCGACGGCGAGATCCGCCCCTTGAAACTAACAGCGGAGGAGAAGCAGGCCTTGGTTGCTTTCATCGCGACGCTGAGCGGCGTCATTCGCGAGGGCTGGCCCCAATGACGGCAATCCTCGCCCTGTTGTTCTTGCAGGCGGACTTCACCGCGCTTTATCAACAGGCCTACGAAGAACGTCTGCGCACGCTCGGCGAAAATCATGCCAAGACGCTCGAAAGCGCGCGTGACCTGGCGCTGCACCTGGCACATCGCAACGAATTCGATCGCGCCGCGCCCTGGCTCTCCCGCGTGCTTCAGGCGCCGTCGTCCAACCATCCGGCGGCTGCAACGGCATTGCACAACTGGGCCGTCGCCGTTGAGCAGCAGTCGCCCGAACAGGCGGAGCGGCTCTACAGGCTAGCGCTTTCGATCCGCGTCAAAACACTGCCGCCGCTTGATGCCGAGCTGGCCCTGACGCGCCTCAACCTGGCGGGTATGCTGGTTGGCAACAACAGCAAAGAAGCGATAGCGCTGGCGAAGGCGGCGCTCGCCACATTCGAGAAAACGCTGGGCGCCAATCATTCCTATACGGGCGCCGCTTGCGGTACATTGGCCGCCGCGCTCGGCACCACGGGCGACGCTGTTGGCGCCGAACGCTTGTTCCGCAGAGCGATCATCATCGCCGAAAAAGCGCATGGCCCACAAAGCCCGGAGACCGCCGCGGCTCTCGAAAATCTCGCCGACCTGCTGTCACAAACCGGGCGCGAGCCCGAGGCGAACAGGCTGCGCGCGCGGGCGCAGGCGATTCTTCGGCGTCAGTGGTAGCTGGTAGATGCCGATCCAGTGGTTTGCAAAACCGAGCCATTCGGAAGGTTTCACCACCGGCATATGGCAGCCGGTGCAGCCTTGGCCGGCAATCGCCGTCTGATGCCGTGGTTTCTCATGGCACCCGGCGCACCTGGCATTGACGTCCACTTTCTCATCCGAATGGGGGTTGTGGCAGGTCAGGCAGGATAGCTTACCCTGGCTTTTTGTGAAGCAGGCAGCCTGGCTCAGATAAACCGGCTGATGGCGCGTGTTCCACGGATCGTCCCAGTTTATGTGTACGCCCTTGGCGGCTGGCATGCGGTGGCATTGCCCGCATAGTTCATTGATCCCGGCCCCGTTGAGCTTGCCGGGATGTTGAATGTTGCCGCGTCCGGGCTTGGCGGCGTGCTCTCCGCCGGCGCCGTGGCACGATTCGCAACGCACTCCCATCTCCGCCGGTTGAATCGTACGGCCCGCGCTCAACCGCAGCGTCCCCGTGGAATGGCATTGGAAGCAGCGAAAAATCGCCGCGTCAGCCCCGAACGTCGGGTAACGGACGCCTTTCGGAGAATCGTGTCCCGGCGTTAGATCCAGCCGGTTCGTTTTCCGGTACCAGCTCAAGCCGTGTTCCACATACGCATCCTCATCGGCCTGGCTGACAAAGGTGATCGCCTGCGCCCCAGACCCGAACGCCCATCGCGCATCGGGCCCAAGTTTCAGAGCGCCGGCATGAGCCGTCTTGCCCTGTGTTGCCGCTATCGGCGCGTGGCAGGCGGCGCATGTGCTCGTCCCCACGTAGGGCAGCGCCATCGCCGCGGCCAGCGCCAGTATCAAGCGTCCCTACCAGACGAACCGGCCGCTGTATTGGAACTGGCGGCCGAAATAGCCAGGACGTTGCGCTACAACGGCCCCGAAACTCGCCGTGCCAAAGTTGGTGGAAGGCGCTGCGCCGTTGAAGGTGTTCGTGGCGTTGTAGGATTCCATGCGAAGCTCGAAGCGGACGCGTTCGGTAATGGCGAACTCCTTGGCCAGCGTCAGATCAAGGTTCTTGAACGCCATGCCCTTGACCCCATCGTATTGCCATGGGTTGCTGCGGCGCGTGAAGGCAGGCAGCACAGCGAACTTCGACGTGTCGAACATACGCTGCTTCGTAGGATTATCGAGCGAAGGATCGCCGTTCACCAGGAAGGAGCCAAACCGGATGAACTCGCCGGTGTTGAACGTGAAGATACCGCTCAGCGCCCACCCGCCGAAAATTCCGTCCAGCGCACGGTTCATATTATTTACGTATTTCCGGCCCTTGCCGAATGGAAGCTGGTAGATACCCGCCCCGGTCAGCCGGTGACGGGCATTGGCCGCCGGCTGGTAAGTCAGGTTGTTGAGGAAGTCATCCAGTTCGTCGTAGTACGCCCCGTTCCGCTCGCGGTTGTAATTGTAGCCGAGCACCAGGTTAAATCCGTTTACGAACGGGCGCTGCACCTGCAGTTGCAAAGCCTGGTACCGGTTATTGTAGAGGCCCACCAGCCGTTCCTGGAGGGAAGTGTATTGCGGATACGGCCGCAACATCTCACGAATCGCGATGGTCCGCTGCGTTCGAATCTGCCCGGGCATCTTGTTTTCAGGCAGCACATTGAAGAATGGATTGTTGACCGCCTGCGTGATGCGGGAACCGTTCTGATAGCCGATGCGGGGATCGATCAGATTGGCATCGCGCGTCACCGGCAGGTCGCGGCCAAGATTGACGAAGTAGGTGGCTTCCATGACGAGCTGCCAGGGCAACTGGCGCTGGATCGTGAAATTGAAGCGCTCGTTGACGCCGACGCGAAAGTCCTGTGCATACCAGATGCCGGATCCGCCGTGATTGGTGTACTGCCCAAATCGTTTGCCGGTAAGCGGCACCAGGCCGCCCGGGAACGGATCGCGCAATCGCGATTGCGGTACCCCGGTCAATAGCGGCAGGCCGTTTGTTTGGGCATCGAAGCCGGGGTATTGCACGCTGCCGAGAATATCGAGCCCGTCCGCCAGCGAAGGCGGAATCAGGTAACGCGCGTAGCCGAATCGCAGCGCCGTCTTGTCGTTTAGCCGGTAAGCCAAACCTGCCCTCGGCATAAAGAGTGCGCGCGGTGCGTTCCATGATCCGCGGTTGTTGGAGTCCGTGAAAACCCATGCGCCGTTGTAGATGGGCTGGGCCGTCCGCAACGCATTCACTTCCGCTGGAAGGCGCGGAGCATTGGCGCCCTGGAATTCGGGAATGGGCGCTTTCAAATCCAGGAACCGGGAAAGCCGGTCCTCGGGGTCAACCATCGCCGATTCGAATTCGTATCGCACGCCGACGTTCAGCGTCAGCCGCTGCGTGATCTTGTAATCGTCGTGGAAGAAGAAACTCCAGAACTTGGTTTGAGGCCTCTGTAGCGGGATCGAGGCGATCAATGAGCTTTGATCAAGAGCGCCTAACAGCAGGCTCGCCCACGCGTCTCCGCTGCGGCTGATATCGGGTCGCAGGAAGCTGTCCGCGGTAAAGTCCGGCTTGAGATCGAACTGCATCGGACGGGGGCGCGAGGCGATCACCCTCTGATGACGGAACTCGCCGCCAACTTTGAAATAATGTCTTCCTTGCGAGCGGGATAGTTTCGACTGAAATGTGTACGTGTCGGGATCCTGATACCAGAATCCCCGCCGGCCCAGGAATGTCGATGTCGGACCACGCCTGACCGTAAACCCGGGATAGTAGATAGCCGGCGCTTCTGTTAGATAATCCGCGTACCACTTAGACGGCCATATTGCCGCCAGATCGCTCTCTTTCAACTGCGCGCTGGCCACCGCGAACGAATCGAAAATCCGGTTGTAGGAACCGCGAATGTTGAAAACCGTCGCCGCATTAATCGTCCATACCGCATCACCGACGGCGTTCCAGGAGTGCCTCTCGCTGCCGGTTACCTCCTGCGCCCTCGACCCTGTGAAATTGTCCTGCGCTACGAACGTCTTGAACATAGAGAAGCGTCCGAATATTTTCAGCGTCTCGTTGACGTTCCAGTCGGTGCGGTTGGAAAGATTCCAGTAGTTGATGCGCTCGGCAAATCCGGTGCGATAATTGTTGAACAGATCGTTCCCTTCGCCCGCCAGATTGGGCTTCCAAACGTCCGCCATGACTTTAGCCCCGACCGGATCGATCTGCGACTGCGGGATGCGATTACCCGCCATGGGTTGGCGAAACGCGGTTCCATCGGCGTTGAGGCGGGAAGTGTACGGATCATAGATGGTGCGCAGTCCACCGGCGGCGGCACGAGATTGCGAGAAATCGCCGGCTCGTTCCAACTCGGTGGGCAGCGTGGCGATCAAAGTGCGCGGCTCGTTGGCCCGCCAGGCTTCATACGAGAAGAAATTGAAGAGCCTGTTCTTGAGGACAGGCTGGCCAATGGTGCCCCCGTAGATGTTGTTTCGCGTCAAATTAGCGCGCCGCGTGATGTGATCGGCCACGGCGTTAAGCGCAGGATTGCGGCCCAGGTAATATGCAGTCCCGTGAATTGCGTTGGTGCCGGATTTCATCTGCACGCTCAACGTGCCTCCGGCGGAATGCCCAAACTCGGCGTCAACGGCGTTCTGCTGGAGATTCACTTCCTGCACGGCGTCCATTGACGGCGTATAACTGGATTTCTCCGAAGCCATGGAAGGCGCGCCGTCCACAATGATGTCGTTCTTCGTGGTCGTGTTGCCTCCGACATCAAGCTGCGTGGCAGCCCAGTGATGGTAAGGACTCTGCTCGGTCGTCGAGCGAACCACCACCGCCGGATTCAGCGCGGCCAACAGGAACGGATTGCGGTGTATGATCGGCAGCTCGTTGGCCATTTTCGTGTCCAGCGTCAGCGCCATCGTCGATGTGTTGAACGAAACGGCCACCGGCGACGCGTCCACGGTAATCGATTCGCCGACCGTGCCGAGTTCCAGCGTCGCGTTCACGGTAACGTCGCCGCGGCTCTGTACCAGCACGTTGCGCTGCACGAACCTCCGGAACCCCTGCATCTCGACGGTCACCGTATACGTGCCGGCCCCGACGAAATCAAACAAGTATTGACCGATTTGATTCGTCTTTTGCGTGGTTGAGATGTTGGTGCCTTCGTTCTTGAGCGTAACCGCGGCGCCGGCCACAACGGCTTGCGTCGAGTCAGCGACCAAACCCTGTACACGCGCGCGCACATCCTGCGCCCATGCGGAAGCAAGTGTGCTCACTACGATCAAAAGAAGCTTCATATGACCCCCCTGTCTGGAGAAGATATTTGAATGTAAGTATATCGTCTTTCAGCCCGCCGCGTTCGCGGGCCGGAGTGCGTCCGGGGCGGGTGCTTCGTGGCCGCGGTTATGTGTAGGCGATCACATCGATTTCAACCAGTGAATTGCCTGGTATCCCGCCTGGGGCGGCGATGGTGGTGCGCACTGGGGGTTCAGCGCCGAATCGACCCAGAAAAACCTCGTTCATCGCCCGGTAGTCCTTCAGGTCGTTGAGATAGACATTGCACTTGAGCACTTTTTCCATGGAAGAACCGGCCTGCTTCAAGCGTTCTTCGATCTGATCGAGGACGTGTTTTGTGTGCGCCTTGATGTCGCCTTCAAAGTGAGCGCCGATGCCCGCGATAAACACGAGATTGCCGAAGGCGACGATGCCGCTGAACAGCGGCGGTTTTTCGGGCTTCTTGCCGCTTGGAAAAATGACGCGTTTTTCGGCCTTGGCCTGCGCATTTGCCGGTCGAGCGGCGGCAGCCGCGACTGCTCCGGACGCGGCCGCTTTTGTTAGAAATCGACGCCGGCTTGCCATGTTTACACCTTCTCGGGGACTGCGTAGGGCTTGCGGTAATCCCGCTTGAGCATCCCATCGGCCTCTTTGTCGCCGACAAAGCGCTCCTTTTCAGGATCGAACTCCAGTTGCCTGCCAAGCCGGTAGGAGATGTTGCCCAAATGGGCGAGCGCGCTGGAAAGGTGCGCCGTTTCCACAGGACCGTTTTGGAGTTTGGTGTCGCGCGCGCGGATCGCTTTGATCCAATTTGCGTAGTGGTCGCCGCCCCCGCGTTTGGACGGCCCCTTTTCCCGCTTCTGGCCGAGGTAAACCTCAAAGGTGTCGTAGCCCTTGACCACCATGTAGCCTTCCGAGCCGTAAAACAGGTTTCCCACGCTGGCGCCGCCTTCTTCGTTGGTGCACCAATGCCGCACCTCAAACTGGATCAGCTTCTTCTGATCGGGGTAATGATAAAGGCTCGTCTGCACTTCCGGCGTCTGTTTGTCGTCATCGAACAGGAACTTGCCGCCCATCGAAGTCACTTTGCGCGGCAGCGTGTCCACGCCCAGCCCCCACATGCACATGTCGGTTTCATGAATGCCCTGGTTGCCGACGTCCCCATTGCCATAATTCCAGGTCCAGTGCCAATTGTAATGAACGATGCGTTGGGAGAAAGGCTCCATCTGCGCCGGTCCCGTCCACAGGTCGTAGTTCAAATAATCGGGGGCCTTATCGGGTGCCTTGCGGCCAATGGACGGACGCCACCGGAAGACCAGCCCGCGGGACATGTATACGTTGCCGATGACGCCCTTGCGCAGCAGGCTGACCGCTTCCTGCAAGGCTTCCGAGCTGCGCAACTGAACGCCGTGCTGGACAATACGCTTGTATTTGTGCGCCGCTTCCACCATCTTGCGGCCCTCCCACACGTTGTGGGAGCCGGGCTTTTCGACGTACACGTCCTTGCCCGCCTGGCAGGCCCAAATAGCCGCCAGCGAATGCCAGTGGTTCGGAGTCGCGATCGTTACGGCATCGATTTCCTTGCTGTCGAAGGCGCGGCGCAGGTCCTGCTCGACGGCGACTTTCTTTCCGTACCTTTCCTGGAATTCCTCGGCGCGTTTGCGCGCCACTTTCAGATCCGGGTCGCAGATCATGGCTACTTCGGCATCCGGCTGCTTCATGATGCCGCCGATGTGGTCTCTGCCGCGTCCATTGACGCCCAGCACGGCGATCCGAATGCGGTCATTTGCAGAAAGCGCCTTTTGCGCGGAAAGATGCGAGGCGGCGGCGCCACCAGCCCCAATCAAGAAGGTTCGGCGACTGTTCACGGAAGCTCTCCTGACGAAATGATTGCTCCCCCTCCAGCACCGCCGCCCGCCTGGGGCATGCCAGGTCCGCTAAATCGGGAGACTGAATGGATTCTATCAAAATACCGCGGATTGAGTTTATATCAACTGACTGGCGCATCACGGCGGCTCAGCATGAAATAAATCACGGGTACGGTCATCCGCGAAAGCAGCAGCGATGCAACCTCACCGGCCATCAGCGCGATGGCGAGCCCCTGGAAGATCGGGTCGAACAGAATCACGCTCGAACCGACGACGACGGCGGCGGCCGTCAACATCATCGGACGGAAGCGCACTGCTCCCGCATCGATCACGGCCTCCCTCACGGGCATCCCTTCGCGCCGACGCAATTCGATGAAATCGACCAGGATGATCGAATTTCGCACCACGATGCCCGCGCCCGCGATGAAGCCGATCATCGATGTGGCGGTGAAGAACGCGTTCATAAAACCATGCGCCGGCAAAATACCCACCAGTGAGAACGGGATCGCCGTCATGATGATCACGGGCGTCAGGAAGCTTTGGAACCAGCCGACCACCAGCACGTAAATCAGCGCCAGCACGGCCGCGAACGCGATTCCCAAATCCCGGAAGACCTCGTACGTGATGTGCCACTCACCGTCCCACTTCATCGCGTAGCGGCGATCATCGGAAGGCTGCGCTGCGGTGAACTGCTCAATCCTGTAGCCTTCAGGAATCTGAATCGCGTCCATCTTCGGACCGAGCGCCAGAATCGCGTAGACCGGGCTTTCCATCGCGCCCGCGACGTCGGCCGTGACATAGGTCACGGGCATTAAGTTCTTGTGATAGATGCTTCTGTCTTCGGTGAGCGTTTCCGCAATCACCAGCTCGCCGAGAGGAACACCTCCGGCGCGGAGCTGCCGCAACTTTTCGAAGCCCGTCCGGTCGCTGCGATCCAGCCGCACCACCAGCGGTACATCTTCTTTCGCGCGCGAGTCATGCAGCAGCCCGGCCACTTGTCCATTCGATGCCAGCCGCAGCGTTTCGGCGATGCCGGCTTCGGTGACGCCGCTGAGCGCGGCTTTCTCACGGTCGATGCGCAGGCGCTGTTTGGGCCGGTCCTCTTCGACATACCAGTCCACGTCGACCACGCCATCGATCGATTTCATGGCCTGCTTTACCGCGGCGGCAATGCGCAGACGGGCTTCTTCATTGGGACCGTAGATCTCCGCTACCAGCGTTTGAAGCACGGGCGGGCCAGGCGGCACTTCGGCAACTTTGATATTGGCGCCCGCCGGATGGGCCAGCGGCGCCAGCGCCTGACGCACCTCTTTGGCAATCTCGTGGCTCTGGCGCTCACGGTCGTGTTTGGGCAGGAGATTGACCTGGATATCGGCAACGTTCGACCCCGCGCGCAGATAATAGTGGCGCACCAGTCCGTTGAAATTGTATGGCGAAGCCGTGCCCGCGTAAGTTTGCACGTTGACAACTTCCGGCACGCGCATGGCGGCCTCGGCTAGCAAACGGGTCACGCGCGCGGTTTCCTCAAGTGACGTACCTTCGGGCATGTCGACAATCACCTGAAACTCGCTCTTGTTGTCAAAAGGCAGCATTTTGACTTTGACGAACTGAACATAGAACAAAGACATGGAGCCGAGCAGCAGAATCACCACAATGCCAAGGAATCCGAAGCGCAGGGCGAGACGATCCAGTAGCGCGCCCATGAAACGGCGGTAAAAGCGCGTCGGCCAGCCCTCCCGCTCTCCGCCGCCGCCGTGCCCCGTCTTGGAAAGCACACGCACGGCCACATAGGGCGTGACGACAAAGGCGACAATGAGGGAAAACAACATCGCTGCGGAAGCGCCGACCGGAATGGGGCGCATGTACGGTCCCATCAATCCGCTGACGAAAGCCATGGGCAGGATCGCGGCGATCACGGTCAACGTCGCCAGGATCGTAGGGTTGCCGACCTCATCGACCGCCTCGGCGGCCAGATCAAGAATGGACTTCCGCTGGCTGCCCGGCAGGCGCTGGTGGCGGACAATGTTCTCCACCACGACAATCGCGTCATCTACCAGGATGCCGATCGAGAAAATCAGCGCGAATAGCGTGATTCGGTTCAGCGTGTAGCCATAGAGGAAGAATGTAGTCAGTGTAAGGGCCAGAGTGACGGGGATTGCCGCGAATACGATCAGGGACTCGCGCAATCCGAGCGTTATAACGATGAGCAGGGTTACGCTCAGCACGGCGATTCCCATGTGGTAGAGCAACTCGTTGGATTTTTCCGCGGCCGTTTCTCCGTAGTTGCGCGTGACGGAGATGGAAACTTCCGATGGGATCATTGCTCCCCGCTGCGCGTCCACTTTTTTGAGAACGGCATCGGCGACGGCAATGGCGTTAGCGCCCTTGCGCTTGGAAACGGCGATGGTGACGGCAGGTTCAAACGCTCCTCGCAAACCGAACTGCACGTATTGCGCTGGCTCCTCACCGCCGTCGGCAACAGCGGCGACGTCCCGCACGTAGACCGGCTTTCCGGAACCGGCTCCCACAACCACCTGGCGCACATCCTCGGCCGTTTGCAGGAACTGGCCGGCTTCCAGAATGAATTCGCGGTTTGCCTCCGAGTAACGGCCGGCGGGCAGGCGCTGGTTGGATGCGCCCAGGGCGCGCGTGATGTCAAGCGGGGAGAGTGCGTAGGCCGACAAGCGCGCCGGGTCGAGCGTTACCTGGATTTGTCGCCGCTGGCCTCCGAGGATCTGCGTGGCCGACACATCCGGCGTTTGTTTGATCACGTCGTGGATTTCAGCCGCTACCTGTCGTAGCTGAAAATCGTTGAAACGCCCGCTATGCAGAGTCAACGCCAGAATCGGGACATCGTCGATCGTGCGGGGTTTGATCAGGGGTTGTGAAGCGCCCGGCGGAATCAGGTCGAAGTTGGCGAACATCTTCTGATTCAGCTTGACGATGCTGCGCTCTTCGTCCTCCCCCACGCGGAAGCGTACGATGGCCAGCGCGCCACCCGGGGAGGAGGTGGAGTAGATGTATTCCACTCCCGGAATCTCCCACAGCAGTTTCTCCATGGGACGCGTGACGCGCTCCTCCACTTCTTTGGCCGATGCCCCAGGCATGGCGACAAAGATATCGACCATGGGGACTATAATCTGCGGTTCCTCTTCCCGAGGCAGATACAACAGCGAAAATAAGCCCGCAAGGACGGAGGAGACGATGAAAAGCGGGGTGAGCGGAGAATCCACGAAGGCCCGGGCAATGCGGCCGGACACGCCGAGCCGGCTCGTGCCCGGCTCAGGCGCCGTGTTCATTGACGCACCTCGACCGGCGCGCCGTCGGTGAGATTCGAGGGCAGCGGATGAATCACCTGCTCTCCTTCAGCCAAACCCGTGAGGACGCGGACGCCATCCCCTCTGCGCTCAGCTACAGTAACCATCCGCGCGCGAGCGACCCCCTGGGCCGAAACATAGACTACGTCGAGAGAACCCTGCCTGTGAAGGGCCGCCGCCGGGATTGCCAGCGACTTGGTGACGCCGGCAGGAATGTTGGCGCGACCAAACATCCCCGATCGCAAGTGCGGATGCGGCGGCAAAGCGATTTTCACCGTGAAGGCGCGCGAAGCAGCATCGACGGCGGGCACGATTTCCTGAATGGGCGCACTTCGTTCGATTGACTCGACAGCGATGTTCACGCTCTGTCCCACGCGCACGAGAGGAAGCAAAGACTCCTCGACGGCCACTTCGAGTCGATAAGACCCACTTTGCTCGAGAAGCAGCAGTGGAGCCCCCGGATGGACCAGATTGCCCGGCTCGACCCGTTTTTCCGTAACGATTCCCGCGATGGGCGCCGCTATCACGGAGTAGCTCTTCATGATCGACGCGTTCTCGACCGCGGCATCGGTTTGCCCTATCCTGTGCGCAAGCTGGCGCTTCTTTGATTGCGCCATCTCATATCCGGCCTCGGCCTGCCGGAGCTTCGCCGAGGCCTCATCGAATTCCTGGCTCGAGATGGATTTCTTTTCGAGCAGATCCTGCATGCGTTTGTGAGTTGCCCGTGCGAGATCGAGTTGCGCCTTGGCGGAGTCGATCGCGCCACCGATCTCCGATTCCACTCCACGTGCCTCGCTACGGGCGGCCTCAGCCAGGCGCATCGCGGCGTCGAGGTCTTTCGAATCGAGCACAACCAGCGTTTGTCCGGCGCGCACGGAATCGCCTACCTGGACGCGCACCTCGCTGGCATACGCCATGATCCTGGAGGAAACCACGGCGGTGGTTCGCGCCCGGACAGTGCCGGTGACCTCCCGCGTGGCCGGCCACTGCTCCAGCCGCACCGGCACGATGGATACGGGAACCGGCTTGGGCGGGATGGCCTGCCTGGTTTCCTGCTTTGAGCTTTCGCCGCAACCGGTCGCGACCAAGGCGGCAATAAGAATGAGATAAAGCATGGGATGATCCTCAGTGCAGCACTTCGGAATCCGGCGTGAGCACTCCGGAAGTGAATTCGAGCATTACGGCGGCGACGCGCTGATCATGGATCGCCGACAGCCGGCGCAGGCCGGCTTCCAGCCGCGCCGTTTGATTGCGCAGCAGATCCGTCACGGTGGCCAAACCGCTTTCGTAGCGGTTGCGAGTGATGCGAAGGCTTTCTTCGGCTTCTTCCACGCTGGCAGCGGCCACTTGGATACGCTCCGTGGCCGCCGAGAGGTCCGCCCATGCTTTGCGAATCTGAAGCTCGATCGCCGATTTCGTGTGGCGTTCATCGGACTGGGCGCCGCGCAACGCGTGCCCGGCTTCGCGAATGCGTGAGCGGTCGGCATAACCGTTGAACAGGTTCCAGCGCAGGGATACAGCCGCCAGCCAGTTCACACCACCCTGCCGGACAAACTGACCGCGGTCGGCTTCGAGAGCGCCGCGCAGAGAGATTTGCGGATAATAGGCCGCGCGGGAAAGCTCGGCCTGTTTTTCCGCCAGTTGCGTGGCCAGCTTGGACTCCCGGGCTTCCGGCCGCTCGGCTGCGGCGCGATTCTCAAAGGCTTCTCGGCCTGAGGGTATCGAAGGAAGTTGGGAGAGTCCCGTGGTCAGTTTGCGGGGGGAATCCAAAGGGGCGCCCAGCGCTTCGTTGAGCGCCGCGCGCGCCACCTCGAGGTCGCCCCGGCGGCTTATTTCCTGTTCCCGCATGGAAGCCAGATGGACTCTGATGGAGAGCACGTCGGCATCGGTGGACATGCCCGCGTCACGAATCGCTTCGGCCCGCTTGAGGTCGGCTTCCGCGGCCACTACCGCCTGGCGCGACACGCCCAGGCTTTGCTCGGCCAGCAAAACGCCAAAGTAAGTGCGCGCCGCCCCAGCGGCCAGGTTCAATTCCACCGCGCGCCGCTGCTCTTCCGTCAATTGCCTGCCAAGCTCGGCCGACTCCACCTGTCTGCGAGTCATCCCCGCGTCATAGATGGTCTGATCCACCATCAGCAGCGACTGAAAGTTGTTGATGGAATCGGGCCGGTTCAACTGGCCGATGGCGAAATTCTCCCCGGCAAACCGCCTTTGCGTGAGCAAGGTGCTGAACACAAACACCGGGTTGTTGCTTCGCTGGTAGGATTCCGTGTAGTTCAGCTTGGGCAGGCGGCCGGAACGGGCTTGCTCCACCCGCTGGCCGGCCGCCGCGATGCGCGCCTGGGCGGCTTCCGAGGCGGGATGCCGGCGCATCGCCCCCTCCACGGCGTCGGCGAGCGTCATTTCCTGGGCGTGAAGCCACACCGATAGTGAGAAAAGCCATATACCAGTCATCGAGCGTCCTTTATCCGCGAACTCCCAGCTTGCGCAGGAAGGTCATCATGGGACACCAGTTCGTGAACGCCGATTGGAACATGTTCAAGCCTACGAAGGCGGTGAACAGGTACCAGCCGGGATGCACCCAGTAACCCAACGCAAGGCTCGCCATGACAAATGCGCCCGCAATCATGCGTAAAAGCCGTTCCACGTTCATAGAAGTTCCTTTCTAAAGACTGGGATTCTTTCCACGGGAAAAGGTGACACAATCCGGCGAGCCGCGCAACAGCCTGCTACGATCAGAGCAAGCCATGTCTCGGACAGCAGAGGAGATCACCCTCGCCAAGCGGCTGATGGCGGGCGATCTGACCGCCTTCGACCGGTTTGTTGAAATCTTTCAGCAAAAGCTGTTTCAGTACTCCTTTCTGACCTGCGGCCAGCGGGAAGACGCCGAAGAGGTGGCCCAGGAGACTCTGCTCAAAGTTTTTCAGAATTACAGCCAGCTTCGGGAACCGGAGAGAATCCGCCCGTGGATCTTCCGCATCGCTAAGAATGTCTGTTACATGAAGCGGCGAAAAAGCATCTACGCTCCCGAGGAAGAGCTTTCTCTCGACCAAATGAAGTCGCCGCTGGGTGAGGCAGGCAAGCTGGAAATCGCCGACTGGTCGAACGTGCCGGAAACTCAGGCCATGAGCGCCCAAATTCGTGAGCGGTTGAGCGGAGCTATCCGTGAGTTACCCGATATTTACAGGAATACGCTTTTGCTGCGTGACGTCGAAGGACTATCGACAGAGGAAGCGGCCGAGGTCCTTGAGGTAAGCGCCGATGTAGTGAAAACGCGGCTGCACCGGGCCCGGCAGGCGGTCCGCCGCGCCTTGGACGGACGCCTGCCGGCGGCTGGAGCGGCAGGGACTCGAACCCGCAGTCAAATCCAGGTTGAAGAGCTGCCGGCGCCGCTGCCGGACACAGTGAAAGGAGAAATGCTGGCCGCCCTGGGGAGGCCGGCGTGAGGCCGTTATGAGATTCGTAATAGGTTGCCTGCTTCTGGCAGGCCTCGCATTTCCGCAGTCCCGGGCCGGCAACAGCGTCTATTATCCGGAGCGAGGGAACTGGCAGAAACGATCGCCTGAACAGGCTGGCTTGGACGCACGTTTGCTCAATGAAGCGATTGCTTTCGCCAAATCGAAAGAAAGCACGGCCACGCGCGACCTCGAACTCGGGCATTACCTGAGCTTCGGCCGCGAGCCGCACGGCCATGCGGTAGGCCCGTTCAAGCCGCGCGGCGACATAACCGGCGTCGTTGTGCGCAACGGATACCTGGTGGCCGAATGGGGCGAGCCGCTCCGGGTTGACATGACGTTCAGCGTCACCAAGAGTTTCCTGTCCACAACTGTGGGGCTTGCCTTCGATAAGGGGTTGATCCGCGACCTCGATGAACCGGTGCGCCGCTACGTGGTCGAAGGCCAGTTCGATTCCGAGCACAACTCGAAGATCACCTGGGACCATCTGCTGCGGCAGACCAGCGATTGGGAAGGCACTTCATGGGGCAAGCCCGATTGGGCCGACCGGCCGCCGGCGAATCTGAGCGAATACGTGAAGCGGAAGCGCTCAGATCCCGGAACCACATATAAGTACAATGACGCGCGCGTCAATGTGCTGGCGCTTGCGGCTCTGCACGTCTGGCGGAAGCCGCTGCCGCAGGTGTTGCGCGAGTTGGTGATGGATCCCATCGGCGCCAGCAACACCTGGCGCTGGTATGGCTATGAGAACTCCTGGGTGAACATCGACGGCGTCATGATGCAATCGGTGAGCGGCGGCGGCCACTGGGGCGGCGGCATGTATATCAGCGCTTACGATCAGGCGCGGTTCGGCCTGTTCACGCTCCGGCGTGGAATGTGGAAGGACCGGCGCCTGCTCTCGGACAAATGGTTTGAGGAAGCCCTCACCCCCACCAGACCCGAGCCTGGCTATGGGTTCATGAACTACTTCCTCAATACCGGCAAGCGCCGGCTGCCGGAAGCTCCCGAGTCAAGCTTTATGCACCTCGGCGCGGGCCAGAACATGATCTATGTCGATCCCGAACACGATCTGGTGGTGGTCGCGCGTTGGATCGACGGCCAGGCCATGAGCGAATTTGTCCGGCGCGTACTTCAGTCGGTCTTGGCGAAGCAATAAAGCGCGCCCAGGGTACGCAGATAGATCTTTCCATCAGCGATGGCGGGCGTTGCGCGGCACTCATCGTCCATATCGTTGACGGCCAGGACCTCCCACTCGCGGCCGGCCTTCACCACAACGACATTGCCGGCTTCCGAAATCACATACACTTTGCCGTCGGCGCCCAGCGGTGAGGCGAAATACGGGCTGAGAGCGCCTTGCAGCCGGCCCTGCTTGATCACCGAGCCGTCCTTAGGGTCGATGGTGGTAAGAATTCCGCCCTCTTTCATCAGGTACAGAACATCCTGGTACAACAGCGGGCTGGGCACGTTCGGCAGGGATTTTGTGTATTGCCATATCATGCCGGATTCGGTAATGTCGCCTTTCGGCCCGTTACCGAGGCGGATAGCCTGGAAGGCATTCTGAACCGAGCGCCGCGACTGGTACAGTTTCCAGTCGCGGGGACCAAGCACCCCGTCGTCGTCCAGGTCCGTCGCGCGCCAATCTTTGGTTATTTTGGGGTCCGGAACTTCGGTACGGGCCAGTTTGCCATCCCGGTTGGAGTCCCATAATTTGAGTACCTCTTCGAAGTTCGGGATGTTTTCCTGCTGCCCGGTGTCGGAACCGCCTGCCCATCCGAGAATGTAGAGCGCATCCTTGCCAAGAATCGGAGTGGGCTTGAGTTGCCAGGTCAGACGGCGGTACCACCATACTTCCTTGCCCGTTTCCACATCATAGGAGGTGAGCTGATAGGAGCCCGCCAGCAGCACCTGACGGGGCCCACTGGGCGGGTTATACTGGATGGGAGTGGAAAAGCCGCGCGAGTAATCGGGCCGTTCCACTCTCCATTTAACCTTGCCCGTGTTCTTGTCGAAAGCGATGAAGAACGATCCGCTTTCAGCGTCGCAGGATTGCAGCAATGTATCGCCGGCGAGGATGGGCGAGGCGCCCATGCCGAATGGATTGTTAAAGGGGCCAAGCGGCGCTCGCCACCGCTCATTGCCATCCGGTCCATAGGAGATTACACCGAAATCCGTAAAGAACACGAACACGTTTTTTCCATCGCTTACAGGACTAGTGGAGGCAGGCGAGTTGGCCTTGTGCAATTCCTGCGTGCGAGGGCGCGGCGCCTCGCGCCGCCACAGTACTTTTCCAGTGGCGCGATCCAGACAGAAAGTCAATAGTTTCTCGCCTTCAAACGCGGTGACGAAAATTCTGTCACCGGCCAGAATTGGTGACGAGTGGCCTGGAGGAAGCGGCGTCTTCCAAACGACGTTCTTCTTCGGGCCGAACTCCACGGGCAAATTCGTGTTGTGAGAAATACCGCTGGCATTCGGGCCGCGAAACTGTAGCCAGTCTTCGGCGGGCAACGAGAAAGCAAACGCCAGCAACAGAGCAGATCGTATCAGCAAGTCCCCTCCCGAAAATGAAAAACCAGTATATCCGATCCCCTTGCGTCCGTTACAATGAAGGATTCTTCAAAACGCCCTCGCCGGATGCCGAAGATTTACCTCACTTTTGTCTGGCACATGCACCAGCCTTGCTACAAGGATCTGGTCTCGGGGGAATACAGGCTGCCATGGACGCGCATGCACGCGCTCAAAGATTACTACGGCATGGTTAAGATCCTGGAGGAGTTTCCCAACATTCGTCAGACCTTCAACCTTGTCCCGTCGCTTCTTTTGCAAGTGGAAGACTACGCGGAGGGCAGAGCGGTTGATCCGTTTCTACGCTGTGCTTTGAAGCCCGCCGAAGATCTCACCGAGCCTGAGAAGGAATTTATCCTCCAATATTTTTTTCAGGCTAATCCGGTCCATCTCATCGGGCGGTATCCGCGTTATGCCGAACTGCGGCAGGCATGGCGGGCCGCGGACCGCGACTTCCGCCGGGCGCGTAAGCTCTTCGATCCATCCGCTCTGCGCGACCTGCAAGTGCTTTCGCAACTGGCGTGGTTTGAAGAAAAATTCCTGGACAACGACAGCGAGCTAAAGCAACTGTGCCGGAAAGAGCGGGACTACACGCTTGAGGATCAGGCGGTAATGGGTCGCAAGCAGCTCGAGATCCTCGCCCGCGTGATTCCGGTCTACCGTGAATTCTCCGGCAGCGGCCAAATCGAGATTTCGGCGACCCCGTTCTATCATCCGATCCTGCCGTTGATTTGCGACTCGAATATCGCGCACGAGGCCAACCCCCACGTGCCGCTGCCATCTCGATTCCGGTATCCGGAAGACGCGCGGCTGCAACTGGAACGGGCGCGCGAGTACGTTGCCGAAAAAACGGGCCAGACGCCCGCCGGAATGTGGCCGTCGGAGGGCTCCGTTTCCGATGAAGCGCTGTCTATTGCGGCGCAAGCCGGATTCCGGTGGGCCGCCTCGGACAATGGCGTGCTCTCGCGCACGCTCCAACGCCCGGCCGATCCGATGGCGACCTACCGCCCCTATCTTTGGCGGCAGGGTGAAGCCGGCATCCACCTGATCTTTCGCGATCATGAGCTGAGCGATTTGGTCGGTTTCGTTTATTCGCGTCTCGACCCCTCCGATGCCGCCCGGGATTTCATCGGGCGAATTCGGGGCAACTGCGTGCCGATTCTTGCATCGGGGCGTGACGCACTCGTTCCCGTCATCCTCGATGGAGAAAACGCCTGGGAGCACTACCACAAGAATGGCCGGCCTTTCCTGCGCGAGCTATACCGCCACATTTCCGAGCAGACCGACATGGAGGCCGTGACGGTTTCCGAGGCGCTCGAAAAGACGCCCGCCGACCCTCTCACGCGGATTCATCCCGGCTCCTGGATCAGCGCGAATTTCGACGTTTGGATCGGCTTTGAAGAAGACAACCGCGCCTGGGAGCGGCTGCTCGACGCCCGGCAGGCATATGACAGCGTCGCGCCCGGGACCGTGCCGGAACAGGATCGCGCCCTCGCCCTGGAAGAGCTTCTCATCGCCGAAGGCAGCGACTGGTGCTGGTGGTACGGCCCTCATCACTACTCGGAAAACCGCCCCGAATTCGATCAGTTGTTTCGCGATCACCTGGCCAATGTCTACCGTCTGCTGCGGCTGGCGCCGCCGGCTGAACTGTCGCGGCCGATATTGGAGACTTACACGCGCGCCTTTCACCTCAAACCAGTCTCTTCCATTCATCCCACCATTGACGGGAAGATCACTTCGTATTTCGAATGGATGGGCGCGGGCGTTTACAGTTTGGACAAGCGCGGCGGCTCCATGCACGGCCAGCGCTTTCTGGTCTCCGAGCTGTTCTACGGCGCCAACCGCAAGCGGTTCTACTTGCGGCTTGATTTCACTGAGAATGCCGCGGGGCCGGGAATGGAAGTGCACGTGGCGATTCGCGGCAAGTCGATTCGGATTCGGCTCGACGAAGCAACCGCGGAGATTGTAGACAACG
>Ga0187893_10004526_pt1 | contig 26322 bp, 21 predicted proteins | sample MA1701074metaG_FD_139574 | JGI IMG/M metagenome (GOLD analysis project Ga0187893, IMG submission 139574) | White microbial mat communities from a basaltic lava cave in the Kipuka Kanohina Cave System on the Island of Hawaii, USA - MA170107-4 metaG ... | reverse complement strand
GGGGAACTTCGCTTCCTCAGCCGCGGCACACTGCGCGGCCGGACCCGGGTCGGTCTTGAGATTACCGCCCAGCAACCCGTGGGCCAGGTGAGAATGGAACTGGACTCTCAGATCACCGTTCGGACCGTTCAGGCTGAGGGTGCCCAGGTGTCGTTCAGCCGCACCGGAGATCTGTTGACCTTGACCTTCTCCCCGGCGCTCGCGCCCGGCGCGCGTGTCCCGGTCACCGTGGAGTACGATGGACAGCCGTTGTACATCTACAATGAGTTCGTCCTGGTGCGTCCTGGCTATCTCTATCCGCTGCTGGTCAGCCCCTTTGGCGACTACTCGGCGAACCAGGCCCGGGTGACCGTCCAGGTTACCGCGCCGGCGGGCGTGCTCGTGGTATCGACCGGGCGGCAGATGTCTGGTGACGGCGGTGCCGTCCGGTGGGACTCCGAGGTCACCGTGCCGTGGGTCGCGCTTGCCGGCGGGCGGCAGTACCGCCGCGTCGACCGGACCGTCGGGAGCGTGAGGCTGCAGATGTACCTGGGACAGGGAGGAGACCGCAACCTCGACAAACTGGCGTCCTTCACCGGCCAGGCGGTGGAGTTCTACAGCCGCCTGCTGTACCAGTTCCCGTACGCCGAGCTCAAGGTGGTGTCACTCGTGGTCGTTGGCGGCGGAATCGGCTACCCGGCCCTCCTCCTCATCGACGACCGCGCGTTCGCCGGGACCTTTACGGGCGGCTTCAACCGCGACTCGTATCTCTTCCTCCTCATGGCCCACGAGGCCGCGCACTCGTATGTCCCGAGCCAGACGGTGCCCAAGGGCGTCGGCTTCATCTGGCTCTCCGAAGGCTTCGCCGAGTACCTGGCGCTGATGGCCACCGAGGCCATTCTGGGCGCGGACGCGTACGCGCGTGAATTGCAAGAAGAGCGGGAGGACTACGCGGTCATCGCGGGAACGTCCAGCGACCGACCGATCAGCGTCTATACATTTGCCAACTATGGCCCGCGGGCGTCGCGCAGGGTGATCTACTCCAAAGGGAGCCTGGTGCTCCACATGCTGCGCTTTGTGATCGGCGATGAGGCCTTCCGGAAGACACTGGCGACCTACTTCCAGCGGTCGCGGGGCCGCGCGGCACGTGTCGATGACTTTCGCGAGATAGCGGAGGAAGTCTCGGGACAGAATCTGGAGAGCTTCTTTGCTCAATGGATCGGTCAGGTGGTCCTGCCCGACTATGTTGTCGCCTCGGGGACGTCCACCCGCACCGACGATGGGCAGTACCGGACGAGCGCAACGATTCGCAACACGGGCACCGGGGTGATGCCGGTCGAGGTGGCGTTTGGCACAGCGGACGCCCGTGTCATCAACCGAGTCGAGGTGCCAAGTCGGGGGGAGGCGACCGTGACGGCGACGACACCTGCGGCGATTCGGCAGGTCGAAGTGGATCCGCGCAAGTGGCTGATCCAGTCGAACTACAGGAACGACACGTTCGAGATCCGCTAGGGCCGCCTCTTGCTTGACGCGTTCAAAGAGGTATGCTAGTGTAGCCATCAACTGAATAGGACTGCTCTTATCAAGAGTGGGTGAGGGACGGGCCCGATGACCCCCGGCAACCTGCCAAACGGCAAGGTGCCAACCCCCGGCGGGATCTATCTCCGACGGATAAGAGGGTGCAATCCCCTCCAAGAGCAGGAAGTGGAGGGGATTTCTGCATCTTGCGGGGCTCCGACCCCGGAGGAGGCGTGCGTGGCAGTCGCGCTCGATCGCGTCACGGTCCGCGTGCCGGCGACGGTCGCCAATCTCGGCGCGGGTTTCGACGTGCTGGCCGCGGCCGTGGGCGTGCACGCGGAAATCACGCTCGAGCCGGCCCCATCGCCGCGCGTCAGCGTTTCGGGTGCGAGCGTGCCGCAGGACGCGTCCAACTTGATCTATCGCAGCGCGGCCGCCGTCGCGAACACTGCGGGGTATCGCGGCGCCTTCGCGCTCCAGGCGCATTCACCGATTCCGCTGCGCAGCGGGCTTGGGAGCAGCGCCGCCGCCATCGTCGGCGGTATGGTGGCGGCCAGCCGGCTGTTGGGTGACTCCCTGGACGCCCGCACGCTGCTCGAACTCGCCGCTGACCTCGAGGGCCATCCCGACAACGTCGCCGCGGCACTGTTTGGCGGCGTGGTCATCGTGGTCCGCGACGGCCCGCGCCTGCGCTGGGCGCGGTTCGTCCCAACCGTACGCCTGGCCGTCGTGCTCGCTGTTCCCGACATCCAGGTCGAGACCGCGATCGCCCGGCAGGTCCTGCCACGCGAGATCAGCCGCGACGACGCCGTCTACAACATCGGTCACGCCGCGCTTCTGGTCGCGGCATTGGCCGCGGGTCGGCCGGAGTGGCTGCGCGGGGCGCTGGGCGATCGGCTGCACCAGCCGTACCGTGCGCAGTTTGTGCCCGGCTTCCCGCGCGTGGTGGATGCGGCGGTGGCGGCCGGGGCCTTTGGCGGGGCACTGAGCGGGTCCGGGCCCACGGTGTTCGCGCTCGCCGAGCCTGGCGGGGCGCCGGGTGTCGGGGCCGCAATGCGCGACGCGTTCGCGGCTGCCGGCGTGGCGTCCCGCGTGATCGTGACGGAGATCGAATCGAACGGCGCGTTGGTCATCTGAGCCAGAAGGAGGACGGCGTGGCAGTCGAGTCGTTGAGGTGCCGGGAGTGCAGGACGGAAGTGGTGGCGGGGCCCTACTACGTCTGTGAAAAGTGCCTCGGGCCGCTCGAGGCGGTCTATGACATCAATGCGCTGCGCCACCTTCCGCTGCGCGAGCGCATCGAAGCCGGCCCGCGCTCGATGTGGCGCTACGTCGACCTCCTGCCCGTCGCCTACGACCCGCTCGTGGACCTCTCGCCTGGATTCACCCCGCTGGTGCCGGCGCCCCGGTTGGGTCAGGCGCTCGGGATCAACGACCTCTACGTCAAGAACGATTCCACGAACCCGACCTGGTCCTTCAAAGACCGCGCGGTAGAGATCGGCACCGCCGCCGCGCGGACGTTCGGTTTCAAGGTGCTCGCCTGTGCCTCCACCGGCAACCTGGCACATTCTGTCGCCGCGCACGCCGCCCGCGTGGGGATGCGCGCCTGCGTCTTTGTCCCTGCGGGCATCGAGCGCAGTAAGATCCTGGCGTCGGCGGTCTACGGTCCGACGGTCGTCGAGGTCGATGGGACCTACGATGAGGTCAACCGGCTGTGCGCGCAGATCGGCGACGAGCACCGCTGGGCCTTCCTCAACGTCAACATGCGCCCGTATTACAGCGAAGGCGGCAAGACGCTGGCGTTCGAGGTCGCCGAGCAGCTGGAATGGCGCGCCCCCGCGAACGTCGTCGTGCCGATCGCGTCCGGCAACCTGTTGGTCAAGATCGCCCGCGGCTTCCAGGAGTTTGCGACCCTGGGTCTCATCCCCGACGCGTCAACACGCGTCCACGGCGCGCAGGCGGGCGGCTGCGCGCCCGTTTCCACGGCTTTCAAGCAAGGCACAGACGCGGTCCGTCCCGTGCGGCCGCAGACGATCGCGCACTCGCTGGCGATCGGTGCGCCCGCGGACGGCCGGTACGCCATCGCCGCCGTGCGGGCGACCGGCGGGGCGGTCGACGATGCTGACGACGCGGAGATCGTCGAGGGTGTGAAGCTGCTGGCCGAGACCGAAGGCATATTCACCGAGACAGCCGGCGGGGTCACGGTGGCCGTCTTGAGGAAGCTGGCGGCCGCCGGGGCGCTGGATCCCCAGGGTCCGACGGTGGCCTACATCACGGGCATGGGTCTGAAGACCGTGGAGGCGCTGACGGATGTGATCCCCGCTGCGGTGCGCATCCGGCCGACGCTGCGCGCCTTCGAAGAGGCCGTCCTGGCCCGCGCCTGATCATAGGAGGAATGGTATGGCGACGATCCGTATCCCCACCCCCATGCGCCGTTACACCAACGGCGAACGCCTGGTGACGGTGGCGGCCGCCACCCTGGCCGCGGCGGTCGACGAGTTGGACCGCCGCTTCCCCGGGCTCCGGGAGCGCTTGCTAGATGGGGAGGGCCGCCTGCATCACTTCGTCAATGTCTTTGTCGATGAGGAAGACGTCCGCCTGCTCGAGGGTCTCGCGACCCCGCTGGGCGACGGTACCGAGGTCGCTATCATCCCCGCCATGGCTGGCGGCGGTCGCCCCGTGCTATCGTAAGGAAGGGCGCCGCTCCGCACGCGGACCGGGCCCCTCGATCCGTCGATGAGTGTGCCCAAGAGCGCGCGGCAGCGCACCGCGAGTCTCCACAAGCAGATCAACGACCACAACTACCGCTACCACGTCCTGGACGCACCGACTATCTCGGATGCGGCTTTCGACCGGCTCGTCCGTGAGCTCCGCGATCTCGAGACCCGCCATCCCGCGCTGATCACCCCTGACTCGCCAACCCAGCGGGTCGGCGCGCCGCCGTCGGCGGCGTTTGCCGCGATCAGACACCGGACCCCGATGCTCAGCCTGGCCAACGCGTTCGAGGAGACCGAGCTGGACGCCTGGGAGAAGCGCGCGCGTGCGGGTCTCGGCGATGCGCGGGTCCAGTACGTCTGCGAGTTGAAGATCGACGGCGCAGCGGTCTCGCTCTCCTACGAACAGGGGCGATTGGTCACCGGGGCGACGCGGGGCGACGGGGAGCAGGGAGAAGACGTCACTCCGAATCTGAGAACGATCCCGAGCCTCCCGCTGCGTCTGCGTGGGACGAGGATCCCCCGGCTGCTGGAGGTGCGAGGCGAGGTCCACCTGCCCCGAAAGACCTTTGCGGCGGTCAACGCCGAGCGCGAGGCACGGGGCGAAGCGCGCTTTGCTAACCCGAGGAACGCGGCGGCCGGCTCGCTGCGCCAGTTGGATCCTCAGATCACTGCCCGGCGGCCACTGCAGATCTATGTCTATGGGACGGGCGCGGTCGAAGGGATGACCCTGCGCTCGCACTGGGAAACACTCCGGTGGTTGCGGGAGGCCGGGTTCCGCACCAATCCCCACACGGCGCGCTTCTCGTCGCTGGATGATGTCAAGGCGTACATTACCACGTGGACCGCGCGCCGCGTGACCTTGGACTACGATACCGACGGCGTCGTCATCAAGGTGGACGCGTTTGCGCAGCAGGCTGAGCTCGGCGCCACGAGCCAGGCGCCGCGTTGGGCGTTGGCGTTCAAGTTCCCCGCCGAGCAGGCCGTCACGACGCTCTTGGACATCACGGTCAGCGTGGGCCGCACCGGCGCCTTGACCCCCACCGCCGTGTTGGAGCCGGTGCGTGTGTCAGGCGTGACCGTCAGCAGTGCCACGCTGCACAACGAGGACGAGATCGCCCGCAAGGACGTGCGGATCGGCGATTGGGTCATCGTCCAGCGGGCCGGCGAGGTGATCCCTGAGGTCGTGGCCCCGCTCCCCGAGCGCCGCACCGGGCACGAGCGGCGTTTCGTGATGCCGGCGCACTGTCCGGTTTGCGGCACGCCGGTCGAGCGGCCCGAAGGAGAGGCGGTCGCCCGATGTCCCAACCTGTCGTGCCCGGCGCAGGTATTAGAGCGCATGTATCACTTCGCGTCGCGTGATGCGATGAACATCGAGGGGCTCGGCGGGAAGTTGCTGGCGCAGCTGCTGGAGCGCGGTCTGCTGCGAGATCCCGCCGACCTTTATCGATTGATGAAAGACCAACTGCTCACGCTCGATCGCATGGGCGACAAACTGGCCCAGAACCTGCTGGACTCGATCGGCCGCAGTCGCGAGACGACCCTGGCCCGGCTGCTCTACGCTCTCGGTGTCCGCCATGTCGGTGCCCACGTCGCCGAGATCCTGGCAGCGCACTTCGATACGGCACAGGCGCTGATGGACGCGTCCTTCGAAGACGTGCGCGACGTCCCCGGCATTGGGCCCACGATTGCCGCCAGTATCGTTGGCTTTCTCAAGCAGGCGCCGAACCGCGGCATGATCGAGCGACTGCTCGAGGCCGGCGTCCGACCGGCCGCCGTGGCACCCCGCCGTGCCGCGCGCGACGGGCCGTTGGCCGGCGCACAGGTCGTCTTCACCGGGACGCTGGCACGCTGGACGCGAGCTCAGGCGCAGGACGCGGCGACCTCCGCGGGCGCCGGCATCAGCGACAGTGTGTCGAAAAAGACCACATACCTCGTGGCGGGCGAATTCCCCGGGTCGAAGGTGGAGAAGGCACGACGGCTCGGCGTGAAGGTGCTGACCGAGGCTGAGTTCGCCCGCCTGGTGAGGACATGATGGCGCCGGTGCGCTCGGAGGCGGACGCCGTATGAACCGCACGCTGGCGTGGGTCGCGGTCGTCATCGCGGTCGCGGCGCTGATCTGGTGGACGCAGTTGCGGCCCCAGGCGACGAGCGTCTCAGTGTACTTCACGGGTCCGGTAGAAGGTGCGAGCACCTTGGTGGCAGTGCCGCGTCCCATCAACGCGCGTGGTGCGGAGGCGGTGCTTCGGGAGGCCCTGGTGGCACTGCTGGCCGGCCCCACGGCCGAAGAGCGCGCCCGCGGACTCTCCAGTGAGATCCCCGCCGGCACCCGGTTGCGCAGCGTGGTCGTGCGCGAGGGCATCGTGACGGTTGACCTGAACGAGACGCTCGCCTCCGGCGGAGGATCCCACAGCATGCGGGCTCGGCTCTGGCAGATCGTGTACACCGCGACGCAACACCCCGCCGCGCCGCAGGCCCAGGTCCTCATCGAAGGGGAACAGCGGCCGGGCCTCGGTGGAGAGGGTGTGGTGATCGATCGGCCCATTGGCCGTCCGCCGACATTTCCGAGGCTCTGAGCGGCGGCAGGAGAGTTCCCCATACCGCAGAAGTGACGGGCGTCCGATCACACACGCCCTCCGGAGCCGGCCCGTGCCCCGCGAAGTTTTTGCTGAGGAGATCGAAGCATTTCTCGAGCGGCTCGACGCCGTGACCGCGGCCCGAGTCGTCGCCAACGAGGCCGGCGAGATTGAACGGATCTATGTCACGACCGAGTCGTCCCGCGATGACGGGGCGATTCGCCGCGCGATCGCCTCTGCGCTCATGAGTCAGTTCAGCCTCCCAGTCGATGGGTGGCGGGTACAGATCGCCCACCTCGAGCACAAAGCCCGGCTCGAGGGTATCCCAGCATGCCACCTGGTCCGCCTCGAGGAGAGCATCACCGAGACCATGACCCGAGTCGTGGTCGACCTCCGCTACGAGGTTGAAGGCGCCCAGAAGACGATCTCGGGGACGGCGCAGGCGCCGCCCGGTCAGGCGCAGCGGCTGCGCACGGTCGCGTTGGCGACGCTCGAGGCGCTGCGGCCGATCATCGAGCGATCGGGCTATCGGCCATCCCTCGAGGGACTGATGCTGCTGCCGTTCGCCGGCGCGTCGGTCGCCTTGGCAGCGGTTTCGCTGGCGACCGAGCGCACGACCGCGCTGCACGTGGGCGCCGAGGCGGTTGTCGCGAGCGAAGCCGAAGCGGCGGTGGGGGCGGTCATTGATGCGGTCGGGAAGCCGTCACGGACTATCAGTCCCGGGCTCCCGGCCAGGGTTCGGACCGACCGGCGCCAGCAGTTCGAAGGCCTGCGGCAGCACTACGAGCGGCTCATCCGTCAGGAGCCAAGCGCGGCGTCGCCGCTGGCGCCCCTCGGTGAGCCGCCGGAACACATGACACCCGGCTCGGGCGATGAGACCCCAGGACTCGCCTCGGGACCCTCGGTCGCTACGCTGTCATCACCCCTGCAAGCCGCTCGTGAAGACGTGATCGGAGACCTGACCGAGATTCGACCGGAACGTCAGGGAGGTGCACCTGTGATGCGTGAGGACCTGCGTGCAGACGGCCCGGCGGTCGCGAAGACCGCTGGCGCCGGCCGGCTGTCCATCGAGGACGCGTTCTACCGACGGCTGGTCGCCGCCGGCGCGCCCGTCTATATTCGCTGCCGGGATGGCTACGAGATTCCTTCCGCCATCGTGCGCGACTACGGGACGTACAGCCTGATGGTGGAAGTCAACGGCATTCAAGAGCTCGTCTTCAAGCACGGCATCATCGCCATCCGCCCCTACGGTCCGCTGCCGCCCGAGTCGGGGACACTGTCGTAGCGGCTCGTGCCGCCTGACCGTCTGGACGATCTCCGCCGCCGCCGCGAGCGGCTGCTCGGGATGGGCGGTGAGGAGCGCATCCGCCGCCAGCACGACGCCGGGAAACTCACGGCGCGCGAGCGCCTCGACGTACTCCTCGACCCGGGGGCGTTCGTCGAGCTCGATCCCTTTGTCACTACACGGAGCCGGGAGTTCGGGCTCGATCGCGTGGCAGCACCGGCCGACGGCGTCGTGACCGGCCATGGGACGATCGACGGCCGGCCGGTCCACGTCTTCTCACAGGACTTCACCGTGCTGGGCGGATCGCTCGGCGAGGGTCATGCCGAGAAGATCTGCAAGGTGATGGATTTGGCGACGCGCACCGGCACGCCGATCATCGGCCTCAACGACTCCGGCGGCGCGCGGATTCAAGAAGGTGTCGTCAGTCTCGGCGGGTACGCCGAGATCTTCTTGCGCAACACCCTGGCCAGCGGCGTCGTCCCGCAGATTTCCGCGATCATGGGTCCGTGCGCCGGCGGCGCCGTCTACTCGCCCGCGATCACGGACTTCACCATCATGGTGCGAGGGACGGCCTACATGTTCGTGACCGGCCCCCAGGTGGTCAAGGCCGTGACGCATGAGGACGTCTCGTTTGAGGAACTGGGTGGCGCGGACGTACACGCCAGCAAGAGCGGGGTCGCCCACTTCGTCGCCGCCGATGACGAGGAGTGCCTGCTGCTCATCCGGCGCCTGCTGGGATTCCTGCCATCGAACAACCTCGAGGAGCCCCCACGGCGGGCGCCGGCCGACGATCCCGGTCGGGCCGACGCCGTCCTGGACGAGCTCGTCCCGGAGGATCCCACCAGACCGTACGACATGCACGAGGTCCTCCGGCATGTTGTGGACGACGCGGAGTTCCTGGAGGTCCACGCGGGCTTCGCCCGCAATCTGATCGTGGGGTTCGCGCGCCTCCACGGGCGCCCGGTCGGCGTCCTGGCTCAACAGCCTGCAGTGCTCGCCGGCGTCCTGGATATCGACGCGTCGGTCAAAGGCGCGCGGTTCGTGCGGTTCTGTGACGCGTTCAACCTGCCGCTGGTGACGTTTGTGGACGTGCCCGGCTTCTTGCCCGGCGTCGCGCAGGAACACAGTGGGATCATCCGGCACGGCGCCAAACTGCTCTACGCGTACTGCGAGGCCACGACGCCGAAGCTCACCGTCATCACCCGCAAGGCGTACGGCGGCGCCTACGATGTCATGGCCAGCCGGCACATTCGGGGCGACCTGAACCTGGCGTGGCCAACAGCCGAGATCGCGGTGATGGGTCCGGAAGGGGCGATCGACATCATCTTTCGGAAGGAGCTGGCGGACGCGCCGGACCCCGACGCCCGCCGTCGCGAGCTGGTGGCCGAGTACCGCGCGCAGTTCGCGACGCCGTACATCGCGGCCGGGCGGGGCTACGTCGACGACGTCATCGCTCCCCGTGAAACGCGCCGCCGGCTCATCGCGGCGCTCGAGGTCCTGCACCGCAAGCGGGTCGCCAACCCCCGCCGCAAGCACGGTAACGTGCCGCTGTAGCCGCCGCCGACAGGAATCCACCCGGGGGAGCCTGAATTGGCTACGGTGAATTCTCAGGCGACCGTAGGCAGCGTCATGACACTCGAACAGGTCTCCGCCAATGATCCCCGCTTCCGCGACTGGATGCGCCGCTACCGGGAAGAGATCAACGGGGAGCCGCCATCGGACGCGGTGCTCGACAAGTATCTTCAAGTGCTGTTCGCGGACCAGGGCAAGCGGCGCTTTATCTGGTGGGGTGTCGACCAGTCGCGCAAGGTCGGGTTCGCCGTCGTCGTTCTGACCCAGCATTGGGCCGATCAGTCCCGCACCCACGCGCAGATCGGCGAGTTCTTTGTCTACCCGGAATACCGTCGTGAGGGGCTTGGTCGCCGCTTTGCGGAAGTCCTCATCGAGTGGATCAAGGGCAACGGCGCCCACGACATCCAGTCCAGTGTCGTCGCCGGGAATCTGCGAGGGCTGCGCTTCTTCGAGGCCGTCGGCTTTCAGATCGCCCGTTACTCGTTCGTCTACAATCCCAACAGGCCCCGCGAGACCGAAGAGGAAGAATAGCCGGTCCGATGGCGTCGATCCGCCGCCTGCTGATCGCGAACCGTGGGGAGATCGGCGTGCGTATCGTGCGCGCCTGCCGCGACCTCGGGGTCTCACCCGTGGCGGTCTACGCGCCGGTTGACGCCGGCGCCCCGCACGTTCGCATGGCGGATGCGGCCCTGTCACTACCCGATGATCCGCCGGTCGAGAGTTATCTCAACGCCACACGCCTGCTCGCCCTTGCGCACCGCGCAGGGGCTGACGCGATTCACCCCGGCTATGGGTTTCTGGCCGAGCAGCCCGCGTTCGCGGCGGCCTGTGCGGCAGAGGGTGTGCGCTTTGTTGGCCCGCCGGCGCCGGTGCTCGCACAGTGCGGCGACAAGGCGGCCACGCGCGCCCTCGTGGCGGCCGCCGGCGTGCCGGTCCTCGAGGGGAGCGGTCCCGTCGAGGACACGGACGCGCACGCCCAGGCCACTGTCCTGGGGTTCCCGCTGCTCATCAAGGCTGTGGGGGGAGGCGGCGGCAAAGGCATCCACCTGGTCCGCGCCGCCGCGGAGCTGGGTGGGGCGCTGCGGCTCGCGCGCGGCGAAGCCCAGGCGGCGTTCGGGGATCCGCGCGTCTATCTGGAGCGCTGGCTCGAGCGGCCGCGGCACGTCGAGGTTCAGATCCTGGCCGACGCGGGCGGGCGAGTCATCGCGCTCGGTGAGCGGGCCTGCTCCGTCCAGCGGCGACACCAGAAGCTGATCGAAGAAGCGCCGGCGCCGGGCCTCTCCGCCGGCCTGCGTGAGGCGCTGGGCCGCGCGGCGGTCGTCGTCGCCCGCGCACTGGACTACCGCAACGCCGGCACGGTCGAGTTTCTCCTGGAGGGCGATCGGTTCTTTTTCATGGAGGTCAACGCGCGGATTCAGGTGGAGCACCCTGTGACCGAGGCGCTCACGGGGGTTGACTTGGTGGCCGCCCAGATCGCCGTCGCCGCAGGGGAGGCGTTACCGTTCGAGCAAGAGGACGTGTCCGCGAGCGGTGCCGCACTTGAGTGCCGGATTAGCGCCGAGGATCCGCACGCCGGATTCCTCCCATCGCTGGGTACCATTGACGGTGTCGTGGAGCCGGCGGGCGCCGGGATCCGCGTGGATAGTGGGCTGTGGTCCGGACAGGTCGTGTCGCGACACTACGATCCCCTCCTGGCCAAGGTCATCGCCTGGGGACCGACACGCGCGGTCGCGATCGCGCGCATGCGCCGGGCGCTGGCGGAGTTCCTGGTCTCGGGCGTCGACACGACCATCCCGTTTCATCTGTGGGCCCTCGAACAACCTGAGTTCGCCGCGGGCCGCTACGATGTACGCTTCACCGATCGGTGGGGCGAAGGCCCCAGTGCCCCGGACGCCGAGCGTCTGGCCGTCCTCGCCGCGGCCGCGTGGGCCGATCATGGGCTGCAGACGCCGGCGCTCCCGCTCGATGGTGCGTCGCCGGGCTGGGTCGCCGCTGCGCGGGAAGAGGGGCTGCGATGATCTTCGCGGTCCAGGTGCGCGGCCGCCACGACAGGGTCGAAACCGCGGCCGTGCCCGATGGCCTGCTGATTCGGACCGGGGAGCAGGCCGCCCTGGTGCGTCTTGAGCCGGCCGTGGGCACTCAATGCTGGCGTCTGGTGGTTGACGGTCACGCCACGCCCGTGCGACTGCACGAACGCGACGGTCGGCTCATCGCCACACTGGGGGCGGTGCGCGTGTCCATGACGGTCCGCCGTTGGCTCCCGCTGCCGTCGCGCGAGAGGGCGGCGGCGAGCGCGGACCGGCGCATTGAGATTCGGGCACCGATGCCGGGTTTGGTCATCGAGACCCGTGTCGCCGCGGGCGACCCGGTGAGGGCGGGGTCCCCTGTGGTGATTGTCGAAGCCATGAAAATGCAGATGGAAATCCCCGCCCCAGAGGCCGGCCGTGTGGAGGAGGTACGCGTGCGCGCCGGCGAGGAAGTGGCCGGTGGGCAGCTGCTCGCGATCGTGCGCCCGCTGCACGCGCGAACTGAGCGTACGAGTCCATGAGCAGCGAACGACCACGGACCTTTGCCACGTCCGATGGCGTGCCGCTGGCCGACGCCTACGGCCCGGAGGATCAGACCGTGGACGCCGCGCGCGATCTCAGCGTGCCGGGCCAGTTTCCCTTCACCCGCGGCATCTATCCCACCATGTACCGCGGCCGCCTGTGGACGATGCGGCAGTACGCCGGCTATGCTACTGCAGAGGCCTCGAACCGGCGCTACCGGTACCTCCTCGAACAGGGTCAGACCGGGTTGTCGATCGCGTTCGATCTCCCGACGCAGATGGGGTACGACTCCGATCATCCGCTGGCGGAGGCGGAGGTCGGGAAGGTCGGCGTGGCGATCGACTCGCTGGCCGACATGGAGATCCTGCTGGACGGGATCCCGCTCGACCGCGTGTCAACGTCGATGACGATTAACGCGACGGCGACGATCCTGCTGGCCATGTACATGGCGGTGGCCCAGCGGCAGGGCGTCCCGTTCGATCGCATCGACGGCACGACACAAAACGACATCCTGAAGGAGTACATTGCGCGCGGGACCTACATCTATCCGCCCAGGCCCTCGCTGCGGCTGGTCACCGACACGTTCGCTTTCTGCGCACAGCACCTCCCGCGGTGGAATCCCATCAGCATCAGCGGCTACCACATTCGCGAAGCCGGCGCCACCGCCGTCCAGGAAGTGGCGTTCACCCTGGCCAACGGTCTGACGTACCTGCAGGCCGCGGTCGACGCAGGGCTCGACGTGGATCGCGTCGCGCCCTCGTTGTCATTTTTCTTTGCGGCCCAGATGCAGGTGCTGGAGGAGGTCGCCAAGTTCCGAGCGGCGCGGCGGCTGTGGGCGCGGCTGGTGCAGGAACGGTTCCACCCGCAGGATCCGCGGTCGCTCATGCTGCGGTTCCACGCCCAGACCGCGGGCGTGGCGCTGACCGCACAGCAGCCTGACAACAACGTGGTGCGTGTGACGCTCCAGGCGCTCGCCGCGGTCCTGGGGGGCACGCAGTCGCTGCACACCAACGCCCGCGACGAAGCGCTGGCTTTGCCCACGGAAACCGCGGCGCTGCTGGCCCTGCGCACCCAGCAGATCATTGCCTTTGAGAGCGGAGTCCCGGCGACGGTCGACCCCCTGGCCGGGTCCTACCTGATCGAGCGCCTGACCGATGAGATCGAGCACCGCGCCCGTGAGCGCATCGCGCAGCTGGACGCGGCCGGCGGACAGCTCCGCGCGATCGAGACGGGCCTGGTGCAGCGGGAGATCGCCGAGAGCGCCTTCCGTGAGGCCCAGGCCATCGAGCGCGGTGAGCAGGTCGTCGTCGGCGTCAACCGATTCCAGAGCGACAGCCCGCTCCGGGTGGATACCCTGGGCCTCGACCCCCAGGTCCAGGCTCGCCAGCAGGCGAGCCTGTCGCGTGTCCGTGCGCAGCGTGACGGTGGCGTGACGACGCGTGCCCTCGACCGACTGGCGGACGCAGCGCGCGGCACCGACAATCTCATGCCGCCCATCCTGGACGCCGTGCGCGCTTATGCCACCATCGGCGAAATCTGCGATGTGCTCCGCGGGGCGTTCAGCACCTACCGCCCGCCGATCGTCGTGTAATGATGCCACGGTCCAGGTCCGCGCGCCCACTGGCGTCGTTCGCGGCGATCTTCAACACCGCGGGTGAGGTGCTGCTGGTGCGACTCTCCTACGACCAGGGCCAGTGGGCGCTGCCGGGCGGCAACATCGATCCAGGCGAGTCGCCAGCCGACGCGGTCGTCCGCGAAGTGCGGGAGGAGACGGGGCTGGAGGCGGCGGTCGAGGACCTGTACGCGGTCTACTGGCGTAGGGACATTGACGGCACGCAGTTCGGGTTTCGCTGCCGGGTGACCGGAGGCGTGCTGACCCCGGACGGCCGCGAGATTCTTGAAGCGCGGTACTTTCCGCTCGACGCGTTGCCGCGGCCTATCAGCACCGGTACGATCGCGCGCGTCAATGACGCGCGCGGACAGGGGCCGGTTGCCGTGAAGGTCTTTGAGGGAATAGAGTACCTGCGCTAGCGACTACACGGCGCCGCGCAGAAACGCGACGGTGTCGAGGGGGCTGTCGGCCTCTTCGCCCCGGGCGGGGGAGAGCAGGGCACGGTAGATCTCCCGCGCCTGTGGGGTCAGGCTCTCCACGGCTTCACTTAATAGATGAAACGCGGTCCGCCGGCCGCCGAGCTGCTCGATGCCCGACAGCAGCCAGGCCAGCACCTGACGGCGCGCCTCGAGCGACACCTGCCGGTTCGGGGTCAGTACTTCGAACGTACCCTCCTGGATGCGGATGGCCCACTCGCAGCGCTCGGCCTGCGCTCGGACACGGTCCACGATGACGTCCACCACTTGTTCGCCGGCAAAGTGGCCAAACCGGCTGACCAGAGAGGCCGCGACCGTCGAGAAGACCGTGGCCGGATCCGCGGCATCACTCGCTTGGGCACCGTCGGCCGGACCGGGCGTCAAGGACGCCAGGGCCGTGACGAACGCTTCCACGACCGTGGGATCGAACTGAATCCCGGACAAGCGGCGCAGCTCGGTCACCGCCTCATCGGACTCCAGGGCCAGGCGGTAGATGCGGTCGGAGGTCATGGCTTCGTAGGTGTCGGCCACGGCCAGAATCCGCGACCCCAGCGGGGTTGCCTCTCCCTTGAGCCCGCCGGGATAGCCCAACCCGTCGTACCGCTCGTGCATGTGCCGCACGATGGAGACCACCTCATCGGGGAACCCCGCGGTCCGGAGCAGCCGTGCGCCGATGAGCGAGTGACTCTTCATCATGTCCATCTCCGGTTCGGTGAGCCGGCCCGGCTTCAGCAAGATGCTGTCGGGGATGCCGATCTTCCCGATGTCATGCAGCATGGCGGCCGTGCGGATATGATCCAGCAGCTCGGCCGGCGTGCCGGCCGCCCGCGCGATGTGATCGGCATAGCGCGCGATGCGCTGTGAGTGGCCGCCCGTGTACGCATCGCGCACGTCGATCGCCTCGCCGAGGGTCTCCAGCGTCCGGTGGTACGCCTTGCGCAACTGGTCGTGCATGGAGGCGTGGTACAGGGCAGTGGCGGCCAGGTTCCCGAGCAGCATGGCCGGCGCCAGGTCTTCCTCGCGAAAGCGGTGTGTATTCCGCGAGTCGGCCAGGATCATGACGCCGACCGGCGCGTTGCCGTGAATCAACGGGATGCCGGCCACGGCTTTGATGCCGTACGTACGCGCGAGCCGCGCGTCGGGGCCGTCGCCATCGGCCGGCACGCCGTTCATGAACATGGGCCGCCGCTCCCGGACCACGCGCGCGCCAAACAGGTTTGGATCGTAGAGCGGGCGGCGCAGCAGGAGGAAGTCGTCCTTACCCTCACCCGTCGCGGCCGCGCCGGCGAGCTCCTGACCCTCGACCAGCCAGATGAAAACGTGATCCACGTCGAAGAGGACGGTAATCTCCTGACACACGGCCTCGAGGGCGAGGGAGACATTGCCCGCCAGGTTGACCGGTACGCCGATGCGGCCAATCGCTTCCATAAGCTGCGTACCCTTGCGCGCCACGCGCTCCATGCGCGTCGCGTAGCGGCTCAGGTAGGCGGCCATCAGGTAGAGGATCCAGAAGAAGCCCAGCCGCGAGACCAGGGCCGGTACGATGACGGTGGGGGAGGCGCCCAGCCAGAGGCTGATCCCACCGAAGGCGAGCATGCTGCCCGCGACGGTGAGCGCCCCCGCGGCTTCACCGTAGCGCAGGACATTGCCAATGATAGCCAGGGGATAGAGCCAGGTGAACTCGCTCTCCAGACCACCGGTAATCGCGATGGCCGCGGTGGCCAGGACGAAGTCCAGCGCCGTGTTGATCAGGATCCGGAGCCGTGTCCCGTGGGTGGGCCGGCCTGCGGCGATGAAGATGTGGGGAATCGAGTAGACAAACGCGATGCCGATCAACGCCTGTACCGCCGGGTCCACCGTGCCGAACCGCGGCAGCGAAACGAAATAGGCTCCGGCACCCAGCGCGCTGATCCCGAACCGCAGCCACGACATGAAGCGTTCCGTCGCCTCAAGGCCGGGCCGGCGCATCGGATCCAGAGCGTTCTCCAGGATGCGGGCAAGAATCATCCGTCGACCGCTCACGAAGGGTAGATGCCCGTAACCCGCATTCTCCTAGTCGCTTCCGCCTGCTATCCTGGACCGGGATGCGCCGAGGGATGCCGGGCGAGCTGGTCAGCGAGACCGTCGCGGGATCGCCGCAGGCGGCCGCGCGCCTGATCTCCCTGGTGGAGAACAACGGCGAGGGGGCCGCCGCCGCGGTGGCAGCGCTGTTCCGCCACGCCGGGCGGGCCCACGTCGTCGGGGTCACCGGGCCGCCCGGGTCGGGCAAGAGTACCCTGGTCAATGCCCTGGTCGGCAGCCTGCGCGAGCAGGGCCAGCGGGTGGGCGTCATCGCGGTCGACCCCACCAGCCCCTTCACCGGCGGGGCCGTCCTGGGCGACCGCATCCGCATGCAGGACCACAGCACCGACCCCGAGGTCTTCGTGCGGTCGATGGCGACGCGCGGGAGTCTGGGCGGCCTCGCCCTCGCCACGGGTGACGCCGTCACCGTGTTGGACGCGTGGGGCGCGGCGACCGTGTTGGTCGAGACCGTGGGCACTGGCCAGGCTGAGGTAGACGTCGTCACCACCGCCGACGCCGTCGTCGTGGTGACGATGCCGGGCATGGGCGACAGCGTGCAGACGCTCAAGGCCGGCGTCATGGAGATCGCCGACGTGTTCGTCGTCAACAAGACTGATCATCCCGACGCGCAGCGGGCGATCACCGACCTGAAGATGGCGCTGACGTTGCTGCCGGCCGCGGGCTGGCACCCGCCGGTCGTGGCCACGGTGGCAACGTCCGGACAGGGGATCGCAGACGTGCTCGCCGCGCTGACCGATCACCGCCGCCATCAGGAAGCCGCCGGTGCCTACCAGACCCGCCGGCGCGCCCGGTGGCGGCGCGAGATCTTGCGCATCGCGGAGACGCGGCTGTGGGCGCAGTGGCTCGACGGCCACCGCGCCTCGGCCCTGGACGCGCTCGCCGATCGCGTCGCCGCCGGTACGCTCGATCCGCACACGGCGGCCGAGGCGCTGCTCACGTGGCGGGCGCCGGACGCGTGAAGGCGACCGCGTGGCAGCCACACCGTGTGGATCACATTGGGGTTGTGGTACGCAGTATCGTCGACGCTGGCCGGTTCTATGAGCAGGCCTTCGGTCTGCGCCTCGAGGCGCCGGAGTCACTCCCGGCCAACGGTGTCACCGTCGCATTCATCACCGTGGGAGCGACCCGGATCGAGCTGGTCGAGCCGCTCGGGGAGGACAGTCCGGCCGCGCGGTTCCTGGAGCGGCGCGGCGAAGGTCTTCACCACATCGCCCTGGCGGTCGGCGACATCGCGCATGCGCTCGCGATGGCGCGCCTCTCCGGGTTCACGCCGATCGATGCGCAGCCAAGACCCGGCGCGCACGGTTCGCTGATAGCCTTCCTGCATCCGCGTGACGCCCATGGCGTCATGATCGAACTCGTCGAGCGCCACTAAATGGCCGCTGTGAAGAACTTGCCGCCAAAGGACATCCAGGAAGCCTCGAGGCGCGAACGAATAGAGGGCGGAAGAATCACGAGTAAGGGGGCGACGCGCATGCAGCGTATGACCGTGTTCATGTCAACCACGGTCGTCATCATCGGCCTAGCCATGACAGCGTACTCCCAATACAACTACCCGCCGGTTTCACCGGCGGCCCAATCCCAGGGCCGCGGTGTCACGGGACAGCTGGCGACCGCCATCACCCATGCGGGCTTCGCCGCGAACGGCGACTCGCTAGGCTACATCCGGCAGCACCTCGGGCACGCGCTCAACTGCCTGGAGGGCCAGGGCGGGCCGAACTTCAACCGGGCCTGGGGCAACGTCTGCCAGGGGCAGGGGAACGGCATCCTGGCAGACCTCAAGACGACCCCTGGCGGCGCGGTCTTCCTACGCGTCGCCGAGCACGCCGACTCGCTGGCTGCCTCCGGCGTGAAGACCGCGGAGCGGGCTGAGGCAAGAATCGCGGCCAAGGCCGTCGGGGCGCTGCTCACGGTCATCCAGGATTCCCTCAAGTAGTCGGGTCGGGCGGACCCTGACATCCGACGGGGGGATGCCGTGCCGGCTTCGCTTCGCCGGGATGTGACCGCGGGCGGCATCGCCGGCCTGATCGGTGGGCTCGTGTTCACGTGGGCCATGCAGGCCCAAGGCCTGAGGGCCGCTGTGGCCGGGTTGCTCGGCCTGACCACGACCGCGAGCGCGGCGCTCGATCTGGTCGTCTCGGTCGTGATCGGCGCCACGTTCGGGGCGATCTTTCGATACCAGCCGCTCGGCTACGCTCCTATGCTCAGCAGCGGGGTCCTCTATGGCCTCCTGTGGTGGATCCTCGGACCGCTCACCCTGGTGCCGGCCCTGGCGGGCCGCGGGCCCACCTGGACCATTCAGGAAGCGAACGCGCTGCTGCCGAGCCTGGTGGGTCATGTCTTGTACGGCGCGCTGACCGGGCTCAGCTACTATGCCCTGGTCACGCTCTACCTGCTGAGGGTGCCCGAGTCCGCGCCCGACCTCCAGGGCGAGGAGGAACCGGTCACGCGCGTGGTGATCCTCGGCGGCGGCTTCGGCGGCGTCGCCACGGCACAGCGGTTGGAGCAGCTCTACGGGCGCGACACCACCCTGGAGATCACGCTCGTCAGCCAGAGCAACTACCTGCTCTTCACGCCGATGCTGGCCGAGGTCGCGTCCAGTGGCCTGGAGGCGCAGCACATCAGCGCCCCGGTGCGCGCCGCGCTCCCCCGCACCCGATTCCGTCGGGCCGAGGTGACGGCGGTCGACCCGGTCGCCCAGGTCGTCCGCGTCCGCGCCATTCCATCGGCCCCGGACGAGGCGCTCCCGTACGACCACCTGGTGCTGGCGCTGGGCTCGATTCCCAACTTCTACGACCTGCCTGGCCTGGAGGCCCATTCCTTCACGCTCAAGACGCTCCAGGACGCCACGCTGCTCCGCAATCACGTCATCGCCCTGCTCGAGCGTGCCGACCTCGAACCGAACCCGCAGGTGCGCCGGCGCCAGTTGACCTTCGCGGTCGCGGGTGGCGGCTTCGCCGGCACGGAGATGATCGCCGAGTTGCTCGATCTCGTCCACGGCGTGCTGCACTACTATCCAAATATTGGGACCGCCGAACCGCGCTTTGTGTTGATCCACTCGGGGAACCGGATCCTGCCGGAGCTCAGTCCGGAGCTCGCCGACTACGCCATGCGCAAGTTGGAGGCGCGCGGCATCGAGTTCAGGTTGAACACCCGGGTCGCCAGCGCGACCGGCGACGAGGTACTGCTGGCCGACGGCGGGCACGTGCCCACGCACACGCTGGTCTGGACCGCCGGCAACCAGCCGCATCCGATCCTCAAGTCGCTGCCCTGCGAGCGGAACCGGGCGGGCGCCGTGATCGCCCAGGGCACACTCCAGGTCGGGGGGTTCACCAACATCTGGGCCGTGGGTGACTGCGCGCAGGTCCCCGACGCGTTGAATGACGGCAAGCCCGCACCGCCGACGGCGCAGCACGCGCTGCGCGAGGGCCGGGTCGTCGCCGAGAACATTGGCGCGCTCCAACGCGGCCGGCCGCTCAGGATCTTCGCATTCCGCACCGTGGGCACGTTGGTGGCGCTCGGGCACCGCACCGCCGTCGCGGAATTCCGCGGGTGGAAATTCTCCGGGTTCCTGGCCTGGTTCATGTGGCGGACTGTGTACCTGAGCAAGCTCCCGGGCCTAGAGAAGAAGCTGCGTGTGTCGCTCGACTGGACGCTCGACCTGTTCTTCCCGCGTGACATTGCCCTGACGCTGGAGTCCACGCCCACACTGCCGCAGACGCTTGGCGTCGGCACGCAGGCCGCGGCCGCTGAGCAAAAGCCCTGATGCTCGCGGAGATCGTAAGGAAGGGTCTGGTGCCCGGAGCCTACGCCGGCCTGATCGGCGGGGTGATCTCCGGCGTCGCGCTCTCGCAGGTCGGTGCCCTACCGGCCACAGCCGCCCTGGTTCACTCGGATTCTGCTGCAGTGGCCTTCGTCATACACGTGGTCGTCGCGGGCATCATCGGCGCCGGCTTCGGGGTCCTGGTCTGGCATCAGCGGTCCGGTGCCGGGGAGACGTTGTTCTGGGGCCTGACCTACGGCGCCCTCTGGTGGTTTGCGGGCCCCCTGACGCTGATGCCGCTGTTGCAGGTGGGCTTCCTGGCCTGGGACGTGCACTCGGCGCAGGAGGCCTTTGGCAGCCTGCTCGGACACCTGCTCTACGGTGCCGGCACGGGGCTGGCGGTGGCAGCGATCAGGCGGGAGCGCCCGGCCGGGCACGGCACGACGACGGCCGGGACGGTGGTGCGCGGCGCGCTGGCCGGCGTGGTCGGCGCCTGGATGCTCGGTGACCCACTAATCGGCCTGCTCGCCGGGGTTGGCTTTGCGCTTCTCTATCCCCGACCGCCTGATGGGACCGGGCCGGCGCTCATCCGTGGCACCGTTTATGGATTCTTCTGGTGGGTCGTCGGCGCCCTGACCCTGCTCCCGTTGATCGGCGACGGCCGGCTGGCCTGGTCGCTGGAGGACGCGCGCGCGGCGTTTTCAACCCTGCCGAAGTACCTCCTCTCCGGCCCGGCCATCACGGTAGCGTACCAGTGGCTCGACCGGCTGGTCCGCCTCTTGTTCTCCGACGTCCGCGCCATCCGCGACGAGGAAGGCGCCGGCACCGAAGGGCTGCGCGCGGTCGGCCGGGGCGCGCTGGCCGGGCTCGTCGGCGGCGTGGTGTTCACGGGGGTGATGGTGCGCGTGGGGATCCTACCCGTCATCGCCCAACTCGTCGGCATGCGTTCGTCGATGGCGGGACTCGTCGTCCACCTGGTCATCGCCGTCGTCATCGGAGTTTGCTACGGGTTGTTGTTCCGCCGCCAGAGCTACGACCTGAACTCCGCCCTCGGCTGGGGGGTCTCGTACGGGTTCTTCTGGTGGATCCTGGGGCCGTTGACGCTGATGCCGATCCTGCTCGGCGGGGCGCCGCAGTGGACAGCCCAGACGGCCGCGGGCCTGTTTGCCAGCCTGGTCGGGCACCTGGCCTACGGCGCCGGTCTGGGCGTCGTCTTTCACTTGCTGGAGGCCCGGCAGAACCCCTGGTGGATCCCACGCACACGCGCCGACGCGGTGCGGGTCGGCCGCCGCAAGGAACAGTTGCTGACGTCCGCGCCCGCCCTATGGGCGCTCGTGGTCGCGATCGCGCTGGTCCTCCCTGTGCTCCTCGGCGTCTAGCCGTCCGCCCCTGTGTAACTGCGCGGGTTGTCATCCCCGCGCTCCCGCGGTATAATCGAAATGTTCATCCCCGACAATCTTTGGAGGACGCACCCCAGCCGGGGGGTAGTTCTCCACCATCACCCCGTCCTCGTCTAAGGGATTCCGGCGCGCGTTCGCTATTGCCCTGAGTTTCGTCAGGAGGTGATGAGATGCGCCCCTTCAAGCATGCGGTGCTGCTTGCAGTGCTGGGCTGCGGGTTCTTCGCGCTCGGCACGGCGGCCGCTGCGCATCTTCCGAAGGCCGTGTGGATTCACTCGGAGGTCGGCGCCCGCGTTGTGTCGACTCATCGGCAGACGGTGGGCGACATCCTGGAGGAGACCCGCATCACCCTTGGCCCGCACGACCGGGTCATCCCTGGCATGGATACACCGGTGGCCCAGGGACTCTCGATTGAGATCCGCCGCGCGTTTCCCATCACCCTGGTGGTCGACGGCGGTCGTCGCACCCTGTGGACCGCGGCCTCATCGGTGGCAGAGTTCATCACCACGTCTGACGTACGAGTAGGGTCGCAGGATCGCGTTTACCCTTCGGTGGAGCAGCCGATCTGGCCCGGCGGCGTCATTCGCATCGTGCGCATTCATACTGAGATCGTCGCCCGCTCCGAGCGCGTGCCCTACACGCGTGTGCTCAGACCCGACGGGTCGCTGCCGCGTGGGATGACGCGCCTCGTCTACCCGGGCCATCAGGGCACGCGGATCCGGCGCGTGGCGGTCACGTTCGCCGATGGCGCGATTATCGAGCGGCAGGTGCTAGGTGCGCAACTGATCCGGCCGCCGCAAGATCGCGTCATGGCGATCGGCACGCGCCGTGTCTTTGCCTCCCGCGGCGAGTTCGCCGGCAAGGAGATCGTCCACATGGAGGCCACCGGCTACGCGCCGTGGGACGGGCCGGGGACCGACGACATCACGTCGATCGGCATGAAGGCCGGTCACGGAGTGGTCGCCGTGGACCCGACCGTGATCCCGCTCCGCTCGCTGCTGTTCGTCGAAGGCTACGGGCGCGCGGTTGCCGGGGACGTCGGCGGTGCCATCAAGGGGCATCGGATCGACCTGGGGTTCACCACGGTGCGGGCGGCCATCCAGTTCGGTCGGCGCCCCGTACGCGTCTACATCCTCTCGACGCCGCCACTCCGAAAACGCTGACCGACCCCTCGACCGGGGCCACCCGAGCGACCCTGCCGCCAGATCTCAACCTCGCGACGCGGTCGGGCGTGCGAGCGGCCCTGGACGCGTTCGATCTTCGCCTGCGGCCCTCGCGCGGCCAGCATGCGCTTGTCAGCGAACGCGTGCTCCAGACCGTGCTCCGGGCCGCGGAGGTGGTCCCGCAGGACGCCGTGCTCGAGGTCGGCGCGGGTCTGGGGACGCTGACCGTGGCGCTCGCCCGCACCGGGGCGCGCGTCCTGGCCGTGGAAGTGGACGGCCGGCTGATCCCGTTACTCCGGGCGGTGTGTGAACCCCACCCGCGCGTGCGGATCATCCATGCCGATGCCATGGGGCTCACCCCGGCCCTGCTGCCGACGACCATTACTAAAGTCGTGGCCAACCTGCCGTACTCGATTGCCTCGCCCCTGCTGATCAACCTGCTGGAAGCGGGCGTCGGTCGCCGGTTGGTCGTCATGGTGCAGGAGGAGGTCGCCGCGCGGATCATTGCCCGCCCTGGCGGGAAGACCTACGGGCTGCTGTCGGTGATCGTGCAGGCGTACGCGGCGCCCCGCGTGATCGCGCGCGTCCCGCGATCGGCGTTCTATCCAGCGCCACAGGTGCAGTCTGCGATCATCCGGCTGGAAGTCCGCGACGCGCTGCCCCTGCCCCGCGAGCAGATGCCGTCGCTCCTGGCCGTGGCCCGTGCGGCGTTTGGTCAGCGCCGCAAGATGCTCCGGTCGGCGCTGCAGCGGGTCGGTGAGCGGCGGCAGTCCGCCGAGGTCGTCGAGGCGGCCTGCCGCGCTGCGGGTGTAGACTCTCGTCGGCGCGGCGAGGAACTCACCGTGGCAGAATTTGCGCGTTTGGCCCACGCCTTGGGCGGGGGAGTCGGCGGCGGAAGGGCATACAGGGAATGAGGTCCGCCGTGGGGAAATCGCAGTCGATGGTCCGGAGGCCGTGGTGATTGACTACAGTCCGTTCTTTGCCGCCTACACCGGCAGGATTGAGCGCTCGCTCATCCGCGAGCTGCTGAAACTGGCCCGCACCGAGGGCCTGATCTCCTTTGCGGGCGGGTTTCCCGACCCGGCGTCGTTCCCAGTGCCGGAGTTACAGGAGGTCACCCGCGAGGTTCTGTCCACGAACGCGGCCCTGGCGTTGCAGTACGGCCCCACCGAGGGCGATCCCGCGCTGCGCGACGAGCTGATCACGTGGATGGCCAAGGACGGGATCAGCGTGAAGCCAGAGCAGGTGCTGATCACGACCGGCTCGCAGCAGGCGCTGGACCTCCTGGCGAGGGTGTTCCTCGACCCCGGGGACGTCGTCGTCGTCGAGTTGCCGTCGTACCTGGGCGGACTCCAAGCCTTCCGGGCATGCGGCGCGGACCTGATCGGTGTCCCCCAGGACGACGACGGGATCGACGCGGACGTCTTGGCCCGCACGCTGGCGCGGCTGCAGCGCGAGGGGCGGCGGCCCAAGTTCCTCTACGCCGTCCCCGACTTTCAGAACCCCTCGGGCATCACATGGACGCGCCTGCGCCGCGAGCGTCTGCTCGCGCTGGCCCGCGAGTACGACGCGCTGGTGGTGGAGGACAACCCGTACCGCGAGATGCGGTTCGTCGGGACGGCACCCCCGCCCATCATCGCCCTGGACCCGGACGGGCGGACGGTGTACCTCTCCACGTTCAGCAAGACGCTGGCGCCGGGGCTGCGGGTCGGCTGGATCGCCGGCCCTGAACCCATTGTGTCACAGTGCATCACGGGCAAGCAGGCCATGGACCTCTGCGGGCCGGCGCTGACCCAGGCGATCGTGGCTGGATTGCTCCGCCGCGGCACCATGCTCACGAGGCTGGCCGGTGTCGTCGCCAGCTACCGGCGGAAGTGCGAGGTGATGCAGGACGCCCTGGCGCGGGAGATGCTGGACGGCGTGCGGTGGACGCGTCCGGAGGGCGGTCTCTTCCTCTGGGTCACGCTGCCGGAGGGTCTGGACGCCGGCACGCTGTTGTGGCCGGCGGTTGAAGAGGAGCGCGTGGCGTACGTGCCCGGCGGCTCGTTCTACGCTGACGGCAGCGGCCGGAACACGATGCGACTCAACTTCTCGTACCCTTCTGAGAAGGAGATCCAAGAAGGTATCGCCCGCCTGGCTCGACTCATTCGGCGCCGCACGCCCGAACACGCGGCGCAACCTGTCCACACCATCCACAGCAGGGGAACGAGCGTTTCGGATTGACGGGTCATCGACCCCGTGTTAAAGTGCGCACCGTCAGCGGTGCGCAACTGGTTGAGGTGGGAGGAGGTACTCCCTCGGGAGCAACCCGGCCTAACTCAGCAGTGAGCGGCCGCTGACGTATGTGGAGGCGGCTACGTCCGTCGACGCCCGCGGAACGACACCCCTACAGACGGCTGCGGGTCGGGACAGGTACCACCACCACCCGGGCCGCGTCTCGTGCCACCAGGATCGTGATCAGTGCCCCGGTCGATGGGGGTTCCTGCTTGATCGTCACCTTGCCGATGGCGGCGGCGAGCATGCGGGCGACACCCGGCCGGCCCGTGCGGTCGATGATCGTCGTCACCTCGACCGGCGCCGGCGCCGTTCCCACCCGAACCGTGCGAAACCCCAGGGTGGCAACCCGGTCCGCGACGCGGCGGCCCAGCCCGGGGATGCCACTCGCGTTGAGGACCTCGATCGGCGTCTCCGCGAGATCTTCCGCGGCGACCCCATAAAACAGATCGGCTACCAGCTCCTGGACTTTCGGGGTGACAGGTTCCCAGTACTGTGGCGCGAAGGTCCCGGGCAGGGTGTGCATCCGCAGAGGCTCGTCTTTGATGCGCAGCGCGAAGAACCCCAGCGTCATCATCTCGGACGGCGTCAGGCTGGTCTGCGTGTTCTCGGCCACGACCCGCAGCAGCTTCGGCGCAGCCACCACCGTGGACGGGTCTCGCAGCTGGCGGACCAGGCTGGTCAGGAGTTTGTGCTGTCGTTCGACCCGTCCGATGTCGCCCATGGCGTCGTGGCGGAATCGGATGTAGCCTGTCGCCTGGTCGCCGTTGAGGCGCTGGCGTCCTTTCTTGAGGTCGATCCGAAACCCGGCCCACGAGTCCGTGTAACGCATGTCCTTTTCGACATCCACCTCGACGCCGCCGATCGCGTCGATGATCCGCGCGAACGACTGCGGGCCAAGCTTGATGTAAAAGTTGACTTTCACACCGAGCAACTGCTCGACGGTGCGGATTGTCAGCCGGGGGCCGCCGAACGCGTAGGCCGCGTTGATCTTGTTCTCGCCGACCCCGGGGATCAGCACCCGCGTATCCCTGGGGATGGAGAGAACCGCGATCTGCCCGCGCTCAGGGTCGAATGAGATCAGGGCGAGGGTGTCGGCTCGGGCGACGTTGAGGACCCGCCGCCGGTTGTCGAGCGTCACGTCCGTGCCCATGAGCAGCACGTTCACCCGGTCGTTCAACCGGAGCGGCCACCCAAACGCCTCAGTTCGCTGTTTGCGGGCCGCGATCTCGCCGGTGCCGATACTGATCTGGCTGAGCACAAAGAGGTAGACGCCGAGCACGAGACCGCCGAGCACCAGGACGGTGATCGGGAGGCCCCAGGCCAGGTACCGCAACCAGCGCCCCCCGCTCCGAGGCGGCG
>Ga0187893_10004525_pt1 | contig 26322 bp, 26 predicted proteins | sample MA1701074metaG_FD_139574 | JGI IMG/M metagenome (GOLD analysis project Ga0187893, IMG submission 139574) | White microbial mat communities from a basaltic lava cave in the Kipuka Kanohina Cave System on the Island of Hawaii, USA - MA170107-4 metaG ... | reverse complement strand
CGGTGCCGAGGGCGCCGTGGGGCCGAGCCTGGACGAGCTCAAGCCGGACCGCGCCCGCGTCGCCAAGGCATTGCGAGACGGTATCGGGCAGATGCCTTCCTACAGAGGGACGCTGAGCGACGACCAGATTGCGGCCCTGGCCGCTTACGTGGCCAGGGCCGCCGGCGCCGCAAAGCCATAAGGGGCTGCTCGCCGAGGGCTTTCGGCGCGCGCAGGGCGAGGTCACGGTGCGCCTCGCGCGCGGCGGGCGTATGGTCAACGGCGTCGTGAAGGAAGGCAACATGCACGAGAAGTTCAACCGGTTCGGGGGCGTGCTGGTCGACGCTTTTCACTACCTGGCGCCGTTCGCCCTCGCCGGCCTGGTCGGTACACCCTACGGCCCTACGTAGGATCTATCCTTTGGCTGACCTGCGCAGCGTGCGCGCGAGGCTGCGCCTGACGAGCGCCCTGGTGCTGCTGGCCTTCGTTGTCTGCCATCTCAGCGCTCACAGCCTGCTGCTGCTTTCGCAGGCGTTCGCGGAGGAAGGGCTCGCGGCGCTGATGCGACCGTGGCGCAGCACTCCCGGCACCGCGCTGCTCGTCACCGCATTCCTCGTCCACTACGCGAATGCGCTCTGGTCGGTTTACGAGCGGCGCTCGCTGCGCCTCAACGCGTGGGAATGGGTGCAGCTCGGCCTCGGGCTCTGTATCCCGGCGCTGTTCGCGCTGCACATCGCGAGCACGCGCCTCGCGGAAACGACCATGGGCATCGACACGGGCTACGGCTACGTGCTGGTCGAGTACTGGGTGGTGGCGCCATACGTCGCGGTCCTGCAGGCGGCGGCACTGCTGACCTTGTGGGCGCACGCCTGAATCGGCATCCATTTCTGGCTGCGGACCAAGGCCTGGTATCCGCAGGGTCGGGTGTGGCTCGGCGTCTTTGCGCTGCTGCTGCCGACGCTGGCGCTTTCCGGCTTCGTCAGCGCCGGCACCCAGATCGTGCGCGCCGCCACCGCCGACGAGGAGTTCGTGCCGAAGACGCTCGCCGACTCGAACGTCACCGAAGCGACGCCGGCGAAGGTCGATCGGATGGCGGGAACGATCCTGCTCGCGCACGGCGGCCTGCTGCTGCTCGTCTTCGCGGCACGCGGCGTCCGCCGCTGGGTGCATGCGCGGCGCGTGCCGCCGCGGCTGACCCACCCGTCGGGGCGGAAGCTACCGGTGTTTCCCGGCGCGACCATCCTCGAGACGCTGCGCGACGCCGGCATACCGCATGCCTCGGTGTGCGGCGGCCGGGCGCGCTGCACCACCTGCCGCGTGCAGGTGAGCAGCGGGCGCGAGACGCTGCCGCCGCCGAATGACCTGGAGAAGAAGGCGCTGGCGCGCATCGGCGCGAGCAACGGACTGCGGCTGGCCTGCCAGGTGCGTCCGGTCGCGGATCTCGCCATCACGCCGCTGCTGGGCGCGGATGCCTCCGCGGCCGACGGCTTCACGCGCGCCGGCATGGAGGGCAGCGAGCGCCTGATCACGATCATGTTCATCGACCTGCGCGGATCGACTTCGCTCGGCGAGACGAAGCTGCCGTACGACGTGCTGTTCATCCTCAACCGCTTCTTCGGCGAGATGAAGGACGCGCTCGAGGCGACCCGGGGCCACTACGCCCAGTTCATGGGCGACGGCCTGATGGCGCTGTACGGCCTCGACGATGACGATCCGGCGCGCGGCGCCGCCGACGCGATTAGTGGCGCGCGCGAGATGCTGATGCGGCTCGAGCGGCTCAACCACAAGCTGAAGGGCGAGCTGCCGCAGCCGTTGCGCATCGGCATCGGCATCCACTACGGGGAGGCCATCGTCGGCGCGATGGGTCCGCCCAGGGCGCAGATCATCACGGCGATCGGCGACACCGCGAACATCGCGGCCCGGCTCGAGAGCCTGACCAAGGAATACGGCTGCTCGCTGGTGCTTTCGCGGAGCGCGGCCGAGGCGGCAGGCCTCGACCTCGCTGGCGAGAAGCTCCACGAGACGCCGGTGAAGGGCAAGGTGCATTCGGTGCAGTTCTACGCGCTGCAGGCCATCCCGGAGATCGGAAGATGAAGCTCTTGCTTGCACGCAGACCGAGCGTGTTCCAGGGTGGTTGAGCGAGCGCTGACCGCTACAATCGATACACCGATGGATTCACGGCCGGCGCCGCGCGCCGCGCGTGCCGCCGAGTTCCGGAAACACATCGCGCTCCTGCCCCCGCAGGGCGGCAAGGCGGCGCTGCATGCCTTCGATCTCGACCTGCTGCCCGGCGATGATGTCCTCGGCGAGCCTGCGCGTGGCGGGATCCCGCCCGTGAATCAGGGCAAGGCGCGCCATATCGATCGCGCCCTGGTGGTGCGGGATCATCATCGCCAGGAAATCGATGTCCGGGTTGCCGGTATAGCCGGGCGCGTGCATGTCGCGCATCATCGCGGCCATGCCCGCCTCGAGATCCCGGCGAAACTTGCCGGCGCTCATTACTTTGCTCCGCCGCTTGCGCGTGCGCCATACTCCGCGAGCGCACGGATCTGCTCCTCCGTCAGGCTGTCGCGATAGGGCTTCATGTTGCCGACGCCGTCGCGCAACGCCTTGGCGACGCGCGCTGCATCGGGCTTCAGCTCGTCGAGGTTGGGTCCGACTGCGCCGGTCGCGCCGGCCTACTCCAGGGGTATGGCAAATGGCGCAGGCGGGCACTGCCGCCTTGGTGAACAGACGGCGTGCTTCGGCGAGCGTGGCGTCATCGGCCCATACGAGCGCAGGCGAGGCAGCGCCAACCGCCCACACGCACGACAGAGCACGCAATGCTTTCCGGGGACTCAAGCGACGGTTACGGCCACAGCGTGGTCGCTTCAGCTCGCATTGTTGTATCCGCCGGCGTTCTCGAGCCGGCGCGCCTCCCGCGCGGTTCGAGTACCAGCCGACGTAGCGCACCAGGTGCTCGTAGCGCTCCGGGGCGTGGCGCAGCAGCAGCTCCAGCCACTCGGCGCCGGGCATCACCTGGAAGTTCCGCTTGAGCCCCAGGTGCATCTTCGAGCGGTAGATCACCGTGCCGGTGTCGGCGTCATAGTGCATCTTCTCCAACGACATCGGCGCGCGCAGCAGGTAGCCGGCGAGCTTCTTTCGTCCTTCGGCATCGCCCTCGCCTACCCGCACCTGGTTGTGCACTGAAAAGCCGCTATAGCGCCAGCCCAGGAGCTTGCGGCGCAGATCCTCGGAGACGGCGCCTTTCTCAACCAGGAACCCGAGCACCGCGCGCCGAAAGCCCTCGGCGAGCAGCCCTTCCGGAACCGCCGGCAGCGGCACGAATCCTCCGTCGGGCGCAAACGCCCCGTCGGCTGAGCAGGGTGAGCTCATCATCGCCAAGGGACGTCAGCTCCTTGCCCTCGAAAAACACCTTCCCCGCATCGACCGGCTCCAGCCCGGCAATGACGTTGAGCAGCGTCGAGCTGGCAATCTCGAGGGAAACGCCGTTGAGGACGGCGCGCGTAGCAAAGCGTTTCGTCACTCCCCGGAGGCTCAGCACCGTGGAATCGTACGTCTTCTGACGCGCGGCTTCACGGCGACTTTACGGCAACTCCTCCGCGATCTCCGGCAGACTGGAGGGCGCCGGCACGGGCGTGGTGACTGCGGAAGAGCGGGTCAGAACCTGCACTACTCTTTCGCGGAACAGCGTTGGCGTGCTCCTGTGCCATGGCGTCGGCGGCGCCGGCCTTGCGCTTGCGGATAGCATCGATCATTTGCTGGTGGTGTTCGACGACTTTGTCGTAGTACAACCTGTACGGTTTGCCCGATAGCGGCGCTTCGGCGAAGGCGAGCTGCGCGAGCCGCAGGCTGTTGCTCAGCTGCGACTCGTAAAAATGGGCGACGTACCGATTGCCGCATGCGGCGCCGATCGCGCTGGGGAACCTGCGGTTCGCTTCGCTCATGCCGTCGAAGTCCTTCCGATCGGCGCAGCGGGCGAAATCCTCATGGAAGCGCGTCATCTGATCCAGATCTTCGGGCCGCCGGCGCAGCGCCGCCCAGCGAATGGTGATGCGTTGACTGAGCTCGAGCGCCTCGAAGATCTGGGGAAGGTCGCTGACCGGCACGGACGCCACGCGCGCTCCCCGATTCGGCAGCAGCACGACCAGGCCATCGGAGGACAGCCGGATGAGCGCCTCACGCACCGGGGTGCGCGAAACGTCGAACCCCCGCACCAACCGGCCCTCGTCGATCGCGGTGCCCGGCTCCAGCTCGAGGTGCAGGATGCGGGCGCGCACGGCTTCGTAGATCCGCTGTGCTCAAGCTGCTGAGGCACCACCCGCGCAAGGACCGGATAGCGCAGCTCGCACAGGTGTTCAAGGCGCCTTTCGGTGCGAAAGCGGTCGAGGCCTCAGGCAGGATGTTGAAGCATGCGTTCGCCAAGATGGGGAGCACGCTGGAGCGGCATTCCTGGCTCGGCGGGGACAGTTATTCGCTCGCCGACATCGCCGCCGCGCCGGTCATCGACCGTGGAAAGGCTCGGGATGGCCGATCTCTGGGCCGATCTTCCAGCGTTCGCGAACTGGCTCGGTCGCCTGACCGCCCGGCCCGCCTACCGGCGAGCGCTGCCACGGGAAGAGTTCCGCGTGCCAAGGCCCCTGGCGGCCTGACCCCGAGCGTGCACCCGGTACTTGCATGAGTGAAAGCTTGGTAGCTGCAGCCCGCGGCAGCGGCCCGCGAGCGCTTTCCGAGCCGGACGCCAAGTCGCTGCTCGCGCGTGGAGGCATCGCGGTTCCGCGAGGCGGCGTCGCCCGAACCTTGGAGGAAGCGCTGGCGCCGACGCGGCGGCTGACTCCGCCGTTCGCTTTCAAGATCGTCTTGAGCGACCTCCTGCACAAGAGCGAGGCGGACGGCGTCGCTCTCAACGTGAGCGGCCCGACACAGGCGGCCGACACTTACCAGCGGATGGCAGGGCTGCGCGGCGTCGAGGTGGACGGCGTGCTGGTGGAGGAAATGGTCTCGGGCGGCGTGGAGATGATTGCCAGCGTCACCCGGCACCCGCAGCTTGGCCCGGTGCTGATGGTCGGCTTGGGCGGACTCTGGTTCGAGCTCCTCGGCGACGTGACGTTTCGCCTGGTGCCTTCGCATCGCAGCGATGTCGAGGAAATGCTGGACGAGCTGAGGGGCTCCCGCCTGCTGGGCGGCTTGCGTGGAGGAGCGCGCCTCGACCGCAGCGCCCTGGTCGACGCGCTCATGGCGCTCGGGCAGCTCGCCTTGCAGTTCTCGGACGAGCTTCAGGAGATCGAGATCAATCCGCTGATGGTGCTGCCTCGCGGGGTCTGTGCGCTCGACGCAGTGGTGCTGCTCAGGCACGATGATGCGCGAGCTGCTCGATCCCGGTTCGATCGCCGTGGTCGGCGCCTCCACCGCGCGCTGGCAGCATTGCTCGACGACCCCGGCGTTGACGCCGTGATCGGAATCTTCCTCGCACTGCCCGGCACGGATTTCCCGGCCTTCGCAGAAATCTTCGCCAAAGCCACGCAGCGGCACCCGGGGAAGCCGATTTTCCTCGTGCTCTACGGAGGCAGCGTCAAGAAAAAGTGGTTGCGCACGCTCGCCGGCCGAGCATCCCGGTCGAGCAGGATACGCAACTGCCTGTCCGCGCCATCCGGGCTCTCGTCGACTTCGGCAGGCGCCGGAAAGCGCACGTTACCTTGCCGCCAATGATGTAGGCGGGGGACGGCTCGGTCCAAGCTGCTGCTCGAGCGAGGACGCGAAGGCGAGCACGAGCTCGTCAGCTCCCGGCCGGCCGATGATCTGAATGCCGGCCGGAAGCTTGCCGTGCCCCCAGACCGGCAGCGAGATCACCGGTTGTCCGGTCAGATTGAACGGCCAGGCCCAGGAGAACCATTCGTACGGAGAGGTTGCCCGCCCTGCGATCGTCGTCGGCCCGATGATGCCGGCGGAGAACGCGGTCACCGGGGCCGTGGGTACGATCAGGAGATCGTGATCCTCGAACCAGGTGAATATCTCCCCGGAGAAAACGCGCCGCCAAGCCAAAGCCCGGACCAGCTCGGTTGCCGGAAGCGATACGCCGAACCGGAGCATCCTTACCAGCCCCTGATCCATGCGATCGGCAGACTCGGCCAGATGGTGGCCGAGCGCGCCCGCGAGATCTGAAGCCACGATTATCCGGAAAAGGAGATCGGGGTCCGTCCAGGACACCTTCGTCTCGTGCGCCAAGCCGCCCGCGTCCCGCGTAGCCGCCACCACCAAGTCGAGCGCCGCATCAACCTCCGCTTCGGGTTCCAGATGATTGAGACTCCTCGCATAAGCGATGCGCAGGTGCTGCCGCTCTGGAAACGCGTTCGGTGCGACCGGCGATGTCACCGAGGCGGGATCGCGCGCTGCCGGCCCGGCAATGACACGCATCGCCAGGCTGGCATCGTCGACGGTTCGAGTCAGCGGCCCGGTGTGACCGAGGAAATCCCAGCCGGCGAACCCCGGATACTGCGCCACGCGCCCCACCGTCGGTTTGAAGCCGACGACGCCGCATAACGCTGCCGGCAAGCGGATCGAGCCGCCGCCATCCGTCCCGATGCTGATCGGTCCCAGCCCGGCAGCCACGGCGGCCGCGCTGCCTCCCGACGAGCCTCCCGTAGTGCGCCCAAGATCCCACGGATTGCGGGTGATCCCGTGCAACGGGCTGTCCGTCACCGTTTTGTGGCAGAACTCAGGCGTGGCGGTCTTCCCGATCACGATGGCGCCGGCAGCCCTGAGCCTTTCGACCACGCCTGCGTCCTGATCGGGCACGAACGCTTCATAGAGCCGCGACCCCCCCGTAGTTCGCAGGCCTTTCGTGTAAAGAATATCCTTGATGGAGACTGGAACTCCATGAAGGGGACCGAGGCGCTCGCCGCGCTCGCGCCGCCGATCCGCTTCCGCCGCCGCGCGCAACGCAGTCTCCCGGGCGACTGTGACGAAGGCGTTGAGCTTCGGATCGACGCGAGCGATCCGATCGAGAATCGCACTGACCGCCGCAGTGGCGGAGGTCTCTCCTGCGTGCAGCGCGTCCGCCAGGCGGACCGCCGAAGATGTGCAAATCTCCTCGGGGCTCACCGCGCTGGACCAAGAACCAGGTTGGGCACCCAAAGCACGACATCGGGCACGAAGGCGATCGCCACCAGCACGATGATGAGGGGAATCAGAAACGGCAGAACCGCGATGCAGACCGCTTCGAATGGAATCGCCGCGATGCGCGTGACGATGAACAACGCTATTCCCACCGGCGGCGTCACGATTCCGAGCAGCAAGCCGTAGACCATCACCAGGCCGAAGTGCACGCGGTCGATTCCGTAGTGATCGATTAGCGGCAGCAGGACCGGGATCAGGATGACCATTGCCGGTATCGGCTCGAGAATCGTTCCAAGGATCAGGAAGAACACCAGGATCAGCGCGAGAAATACCCACCGATTGTCGGTGAGCGCCAATACCGACTGCGCCAGGTTCTGCGGCACCTGATCGAAAGCGAACAGCCAGCTCATGACGGTCGAGACGCCGAGGATCAGCATGACGCCCGCGGTCAGCAGCACGGTATCGGCGAAGGCTTCCGCCAGCTTGGCCCAGGTCAGGGTGCGGTAAGCGAGGCCGAGAATGAGCACGTACGCGCAGGCGACCACGCCGGCCTCGGTGGCGGTGGCCACGCCGAAGATGATGGAACCGATGATGATGAGCGGAGCGAAGATCGCCCAGATGCCGTCGAATGCTGCCTTGGCTATTTCCCGCAGCGGCGGACGCGGCGTGAGCGGAACGTTGAAGCGGATGGCGACCAGCCGGTTGTAGATCATGAGCGACGCGACGATGAGGATGCCGGGGCCGATACCCGCAAGAAATACGCGCTCGATCGAAACCGAGGCGGAAAAGGCATAGATGAGGAGAGGAACCGACGGCCACATCGTGGGGCCGATGACGGACGCCGCGACCGTCAGCGCCGCGGCAAAGTCTGCCGGGTAGCCCCGTTCCCGCATGGGCCGGATCACGAGCTTGCCGATGCCGGCGCAGTCGGCAATGGCCGAGCCCGTAATGCCGCCGAAGAAAAGGGAGCCCACCACGTTCACCTGCGCCATGCCGGCGCGCAAGTGCCCCACCAGCGCGCTCGCGAGCCGCACAATCCTCTCGGTCACGCCGATGAGGTTCATCAGGTTTCCCGCAAGCACGAAGAACGGCAGCGCCAGCAGCCCCGGCGCATCCACGCCTTCGAGGATCTGCTGGGGAAAAAGGTAGAGCTGGCTCAGATCCGCTGCAAAACCCGCGTATGCAAGACCGGCAAGCGTGCTGATGCCGAACGCGACGATGACCGGGACTCCCACCAGCATCAGGACGATGAACGCTCCGAAAACGATCAGAGCGACCATTTGGGCAGCTCGTCCCTGGTGCTCTGCGACGCGAGCGGTCTCTTCATCATGAGCATCAAGGTGTTCAAGCTCAGCTGAACGATGATCAATGCGGACGAAAGGATCAGCGGGACCGACAGCGCGTAACGCTCCAGGCCGATGAACTCGATGGCGCCGACCTGCCGGGAGATGATCTGCGGCGCCTCAATCACGATCACCGACATCATCAGGATGCCGCAGAGATTCGCGAACACGCGCATCGCCGAGCGCCACCCGGACGACATGCGCTCGATGAAATACTCGACAGTGATGTCGGAACCGCGGCGGTAGAGCGGATAGAACGCGAAAAAGACGACCCAGATCATCAGGGTGCCGGTCAATGGCCACACCCAGCCGATGCCCCTGCCGGTGAGATTGCGCGCGAGGAGATTGGCGATATTGATCGCCAGCATCAGCGCCAGCCCGGCGCTGCAAAGGGCCACGAAGGCCCTTTCCACCGCTCCGAGAAGCCGATCCAGGCCCCTGAAGATCCGATCCTTCAAGCAGGGCTTAGCCCGGCCGGTTCGCGCTGCCGCCGTCGATCGTGACCACCGTGCCGCTGACATAGCCGGCGAGGTCGGAAGCGAGGAACGCGACCATGGCGCCGATCTCCTCCGGTTTCGCGGGCCGCCCGAACGGCATCGACTTCACCAGTTCTTTCCAGCGCTCAGGATCGCCGAAGCGTTCCTGCGCCCGCTTACGAAACAGCGTGACCATGCGCTCGGTTTCCACCGGCCCGGGGTTGATGCCGACGACGCGCAGGCCGTGCTCGGGTGCGGCGCCGCCGAGCGCGCGGGTGAAGGCCATCAACGAGGCGTTGCCTGCCGAGCCGGCAATGTAGTTCGCGTCCACCTTGTCGCCTGCAGCACCGATGATATTGACGATCACCCCGCGGCCGCGCGTCTTCATCTGTTCCAGGCAGGTGCGGGACAGATTGATATAGCCGAACACCTTCAGGTCCCAGGCGGTGCGCCAGCGCGCTTCGTCCGTGTCTTCGAGCTTGCCGCCGGGGATGGCGCCGGCGTTGTTGACCAAGATATCGATCTGCGGGAATTCGCGGCCGAGCGCGCTGGCGGAGGCGCCGCTGGACAAGTCGATTGCCCGCGTCTGCACCTCCACTTTGGAGCGCTCGAGTATTCGCCCGCGCGCCGCTTCCAAGTCCTTGGCGGTGCGCGAGACCAGAATCAGATTGCAGCCTTCGTCGGCCAGCCGCTGCGCCGCAGCAAAGCCGATCCCCTTCGATGCGCCGGTGATCAGCGCGGTCCTGCCTGACAACCCTAGATCCATGAAGCTGCTCCTCCTTCGTCGAGTGGCTGAGAGTTCTCTCAGTGCAAGTGTTTTTCCTGCGAAGCAAGTCGAAGTCTGTTCTGTTTGGCGCCTTAACGCAAGCCCTCGCGACGAAGAGTTGCGCCCCAGGAAATATTATTGCCATCCCAAGCCGATCGGGATTAAGCTCCGCGAAGTGCAGGCCGATACTCGATCAACGTGTGATTTCTCGCCCGGAGACGGACCATGAAGACGATAGGAAAGATCGCCGCAACGCTATCGCTGCTCCTTGCGGTCAGCAGCGGCACGGCGGAAGCTCAGCAGCAATGGCGGCTCGCCAGCAAGCTGCCGGCAGGCAGCGCGGAAGGCCGCGTCTACCAGAAATTTGCCGACCTCGTTAAGGACTACAGCGGCGGCAAGCTCGCTGTGCAGGTGTATCCATCCGAGCAGCTTGGCAAGGAAGCCGCGGTGCTCGAACAGCTCCAGGGCGGCACGATCCACTTGTTCGTGGACGCCGCTTTCATGATGCAGCGCTGGGATCCCGATTTGAAATGGATGGGGGCATCCTTCGTCTTCTCCGACCGCGATCACTGGGTGCGGTTCATGGAGACCCCGCTGGCGAAAAGCTGGTTCGACAACGTCGAGCGCAAGTCCGGCATCGTCACGCTGGGTCGCCTGACCGACGTGGTGCGGGGCCCCTACCGCACCCTGGTGTCGAAACGCCCGGTCAAGTCGGTCGCCGATCTTCGCGGCCTGAAGCTGCGCATGTATCCCGATCAGCTGGCGACCTCGGTGTGGACGCATCTTGGCGCGTCCCCGCAGCAACTGAGCATCACCGAGACCTATCAGGCGCTCAAAACGGGCGTGGTCGAGGCGGTCACCATTCCGATCGCGCTGGTCGAGGACTTGAAATTCTCGGAGGTGGCGCCTCATGTCCTGCGTACCGACGAATTTTTCCAGGAGATCGCCTTCATGATGAACGCGAAGGCCTTCAGGAGCCTGTCTCCGGATCTGCAGCAGGCGATGCTGCGGGCGCATAAGGATGTCGGCACCTTCAGCGTCCAGGTGATGAACGAGTCTGCCGCGAGCACGCTCAAGAGCATGTCCGCCAAGGGCGTGCAGTACACCGAGATCGACACCAAAGGCATGGTTGCCAGGGCACGCGAGTTCTACCAGGCCGAGGAGAAGGCCGGCCGTGTCCCGGCCGGCTACTTTGAAGCCGTGGAAAAGACCAGAAGCAGGTAGCTTCAGGTGGTTTCGGAGGTTCCGGTCCGCGTCGTCTCCAGCGCCACGACGCTGGGCAAAGACGCCGTGGGCTGCGTAGTGGTGAGCGGCTCGCACGCCGGCGTAGTCGCGACGGCGGTCACTGCCCGGACCGGCGCACGAGCGGCGATCCATCATGACGCGGGCTTCGGTCGCGATCACGCCGGCGTCCGCGGGCTGGACTGGGCTGACCGGTTCGGCATGGCAGTGGCCGCCGTCTCCTACGAAACTGCGCGCATCGGAGACGGCGAAGACGTCTTGCGGCGCGGCGTGATCAGCTTGGCGAACCGCAGCGCCACCGCCTGCGGCGTATGCGCCGGCATGTCGTGCAGCGAAGCGGCCGGCTTGCTCAGGGGAGCGCCGCTGCCGCATTCGGCGCCCGATCCTTTCCCCATGCTGCGCGCGACGTACGATGAAGCGCCGGGCAGGCGGCGCATTCTATGGCTGGACTCGGTTACTCACTCTCGGGCGGAGGACGCGAGCGCCATCGTTGCGGTCGGTTCTCACGGCGGCATGACGTCCGGCGAGCATGCCCTGCAAGCCGGCCTGCAGCTGGTCATCTTCAACGATGCCGGAATCGGTATCGACGATGCCGGCGTCGCGGCGCTGAAACTGCTCGAACGCAGCGGCCTGGCTGCGCTAGCCGTCTCGGCGCAAAGCGCCCGCATCGGAGAGGGTCTCTCCACGCTGCGCGATGGGATCGTGTCCCGCGTCAATGCACCCGCTCGCAAGCTCGGCGCCGATGTCGGGGTTGCCGCGCTGGAATTCGCGCGCAGCGCCGCACGTCAAGCCGGAAGGGGCGAAACATGACCGACAAGATGCTTTCGCGCAAGGAAGGTCATGTCGGCTACCTGATCTTCAACAACCCGCAGCGCCACAACGCCGTTTCCCTTGAAATGTGGAAGACGACGGTCACTCTCCTGGACGCCTTCGCGAGGGACGACGAGATCCGCGTCGTGGTGCTGACCGGGGCCGGCGACAAGTCTTTCATCTCGGGGGCCGACGTCTCGCGGTTCGCGGACGAGCGGGCCGAAGGCGACGCGATCGCGAGGTACGACGAAGCCGTCGAAGACGCGAATGCAGCCGTCCACGGGTTCGCCAAACCGACCATCGCCATGATCCGCGGCTACTGCATCGGCGGCGGTCTCGGCCTGGCCGCTTGTTGCGACATGCGCATCTGCACGCCGGGCTCGCTTTTCGCCGTGCCCGCCGCCAAGCTTGGACTCGGCTACGGCTATCGCGGGGTGAAGCGGCTGGTCGACGTCGTGGGGCCCTCCTTCACCAAGGAAATCTTCTTCTCCGCACGTCAGTTCAGCGCCGCCGAGGCCCTGCAGATGGGCCTCGTCAACCGTGTGGTGCCGGAAACCGAGATCGAATCCGATGTCAGGAGCCAGGCCGGCACGATCGCCGTCAACGCCCCGCTCACCATCGGCTCGGTCAAGTTCATTGTCGGCGAAGCAATGCAGGACGAATCCGTGCGCGACCTGCAGCGCTGTTCTGCGCTCGTGGCGAAGTGCTTTGCGAGCGCCGATTACGCGGAAGGCCGCAACGCGTTCGTGGAGAAGCGAGAACCCTTGTTCACTGGAAAGTGAGTGATTTGATGGCGCAACCGAAGAAGCCCCAGTTCAGCTCGAATCCGAGGATCCCGTTCCAGATGTCGAGCGAGCGTCCGGCGCTCGCCGCCCCCAAGGGCAAGCCGCTGATCGTCCATCTCCTCGTGGCTCTGGAGAACTGGCGCTTCGACGACCAGATGCCGCGGCATATCCTTCCCGGACCGCACGGCGCCAGACCGGTGCCCGACATCCCCAACTGGAGCTGGGCTGAATACGGCATGCGGTGCGGCATGCCGCGCATTTTCCGGCTGCTGGGCGAGCGCAAGATCCGGGCCGACGCCTGCATCAATGCCAGCGTGATCGACACCTACCCCTCGGTAGCCGAGAGCGCGCGGGAGCTCGGCTGGGAGTTCCAGGGGCACGGCATGCACCAGCGCTCGCTCGAGGATGCCGGCGAAGGAACCCACATCCGCGCCGCGCTGGACAAGCTGGAGGCCTTCTGCGGCTACCGGCCGCGGGGCTGGACCGGTCCTGGATTGAAGGAATCTATGGATACGCTCGATCATCTTCGCGAGGCGGGCGTCATCTACACCTGCGACTGGGTCGTCGACGACCTGCCGTGCTGGATTCGCACCAAGCATGGGCCGATGGTTGCGGTCCCCTACACGCTGGACCTCAACGACAGCGTGATCTACGCCGTCGAGAAGCATTCCTCTTCAGAGCAATACGACCGATTGCGTTACACCCTCGATGCGATCACGCCGGAGCTCAAGACCTCTCCGCGGGTGGTAACGATTTCAATTCATCACCATCTCAACGGGGTGCTCCATCGGATCGGGTTCCTGGAAAAGATGCTCGATTTGCTGCTCGGCCGTCCAGACACTATCTTCATGACCGGAGGGGAGATCGCGGACTGGTTTATCGAAAGCGACCGAGTCAACGACGGAAAAGCAAACCAGGGCAAGTTCACTGCATAAAGGAGCAAGCATCCTTAAGCGAACTGTCTCACGCTTCAGGATCAATTCCGCCGCCGCACTATTCGCCGCCGCCCCGGGGGGGCATTCGGGATGGATGACATGTCTATCAGGAGACGCTGAAGCTCGATGTCATCTCTTTTCCGGCACACGAGTCCTCAGGCGTTGGGATGGTTCAAGAAGCCGTTGCGAAGCGTTGCCGATCTCAAAGGAATGAAGTGCCGCCAGACCGGCCTGAATGCCGAGCTTTACGCCAAGCTCGGCATGGCCATCGTCAACACGCCGGGTGGCGAAATCGTGCACTACACGCCCGGCATGCATGAAAACACTTCGATCGGCGAAATCGGCTTCAACCTCGATACCTGGAAGGGACTCACTCCTCATCAACGGGATGCCATCGACGCCGCCGTCAAGGATGCCTTCATAACGTGGATCGTCCGCTGGCAGCGGCAAAACGCCGAAGCGCTTGAGGAGTTGATCGAGAAACACGGCGTGCAAGTTCGGCGCACGCCGCCCGATATCCTGCTCGCCTCCCTCAAAGCCTGGGATGAGGTGGCGAAGAGTGAGTCGGAGAAGAATCCGGTGTTCAAGCGGGTCTACGAGTCGCAGCGCGATTACGCCGCCAACGTCGTTCCGGCGAAGCGCTATATGTTCCCCCCGTGCTCGTTCGCGGCCAATTACTACTGGCCAGAGGACTCGGCAAAGCCGAAGGCGGCGGCCAAGGGCCCGGCCAGGTAACGCAGGGGCAAACGATGCCCAAGATCTCCGCTTCGCCCGCGTTGTCGCGCTTCCGCGTGCTCGACCTTTCGCGGGTGCGTGCCGGTCCGACCTGCGTTCGCATGCTGGCGGATTTCGGCGCCGACGTGATCCGCATCGAGCCGCCCCCCGGCGTGGATGCCAACGAATCGATGTTCGCGCTGGAACGCATGGGCGGAGATTTTCAGAATCTCAATCGCAACAAGCGCTCGATGACCTTAAACCTCAAGAAGCCCGCGGGACTCGAGGTGTTCCGGCGTCTCGCGCGCGACGCGGACGTGATCGTGGAGAACTGGCGTCCCGACGTGAAAAGCCGCCTTGGCGTCGACTATGTCTCGCTGTGCGAGCTGAACCCGCGCATCGTCCTGGCGAGCATCTCGGGGTTCGGCCAGGACGGCCCATACGCGCGGCGCCCGGGCTTCGATCACATCGTGCAGGGGATGGGCGGGCTGATGTCGGTGACCGGAATCCCCGGTCAGGGGCCGGTGCGCGCCGGAATCGCGGTGGCCGATTCGAGCGCCGGGCTTTACGCGGCGATCGGGATCCTCACCGCCCTGCTGGAGCGCGAGACTTCGGGACGGGGGCAATGGGTGCAAGCGTCGCTGCTGCATGCACAAATCGCCATGCTCGACTTTCAGGCCGCCCGCTATCTGAACGACGGCGAGGTTCCGGGCCAGGCCGGCAACAATCATCCGACGAGCTGCCCGGTGGGACTGTTCGAGGCGGCCGATGGCACGTTCAACATTGCGGTTTCTGGCGAAGGAAACTGGAAGCGTTTCTCGGAGGCGCTGGGCATGCCGCAATGGCTGTCCGATCCCGAGTTTACCGACGACAGGCTTCGGGTACGGCATCGTGAGCGCCTGAATCGCGAGATCGGCGAGCTGGTCAGGACACGGCCGCTGGCGCACTGGGTGGAGCTGCTGAACCGGGCGGGAGTGCCCGCGGGCCCGGTTTACTCGATACCGGAAGTCTTCAACGACCCCCAGGTCAAGCACCTCGGTGCCGCATGCAACGTGACGACTGCCAAGGGCCGAACCGTGAGAATGGTCAGCCAGCCCATTGCTTTGACGCGCACGCCCGCCCAGGTGACGGCTTGCGCTCCGGAATGGGGAGAGCACACGGACGAAATCCTGCGTGAAGCCGGCTACGGCCCGGACCAGATCCGCGAGCTGCGCGCGCAGGCGGCTATTTGACCGGCGGAGCGCTCTCCGTGCCGTAAATGATGATCGAGAGCATCCGGATCGGCAGCCGCACAAGCCGCTCAGGCCCATGGCGCACTTCGCCGCGGAAGGTGAGGGAGTCGCCCGGCCCCATCATGTACGTGTGCTTGCCATGGCGGTACTCGATTCGGCCCTCCAAGATATGGATGAACTCGACGCCCGGGTGCTCGAAGCCCGGAAACACTTCGCTCTTGTCGGTGAGCGTCACGAGAAAAGGCTCGAACGCGCGCCGCGGGCCACGATCGGCCGCGAGCAGGTGGTAGGTATGTCCCTTTCTTGTGCCGCGGCGCACCACCTCCATGCCTTGGGCGCGCTTGACGAGCTGCGCTCCGCCTTCTTCCGACGGATAGCCCTGCAACAGCGCGCTGAGGGGAACGCCCAGCGCTTTCGACAGGCTCACCAGCGTAACCAGGCTGGCGGAGCTCTGGCCGTTCTCCAGCTTGCTCAGCATGCCGCTGCTGATCTTCGCAAGCTTGGCCACATCCGCGATCACCAGATTCTGCGCGATGCGCAGGCGCCTGAGCGCCATGCCGATGTGCCGCTCGAGCGCGCGCTCGCCGTTGCCGTCGGGCGGCGGGCCGGCAGGCTTGCGCGGGCTGGGTTTTCGCGTCATCGGAAGTCATTCTAGCGGTTTATCTTCAGGCACTTTTGTTTCCTATCATTATTGACACTCCGGCGCGCCGGCTTCGATAATGCGGCATGCCGCTTCGACTCCTTAAGTATGCGTTGAGCCGCTCGCACCCCGAGCCGCGCATGTTTCGCATCCCGGAACGACTGAAACCGACCTACGACGTCGTGATCATCGGCGCCGGCGGGCACGGGCTCGCCGCGGCCTACTACCTAGCGCGCGACCACGGCGTCACCGACGTCTGCGTGCTGGAGAAGGGATATCTCGGCGGCGGCAACACCGCGCGCAACACCACCATCGTGCGCTCCAACTACCTGACCGCCGAAGGCGTGGCGTTCTACGACCGGAGCGTAAAGCTCTGGCAGGACCTGGCTGAAGACTTCGACCTGAACCTGTTCTATTCGACGCGCGGCCATTTCACGCTGGCGCACACCGATTCGGCGCTGCGCACGATGCGCTGGCGGGCGGAGGTCAACAAGCACCTCGGCGTGGACAGCGAAGTGGTGGATGCCGGGCAGGTCAGGCAAGCGCTGCCGATGATGGATCTCAGCTGCGCCGGCCATGCACCGGTGCTCGGCGCCCTGTATCACCGGCCCGGCGCGATCGCCCGGCACGATGCGGTGGCCTGGGGCTACGCGCGCGGCGCCGACCGGCGCGGGGTTGAAATCCACCAGCGCACCGAGGTCACGGGTCTCGATGTAAGGAACGGCCGGATCGCCGGACTGCAGACCAGCCGCGGCGCCATCGCGACGCGAAAGGTGCTGTGCGCAGTCGCGGGCTCCACGCCCGGCCTCACGCGCATGGCCGGGTTCCGCACCCCGATCTACATCCATCCGCTGCAGGCCATGGTGTCGGAGCCGATGAAGCCGTGGCTGGATCCGATCATCGTGTCGGGCAGCCTGCATGTCTACGTCAGCCAGTCTGCACGCGGCGAGCTGGTGATGGGCGCGTCGCTCGACCCGTACGAGCTGCACGCAACCCGCTCCACGCTCGATTTCGCTGAGAGCCTCGCTGCGCACATGCTCGACCTGTTCCCGTTCCTGTCCGAAGTGAAGGTCAACCGGCAGTGGGCAGGTATGGCCGACATGACGCCCGATTTCGCGCCGATCATGGGCCGTACGCCGTGCGAAGGCTTCTACCTCGACGCCGGCTGGGGGACCTGGGGCTTCAAGGCGACCCCGGTCAGCGGCAAGACCATGGCGCACACGATCGCGCACGACCGCGAGCACCCGCTCATCGAGGGCTTCGGGCTGTCGCGCTTTGCCGAGCACCGCCTCACCGGCGAAAAAGGCGCCGCCTCGGTCGGCCACTAGGACGTGAAGCTCCTCGCCTGCCCCGTCAACGGCCCGCGCCCGGTCTCGGAGTTCTTTTACTGGGGAGAGCTGCGCGAGATGCCGGTGCCGAAAGAGGCGACCGACCCGCAGTGGGCCGACTACGTCTTCAATCGCGACGGGGCGTCCGCGATCAAGCGGGAATGGTGGTACCACGCCCCCAGCGGCGTGTGGTTCATTGCCGAACGCGACACCGCGAACGACGAAGTCGTGCGCACTTACCTCTTCGGCCGGGAGAACACGCCTTGAATGCGCGCCTCCCGCAGATCGCCGGCGAGTGGATCGATCGCTCGCGTCCGGTCCCCTTCGAGTTCGAGGGGCACCGCCGTCAGGGATTGGCCGGAGATACGATCTCCAGCGCCTTGCTCGCCGCCGGCGTGCGCGTGCTCGGAAGGAGCTTCAAGTATCACCGGCCGCGCGGTGTGCTGTCGTTCGCGAACCACGATGCGAATGTCCTGGTCCAGCGCGGCGGCACGCCTAATGTGCGGGCGGACGTGACGCCGCTCACTGAAGGCCTGCGGCTCACGGCGGTGAACACTTTCGGCGGGCTCGAAGCCGATCGGGCAAGGTTTCTCGACCGGCTATCCGCGTTCCTGCCGGTCGGCTTCTACTACAAGGCGTTCCATTCGAAGCGCTGGTTTCCGGCCTGGGAGCGCATGTTTCGGCGGCTGGCGGGCCTTGGACGGATCGACACCGGCTCGCCGCGCCTTGCCACGCCGAAGCGCTACGATTTCTGCGACGTGCTGGTCGTCGGCGCCGGCCCTTCCGGGCTTTCGGCGGCGCTCGCCGCCGCGGGCGCCGGCGCAAAAGTGGTCCTGGTGGATGAGAACGCGCTTCCCGGTGGAAGCGGACTCTACAACCTGGGCGCAGACATGGGGCAGCGCGCGAGCATCGAGGCGCTGGTGCGCCAGGCCCGGGCCGAGCCGCGCATCTCGATGCGCTGCGGCACCGTCGCCGCCGGGTATTACGCCGATCACTGGGTGCCGCTGGTCGACGAGCGCGGGATGACAAAACTGCGTGCGCGGGCATTGGTGGTTTGCGGCGGCGCTTTCGAGCAGCCGGCGGTTTTCCGCAACAACGATCTTCCAGGCGTCATGCTCGGTTCGGCCGCGCAGCGCCTCATCTACCGTTATGCGGTGCGTCCGTTCGACCGCGTCGTGGTGCTGGCCGCCAACGGCGACGCCTATCGAGCCGCGCTCGATTTTGCGGCTCACGGCATCGAAGTGGCGGCGATCGTCGATCTGCGTGCCGGGGGCGAGCCCACCCCGCTCGCCGCTGCGGCGAAAGAGCGCAAGATTCCCGTCCATCCGGGTTACTTCATTCACTCGGCGCGAGGCAAGGCGCTTTGCGCAGTGGAGATCGCGCCCTTGGGCGGCGGCGCCAGGGCCGAAATCGCGTGCGACGGTGTGGCAATGAGCGTCGGTTACGCACCCGCGGCCGCGCTCCTTTACCAGGCTGGCACGCGGATGCGGTATTCACGGCGGATCGAGCAGTTCGTTCCGCAGATGCTTCCGGCGGGAGTATTCGCCGCGGGCCGCGTCAACGGGGTGTACCACCTGCAGTCGCGGCTTCGGGACGGCGAGCGCGCCGGCCTCGACGCCGCACGCTTTCTCGGCTTCGCGGCCGCGCGAGCCGCTCCGGCAGTCGCACCCGAGCCGAGCTCGCCGAGCCATCCCTACCCCATCTTCACGCATCCCCGCGGCAAGAACTTTGTCGACTTCGACGAGGACATCGTGCTCGCCGACGTGCATCACGCCGCGCAGGAAGGCTTCGACAGCATCGAGCTGCTGAAGCGCTTCACCACCGTGGGGATGGGGCCCTCGCAGGGTAAGCACTCCAGCATGAACGCGGTGCGGATCCTCGCGCGCCATCGCGGCGAGCCGGTCGCGGCGATCGGGACGACTACGGCGCGGCCGTTCTTCCATCCGGTCCCGATGGCGGCACTTTCGGGACGGGCTTTCCACGCGGAGCGGTCCACTGCGCTGCAGACGCGGCACGAAACGCGCGGTGCTTGCTTCATGCCGGCCGGCCAGTGGTGGCGGCCCGAGTACTACGCCGTTCCGGGCGCAACGCGAGAGCAGTGCATTCGCGAGGAATCGCTCGCGGTGCGCACTTCTGCCGGCATCATCGACGTCGGAACGCTGGGAAAGATCGAGGTCCGCGGCCCCGATGCTGCCGAGCTGCTCGAGCGCGTCTACACCGGAAGGTTCGCGAACCTTCGCCCTGGCATGACTCGCTACGGGCTGATGCTCGACGAAAGCGGCGTGGTGATCGACGACGGCGTCATTGCGCGGTTGCGCGACGATGCGTTTTACTTCACCACCACGACCTCGGGTTCGGCAAGCGTCTATCGCGAGCTCACCCGGCTGAACACGATGTGGCGGCTCGAATGCAGCATCGCCAACCTGACCGGGCACCTGGGCGCGGTCAACCTTGCCGGGCCGGGCTCGCGGCGGCTGCTCGAGAAGCTCACGCGCAGCGACCTGTCCGAGGGCGCCTTCCCTTTCCTCGCCGTGCGCGAGATCGCGGTGGCAGGGATTGCCGTGCGGGCCATGCGAGTCGGCTTCGTCGGCGAGATGGGCTACGAGCTCCATGCACCGGCCGATTTCATCGGCGCGGTTTGGGACGCGCTGATGGAGGCCGGCCAAACGGCCGGTCTTCGGCCCTTCGGCGTCGAGGCGCAGCGCCTTCTGCGGCTCGAGAAGGGTCACCTGATTGTCGGGCAGGACACCGACGGACTCACCACGCCGTTCGAAGCAGGCTGCGGCTGGGCGGTGAAGATGGACAAGGTCTTCTTCGTCGGCCAGCGCAGCCTGCAGAGCATCGCGAAGCGGCCGTTGCGCCAAGTGCTCGCCGGCTTCGAGCTGGCGCAGGGCGGGGCTGCCGCAAAGGTGCTCGAGTGTCACCTGGTGCTCGAACGCGGGGAGATCGCGGGTCGCGTGACCAGCTTGGGGTGGAGCGCGACATTGTCGCGCCACATCGGCCTCGCCATGCTGCGACCCGACCTCGCTCGACCCGGGACCGAGCTCGCCATCCGCACGAGCGACGGCTCGACGGCCGCCGCCATCGTGGTGGCGACCCCGTTCTACGATGCCGAGGGCCGGCGCCAGAAGCTGGCGGAGGCCGCTTGAGGGAAACGGCGCTCTCCGCCGAGCACGTCCGGCATTCGCCGCAGTGGATCGTGGTGCACGGGATGCGCATTCCCGGCCGGTTCGCCGCCGAGGGCGACCCGCGCGACCTCGCCCTCGCCGACCTGTCCTGCTTCGTGCGCACCGGCCTCAAGGGACGAAACGCCGCGAGGTGGCTCGTGCAGCGCGGGGTGCAGGTACCGCCGCGCGCCAACACGTGGACGCCGCACGGTTCCGGCGGCCTGGTCGCGCGCCTCGGCGAAACCGAGTTCCTGATCGAAGACGGCCTTGCGCCCGGCTCGGCTCGGGACTTCGCCCTGCAGCTCGAAGATGCTTCCGACAACGTCTATCCGGTCCTGCGGCAGGACACGGCTATTGCGCTGACCGGAAACCGGGTCAACGAGGTCCTGCGCCAGACTTGCAGCGTGGATTTTGCTTCGATCGATACCGCAGGCGCTCTGGTCATGACCTCGATGATCGGCGTGCCGGTGCTGGTCATCCCTCAGACGCACGATGGTTTTCCGTTGGTCCGGATCTGGACCGATCCGACGTTCGGCCCGTATCTATGGCGCACGCTGCTCCAGATCGTCCAGGAGCTGGGTGGGGGGCCCGCCGGCCTGTCTCAGTTTTATCCGGAACACCAACACCAGGGGGAATCGGCATGAATGCCCAGGCAGCGCGCAAGTTTCTCAAGGGCAACGGGGTCAAGTTCATCCTCGCCCAGTTCGTGGACATCCACGGCTCGCCGAAGGCGAAGGCCGTCCCGGCCGAGCATCTCGAGATGGTGCTCAACGACGGCGCCGGCTTCGCTGGGTTTGCCGTGTGGGGGCTCGGCATGGGGCCACAGGGACCGGATTTCATGGCGGTGGGCGATCTGTCTACGTTGAGTATGGTGCCTTGGATGCCCGGCTACGCGAGGCTGGCATGCGACGGCCATGTGCGTGGCAAGCCCTATTCGTACTGCTCGCGGGTCGTGCTCAAGCGGGCCCTGGACGGCCTCGCGAAGCAGGGCATGACGATGTACACCGGCATCGAGCCCGAGTTCATGCTGCTGCGGCGGGACGCGGGCGGGACGCTGGCGCCTTGCGACACTTCCGACGATCTGGAGAAACCGTGCTACGACTACAAGGGTCTGGCGCGCTCTGCGGCGTTTCTCGGCATGCTGGCGGAAGCGCTGAAGGCGGCGGGCATCGACGTCTATCAAGTCGATCACGAGGATGGCAACGGCCAGTTCGAGATCAACTTCACTTACGCCGACGCGCTGACGACCGCGGACCGCTTCGTGTTCTTCAAGATGGCAGCTTCTGAGATCGCCCGGTCGATGGGGATGACCGCGACCTTCATGCCCAAACCGTTCTCCAACCGCACCGGTTCGGGGGCGCACTTCCATATTTCGCTCGGCAGCCGCAAAACGAAGAACCTGTTTTACGACAAAAGCGACAAGAACGGCTTGAAGCTCTCGCAGATGGGCTATTGGTTCGTCGGGGGATTGCAAGCCCACGCGCGCGCGCTCGCTGCAGTGTGCGCTCCGACGATCAATTCCTACAAGCGCCTCGTAGTCGGCCGCGCGCTTTCCGGAGCGACCTGGGCACCCGCCTACGTCGCTTACGGCGACAACAACCGCACCGCGTGCGTGCGCATTCCGGGCGGACGCATCGAGCTGAGGCTGCCGGACGGCGCTTGCAATCCCTATCTCGCCAGTGCAGCCATTCTGGCAGCCGGCATGGACGGCGTGAAAAGGAGGCTCGACCCCGGCAAACCGAACAACACCAACCTCTATGAGTGCTCAGCGGATGAGCTCGCCCGCCAGGGGATCAAGCTCCTGCCACAAAACCTCGCCGAAGCGATCGACGCCTTCGAGGCGGACGAGGTGGTCAGCGGCGCGCTTGGCTCGGACCTGGCGAAGGAGTTCGCCGCGATCAAGCGGATGGAGTGGGTGGAATACTCGCGGCACGTCTCGGACTGGGAGTGCAGGCGCTATCTCGAATTCTTTTGATCCTGAGGATTACCCATGTGCGGCATAGTTGGACTACTGGTGAAGAAACCCGAGCTGCGCGACAGTCTCGGCGAAATGATGGTGCCGATGCTGGTCGGCATGACCGAGCGCGGTCCGGACTCCGCCGGCATGGCGGTATTCAGCGAACCCGTCCGAGCCAAGAACCGCAAGTTCAGCCTGTACGCCGGCGATCTCGGCTTCGATTGGGCTGGTTTTGAAAAGACGGCGCAAAGCACCTTCAAGGGCGGCTGCGTCCTGGCGGTCAAGGTCAACCATTGCGTGCTCGAGACAGCGGCGGACGCGGCTGCCGTAAGGCGCTGGCTGAGCGACGGCTACCCCGGTCTGCATCTGCTGTCGGTGGGCCGCTCCATCGATCTCTACAAGGACACCGGTTTGCCTGCGGAAGTCGCCGCGCGCTACGATTTTCGCAGCATGCGCGGTACGCACGTCGTGGGGCACACGCGCATGGCGACCGAATCGGCCGTCACCCCGGCCCACGCCCACCCGTACACGGCGGGCGAGGATTTCTGCCTGGTGCACAACGGGTCGCTGTCCAACCCGCATAGCATCCGGCGCAAGCTCGAGCTGCAAGGCATTCACTTCGACACAGACAACGACACCGAGGCGGCCTGCCGCTTCCTCGAGTGGCGCATGCGCGAAGGCGACGATCTCGAAGCCGCGCTGCAGCGTGGCTTCGAGGAGTTCGACGGCTTCTATACCTTCCTGATGGGAACGCAGAACGAGCTCGCGCTTGTGCGCGACGCCTTCGCCTGCAAGCCGGCGGTGGTCGCCGAGACCGACGACTATGTGGCGATCGCCACCGAGTTCCGTTCGCTCGCGCATCTGCCCGGGGTGGACCACGCCGAGCTGTTCGAGCCGAAGGCGCAGCAAATGTACGTATGGCGGGCATGACTCCGGTCGAATTCGACCTCAGGAAGCGCTCGGTGCGCGAGCTGAACGAGTTTCTTCATCGGCGTCTGGACGGCACGCGCCGTGTTCGAGCGCTCAACCCCGACGGCGCGCACGCCATCGCCGTCGGCATCAACGCACCCATCGACGTCGACATCGAGGGCCATGCCGGCTACTACGCCGCCGGAATGAACCAGCAGGCGCGCGTCACCGTTCACGGCAACGCCGGTCCCGGCGTTGCCGAAGGCATGAGCTCCGGCCGCGTCCACGTGAAGGGTTTTGCCTCCGTCGCCGCGGGTGCCGCCGCGCACGGCGGCCTGCTCGTGATCGACGGCGACGCGTCGCTGCGCTGCGGCATCTCGATGAAGGGCATCGATATCGTCGTCGGCGGCAGCGTCGGCGACTATTCGGCGTTCATGGCTCAGGCCGGCCGCGTCCTAGTCTGCGGCGACGCCGGCGATGCGCTCGGCGATTCTCTCTACGAGGCGGTAATCTATGTGCGCGGCCAGGTGAAGTCGTTCGGCGCCGACGCGCACGAGGAGCCGATGACCGAAGCCGATCACGCCGCGGTCTCGCGGCTGCTCGCCGAGGCAGGGTTCGCCCACGACCCAGGCGAGTTCCGCCGCGTGGCATCCATGCGCTCGCTCTACAACTGGACTGCCGACGCCAACCAGGAATACTGAAATGAACAAGCTTGTCGAGCTGCACCGTCGCTTTCAGGAGGAGGGAAGCGCGACCTTCGACCGCAGCATGATCGACTACATCCATCGTGCCGCCGCCACCGGCCTCTATGAGATCCGTGGCCTGGGCGCGAAACGCAAGCTGCCCCATTTCGACGACCTGGTGTTTCTCGGCGCCTCGCTCTCGCGCTACCCGCTCGAGGGGTACCGCGAGAAGTGCCACACCAAGACAGTGCTCGGCACCCGCTTCGCCAAAAAGCCCGTCGAGCTGGCCATTCCGATCACCATTGCCGGTATGAGCTTCGGTTCACTGTCCGCAAGCGTGAAAGACGCCCTGGGGCGCGCCGCCACCGAGCTCGGCACCTCCACGACTACGGGCGACGGCGGCATGACGTCCGAGGAGAGGCGCTCATCGAAAACCCTCGTCTACCAGTGCCTGCCGTCGCGATACGGCTTCAACGCGGACGACGTCAGAAGGGCGGATGCTCTCGAGGTCGTCGTCGGACAAGGCGCCAAGCCAGGGGGAGGCGGCATGCTCCTTGGCATGAAAATCAATGAGCGGGTGGCGAGGATGCGCGTGCTGCCGCAGGGAGTGGATCAGCGCTCCGCGTCGCGCCACCCCGACTGGACCGGGCCCGACGATCTCGCGATCAAGATCCGCGAGCTGCGGGAGATCAGCGACTGGGAGAAGCCGATCTATGTCAAGTTCGGCGCCACGCGGGTCTACCACGACGTAAAGCTCGCCGTGCATGCCGGCGCCGACGTCGTGGTGATCGACGGCATGCAGGGCGGCACCGCGGCCACGCAGGCGGTCTTCATCGAGCATGTGGGCATTCCTACGCTTGCCGCGATCCGCCAGGCGGTGAACGCGCTGGAGGAGCTAGACATGCGCGGCAAGGTCCAGCTCGTGGTGTCGGGCGGCATCCGCACCGGGGCCGACGTCGCGAAGGCTCTGGCGCTCGGTGCCGACGCGGTGTCGATCGGCCAAGGCATGCTGGTTGCGCTAGGCTGCAACCACGATCAGTACTGGCAGGACGGCGCCTTCCACTCCGCGGCACCCGACTACGCCGCGCTCGGCGTTACCCCCGGCCACTGTCACCACTGTCATACCGGGCGGTGCCCGGTGGGCATCACCACGCAGGATGCGGAGCTGGAACGGCGCCTCGAGCCCGAGGCCGGCGCACGACGCGTGCGCAATTACCTGAAGACCCTCAACATGGAGCTCACCACCCTCGCGCGCGCCTGCGGCAAGCAGGATGTGCATCACCTGGAGCCGGAAGACCTCGTAGCGCTAACCGTGGAGGCGGCCGCGATGGCGCGCGTACCGCTGGCCGGCACCAACTGGATTCCCGGGTCGTCGGCGTAATCCGGCGAAGCCATGATCCGGCTCCATGCCTGGCACACGCCGAACGGGCGCAAGATCTCGGTAATGCTGGAGGAATGCGCCCTCCCTTACGAGATCGTCAAAGTGAACTTGAGCAAGGGCGAGCAGCTCACGCCCGAGTTCACGGCGCTCAATCCGAGTCAGAAGATTCCGGTGCTGGTCGACGGCGCGGTCACGCTTGCCGAATCCGGCGCCATTCTCTGGTACCTCGGCAAAAAAGACCCGGAAGTTTCTGCCGGCGGCCGAGGCGCGTTATCAGGTCCTGCAGAGGCTGATGCGGGGCCGGCGAAAGCGGCGCCCGCGGCGAAGGCGAGCGATGCGGCGATCAGAGTGCGTTTCATATGTTCGTCCTTATGGGTTGGAGAAGGCAGGAAATCATCCCCTGCGCCTCCATGGACGAACGGGAGCGGCGGAATATTCCATCCCGGGCCGCTCCTCTCCCGGCTTCCTCGCGGGCGATGCGACTTGCTCGGCGAGGACCAGGAGCGGGCCCTATTCGGCGCCTTGACTCTGGAGCGCGCTTACTTGCCATAAGACCGCTTGCGTGAGGGCCTCGCAGCCGCTGCCAGGATCGATCATGGCGACAAGCACCGCTCAGCGCCCCGAAACACGCCGCAACCGCGCGCATTTTCGCGGCACGGACGCCTTCGCCACCGCGCCGGCGAGCGCCGCCAGATCCGCCGCCGGCACCGACACCTGGCGGTGCCTGGAACCGTCGCCGAACGCCAGCCTCCAGCTCCTGTTGCTCAACTCCAGCGCCATGTACAGCACCGGCGCCGATGCGCTAACTTCCGTTCCATGGGTCGTGGGGTTCATCTTCTGGTCTCCTCTTCTTCACGGT
>Ga0187893_10004524_pt1 | contig 26328 bp, 26 predicted proteins | sample MA1701074metaG_FD_139574 | JGI IMG/M metagenome (GOLD analysis project Ga0187893, IMG submission 139574) | White microbial mat communities from a basaltic lava cave in the Kipuka Kanohina Cave System on the Island of Hawaii, USA - MA170107-4 metaG ... | reverse complement strand
GAAGGTCAGGCTAACGAAGCTTCTTGTCTTCCAATTCATCTCTTTTGCTTTAGGGGGAGGGAATATCCCTTAAATTGCAATGAATTAAACGATTATGAAAATCACCAAACACACCGTCGCCGCCATCCACTACACCCTTACCGATAATTCCGGCAAAGTCCTGGACAGCAGCGCGGGTCGAGAACCACTTTACTACCTCCATGGCGAAGGCAACTTGATTCCCGGGATGGAAGAAGGTCTCGAGGGACAGGAAAAAGGGAAGAAACTGAAGTTGCAGATCAGCCCTGAGAAGGGCTATGGTGTCCGAAACGACAAACTGATTCAGCAAGTACCCCGGAACGCCTTTGGTGATCAGAAAGTGGAGAAAGGCATGCAGTTCCACAACAACGGCGGCATGGTGGTCACGGTCACCAATGTAGGCCTTGAACAGATTACCGTTGACGGCAACCACGCCCTGGCCGGGGTGCCCCTGAATTTCGACGTGGAAGTCATGGAAGTCCGGACCGCAACTGCCGAAGAGATCGCCCACGGCCACGTGCATGGGCCAGGCAGTCATCATCATTAAGCTTTCAGTTGCATTTTATGCAACCCCACGTAGATTTAGGATCTGGTTATTGGAGTTTCCCGTATTGAAATGTTGTCCATGTTGCGAATTGTGCGATGACTTCGACTTCAGACATCGTTTCTTTGAACTAACAGCTCAACGATCATGAATACATTTCAAAAACTCACGTTTCTCCTGCTTGTAGTTGTTGGGACCGTCAGTTGTCAAGAGGATGCGAGTGTTACCGAAATTGATCTCTTAAGTTTAAATGGCACGTGGACGGGCACTTCGACTATCCTGAAGAAGGGATCCTGTGTGTTTTCTGACTCCGTGGCCACGGTCGTTCAAGTCTGGAATGTGACTGCTGCAGGCGCAGTCTCAATCGAAGAGTCATTTCATTTCTCCGCCGCTTCAGGCACGCACAACTGGATTGGTACTGTCGATAAGTCTCTCAATGTCTCTGTAACACGGACTCAATCGACAAATTGCTTTGGAACGCTTGAGGATAAATCATTTACCCTGACGGCCACGATTCAACAAACATCTTCCGGCTTCAAGTTGGATCAAAAGATGGATTTTCCTCTGTGCCCTCCTGCATGCCTTTTTGATCAACACTACCTGATGATAAAGTAGACGCTGGTCCAGTCATCAAGGCTTACCAATAAGGGCAAGACCTCCCCACTCAAGTCGCCCTTCATCATTCTTTGTTATCTTTACCATGTCAACCACAGCATGTACGGAGGAGGAAACACATTTGAGGGCATCAAACCCGACGCGTTAGCAAACGAGGATCCCGAAAAACTGGCCATTTTCGAAGCTCGCATTGCTCGAGGTGAAAAAATAGAGCCTTCCGACTGGATGCCGCAGCTTTACCGCAAGCAGCTCATCCGGATGATTGAACAACACGCGCACAGCGAGATCATGGGTGCACTTCCTGAAGGCACATGGCTGACTCGTGCTCCCGGCTTCAAACGCAAAATGTCGCTGATGGCCAAGGTGCAGGATGAAGTGGGCCATGGCCAACTCTTGTACAGCGCCGCAGAAACGCTTGGAAAATCCCGTGAAGAAATGATCGACGACCTGATTTCCGGAAAGTCGAAGTATTCAAACATTTTCAACTACCCCACTTTTACGTGGGCCGATTGCTGCTTTATTTCCTGGTTGGTGGATGCAGGAGCTATCGTTAATCAGCTCGCCAATGCCAAGGGAAGCTACGGTCCCTATTGCCGCGCGCTGGACCGCATTTGCGCGGAAGAGTCATTTCACCTCAAGTACGGGCATCACTGCGTGATCTACCTGGCCGCCGGCACACAAAGACAACGCGACATGTTTCAGGAAGCCATCAACCGATGGTGGCCGCCGATGATGCATTTCTTTGGTCCATCAGACAAGATTTCCGTGCATACCGAAGTGCTGATGCGCTGGAAAGTGAAGATGGGCACCAACGACGACATGCGGAACCAGTTCCTGGATATGTACGTACCCAAGATCCTGGAGCTCGGTTTCACCATTCCTGATCCCAAATTGAAAAAAGACGCCGGGACAGGCCGCTGGGAATACACCGAACCGGATTGGGAAGAGTTCAAGCGAGTGATTAGCGGCGACGGACCCTGCAACAAGGAACGGCTTGAAGTTAGACGAATTGCCGAAGAACGTGGGCGTTGGGTTAGGGAGGCTTTGAAGTCTCCAAAGGCTAAGTACGTCACTCCGCTTGCCTGACACGCCAAGGGTTGAAAATCCTTCTTGTAGCTTGTAGCTTGTGGCTTGAAGCTTTCAAACCGTGAAATCTCTTGATCCGCGCGTAAGTCGACTACCTTCACCGGGATCTCCAGGTGTGATTGTGCCCAAAGTTCCGCTGGATCAATTCGGCTCATTTGAGGTTTTTGTCCAACCCAAAGAAGGCAAACCGTTCCAGCATGAAGGCATTGTGCACGCCCCCAACCTTGAAATGGCCTATGTACTTGCGAAGGAAGCCTTCACCCGGCGATTTACCTGCGTTTCTCTTTACGTTGCGGAAACCCGCGATGTGTTCGTAAGCCCCACCACCGAAGGTGAACAAAATGCCTACGACCTGATTTCAGCGGCTGCATCATCAGGCAAGACCGAGCCATACGAGATCTACCACCTCCAGCGCAGAGGCAAACAGCATGTGCACGCCGGTACTGTTGAAGCTGGCAGCCCGGAAGAGGCCATGAGCAAGGCGAAGTCAGTGTTGAATTCCAAACAAGTTTTCAATATCTGGGCCATCCGCGGGGCGTCCATCCGCAGGACCAGAGCCACAGATACGGACCTTTGGCAGACGCTGCCCGAAAAGAAGTTTCGTGATGCCTCTGATTATAAGGGTGGCGACAAACTCAAGGAATTCCTCGAACGAAGAAACGCATGAATGAACCGGCATTGAAAGAAATGCTTTACCGCATGGCCGACGACCTGCTCATTCTCGGTCACCGCAACTCCGAATGGACAGGAATGGGTCCCTTGCTGGAGGAAGACATTGCGTTTTCGTCAATGGCCCAGGATAAAATTGGCCAAAGCCACGCGCTGTTTCAAATGCTGCACCAGCTTGGTGAACAGCCTCCTGACACTGTCGCATTTACCAGAAACGCCAACCAGTTTCACAACTGCGTCTTTGTCGAGCTGCCAAACAGCGAATACGACTTCAGTCTTGTTCGTCACTTCCTTTTTGATACAGCCGAGGCTATTCGTTGGGAGATGCTCAGGCGCTGTAGCTACGAACCACTGGCCCAACTTGCGCGCAAAATCACCAGCGAACTGCGCTACCACACGCTTCATGCCAACACGTGGATGAAGCAACTAGGCACGGCAACTGAGGAAAGCGTCGGCCGGATGCAGAAGTCATTGCAAGAGGCTATGCCCTATGCACTGGGCATGTTTGAAGAATCCCCGCACGAGGCGGCCCTCATTGCTGAACATTTTTTTGAAGGAGAAGTCCGCCTGAAAGCAAGCTGGCAGTCGGCGATAGAAGAAGTGATTTCAGAAACCCGGCTGCAATTGCCCGACCTCAAAATCATAACACCAGTAACTGGTGGGCGTACCGGCAAGCACAGCCCACATCTCCAGCCCATGCTTGACGAGATGAGTGAGGTGTTCCGAATTGATCCGACAGCAGAATGGTAGCCTAACGAGCAACAACCAACCTCCCCGAAGTTTCGAAATGTTCTCCGGAGATCGTCACCACGAAACGGTACAGGTAGACCCCCGGCGGCAATGCGTTTCCCTGCACGTCTTCGGCGTCAATACTGAATTGGTTTGTTCCTACATGAAGCTGCTGGATCGACCGGTCGTCAAATGCCTGGACGGGCTGTCCCATTGAAGAGAAAACTTCCAATTTGAAATCTGTAGGAACTTTGCCGCCAACAAAGACCCTGAAGTTGAACTTGTCGGCGGAAGGATTGGGAAAGACAGACTGAACAGAAAAGTGGGCGTCGTCACCTACCTGAAATTCCACCTGGAATGGCTCATCGCCACTTGGGTTTCCCTTGGCATCGGTCGACTCGACACGCAGCACATGCATGCCTTGCACCAGGTTAATTGGCCGGTAAGTAAACTGAAACTCCTGAGTTGAAGAAGCGGGCGCCCATTCGACTTCCGGCATTGTAAATCCTATCCTTTCAAAGGGGCAAAAAACCAAATCGTCACATGGAAATCTCATGAACATGTTGAAGCCGACTGTGTCAGTTTTGAGAATAAATGGATTGCGGTCAATTACCCTTGCAACAATCTCAGGATTGGCAGAAACGAAGTCGCCATTTGTTAAGTAACGCCCATCCACCGTGACATCGAGCACCGGCCCGGTTTGGTCTGCTTCAACTGCAAGGTGTTCATACAATGGCAGGATGTTGTTGTCATAGTAGACCTCGGCCTGTATCCTGGGATTCACAAAAACCGTAACATCGTTTAGTCCGCCTTTGCCCCGTGTATCAACCCCTATTTCAAAGCGTGTTGTGTCGCCAGGAGCTGGCGCCGCTATCTTAAAGGTGGTCCTGTCCAACGCATAGGCATCGCGCGTGAGCACGTCAGTCCGGACAGTCAACGAGTCCGAAAATGTATATCCACCAATGTTGACGAATCCATAGTTGCCAGTCCAGGTCTCTCCTTCCTGGAGGTGCTGCCGCTCGGTCGTGCTTTCAAATACCAGTACGCCCTCAGCAGCCGGGGTATAAGAAACCAGCCATTGTCTGAGTTGTGCTGGTGTCAGGTCGATGGTGTCCATAGCATGGAAAACAAGCCTTGTCCACGGGTAGGTTCCGGCGTCGATATCCGACAGATCAATCAAGCCTTCGGGTGCGTTCTTAAGCTTTGTTTCGGTGCCGCCAAGGGTAATGCCATAGACATCGGCTGACACTGAATCGGCCGGCGTACCTGACGTGACATCCCAATGCAGAGTATTCCACAACGTAGCCGGACCGATCAGTTTGGTCGACAATGATCCTTCGGCGGTTCTGCCCGTTACGGAGGCAAGTACCTTAAGCTCCTGCGCATTTGCGGGAGCACCTGCCGGGCGAATAAACTCTGCGGTGCCAGGCGAACTCCCCTTCTTCGCCAGCAAAACAAAAGGCTCTCCTGGTTGAACACTATTCAGTTGCGAACTTCCAATTCCAATCTGTTCGAGCGCTGCTTTGATTCCAGGTGTCCACGATGCATAACCGGCATCCCCGATCGAAAAGACAACAACAGAATCATTTGGATGGATGTTGGCCACCCAGTGCGCGATACCGTCTACGGCCATATCCATCTCACCTACGGTGAAACTGTTGATCAACTGCGGTTCTCGTCCGCACGTCCGTGGGTCAAACAGGCTGAACGGGATTCCGGGATATGGAGCTGCGGAATGCTTGTCGAATGCAACCATGTTCAGTGTATTGTTGCGGCACTGTTGCCCCTGCGTTGAGATGTTGTACTCGTCGCCATTGATTTTAAAAGAGACTGCGGAAGGGCTGTTGAGGTTTGCACTGCCATAGGTCAAGACCTCAACATCAGTTGTGGTTGATACAAACTCGAGGCGGCGGACGGCCTGGTTCCAGGTGACTCCGGTTGTGTCATTTTCGCGGTGCTGTGGGTAGGCGCGTTGCACCCAGCCTTCCGGCCCATTGTCAATGAAAGTAAACGAAGAGGCTGTCCATTCTGTGTTTTCACCGGGCAGCGGATCAGCTAATCGAGTCCGCCAATAGTAGACAATTGAATCGATCGGAAGCAGGTTTACCCCGCGCCTCCCAAGTCCTTTCACGGTGAGTGTCGTCCGGTTTAGGTAGGGGCTGCCAAACGTGGATGCAGTGTCCAGCTCGATGACAAACTCTCGTTCCCCGGAGGTCAGATCGGTATGCTGGAAACTGAGATTTACAAACTGCTGCGATACAATGGAATAAGTTGGTGGAAACACGTTCTTTGGTCCGTTTGAAGGGATGAAAAAGTTGATCACGGCTGAGTTGTTGGACTCCGACAGTTCATCAGTAACCTGGTTGTGATCCAGCATGACTGCAAAGATGTTGTTCCCTGTCTCTGTATTACCGAGACCTTTGCGTATGATCATCCTCAGCACCTCGCTGTATCGAACAGGAGTATAAACGGAATCATAGTTCAGTGTTGTTCCGTCACCAAGAGTTCGCCGGATGCGAACGGGAAGAGGCTGTGGCTCCGTTCGACCAAAATTCCGGACACGAAATTCAATGGCAAAAGAGTCTGATTGTGCCGTTACAGGGTCCTCGTCCAGCGAAATGACCGAAACAGCACCGGCATTGACCTCATAATCCGGTTTGTTGGCGCCGAACAATGAAACGGCAGGATCGCCAAGCAACGCCATCTGCTGCGCTTGTGAAACAGAAAGCAGCGATGTTCCATATGCCATCAAATAACGGCGGGCCGTTTCCTTCTGAACTTCACCGATCCCTTTGTGTATGTACGTGGAGTCGCCAAAGGCAACCTGGTAGAAAAGCTCTGAGTATTGACGCAGGGGACTTACAAAACCAAAAGAGCTGTGAGCGATGAATGATTTTGCCCCTTTGTTGGACGTTAGCACCCAGTCTTCACCGAATGTAACACGATTGTCGAAAAAGCGGCCCGCATTACAACCGTTGATGAGAAAACCAGGATACTTGCCTGTATTTTGATAGCCAAGCACCGGATCGCTGACATAACCAATATCGATATCAATGGTGCCGGGTCCCGAGTGCCCGAAGAACGTGACAAGGTTTAACCCCTTATTCACCTGGTCTTTGATGTTGATGAGTTCCACGTTAAGGGTTTGCTTTGAAAGAGTCTCCACTGCCGCGCCGAGGTAGTCGCCTTCTGCAATGACCTTGAATCCATCAACAAACTGGCGGAACAGCTGCGGCTCACCCACCTGGATTCCCCCGCTCAGGTGCAGAATGTCCTTGCGCCAGAGCTCGACAAAAGAAAGCGCCTCGGTTTCCTTTAGCTTATTGAGGTAAGCGGCTACCTGTGTCGGCGTGCTTGCCGTCAGCCTGCCGACAGGAATTCCCGGTTCGAATGTAGACCCCGCCAGGCCCGCCGTATACGCCATGTCTCCGGCTGGAATGCCGGCTGAAGGGACCAGGTCGTGAAAGTCGCCGGGAGCATGCGCTGTCATTCGATGATAGCCGGATGTTAATTCCAATCCCTTTCCCAACAGGAACAGGAACTGTGGATCGCCTGCATCCATGTATTTCATGAATTCGTAAATCGCCAAGGGGGAAATCTCACCGTAGTTGAACTGATTGTAAAGCTGATCGATCGATACAGTCAGCGTATCAAACCCGCCACCCGCAGCCGAGGCCCTGTATTCCGCGTGAGCTTTTACAGCGTCTGGATACCCAAGGGCTGGCTTCATAAGATCCTTATGGGAAATCACCAGGTAGTTGTGTTGAGAAGGTGTAATTGACCGGAAAGTCACCCTGCTCATTGGCGCGGTCAGCACTGAATTGGTCATGAGGAGTGTACGGCCGTTTGTGGTATTTGAAACCACGGCACTCAGGTCGCTGCTGGCAGTCTGGGTGCCGATCACCCGCACATTGTCAGGGTCGGTGATGTCGAAGATCCTTGCTGCGCTCACGGGATTCTGTATCACGATGTATGATTTCCCGCCGGCATTCGGTGCAAGATAAAAGACCTTCCCGTTTTGCGACATGGCATTGAAATTCTGCTGCATCGTTAGCCTGATGTATGATACACTGATCACGTCACGCTCAGGAGTTGGCGTGATCTTCACGCGCACTGTCATTTTTCCATCCGGACCGATGTCCGGCCACGTAAGAGGAAAAGTCAGCGTTGGAGTCTCGAAGCGAAAGAAATTGGCTGTACCAAGCAAACGCAGCGAGCTGGCATTTTGACCGCCATAAACCTCCGCGGAATGATACATCTCATCGCGGCCGGCCAACTGGATGTCGATCGATGGAGCCCCTGCGCTGCTAACGCCGCCCTGGAGATTTTCAAGAGTGAAATCCTGCTGGCCAGTGCAGCCACTGGAAACCGTACAAATCGTAGTACCTGTCCACCCCTCCCCTTCAATAAAGCGGGTCGGCTGCGGCTCAGCCACCACACAAAACTCATTGTGATATACCTGGAGGTTTTGGTGGTTATGCGCCACCTCGGCCGGCAAGCCCATGCTATTTACTTCAAAGAAGCTTTCCATCCGTTTGCCTGGTACCGGAAGGGGGTTCCAGGTTAGAAAATAGGCTGTAGTGTCGCTGAAAAGGTTGTAGTAAGCATGTGGTTGCGCAGTTGGCGGATCAAATAACCCTGCGTCCAATGTTCCATCGTTCTGCCTCCCGTAAAACTCGATCACGTCACCGGGATCAAATACTGCATCGCTCTGCCCGGTCACGATGATGGCTTGCTCGATGCCCCGGTGGATAAGGTTAAACCTTCGCGGATCTACAGTGCCAACCGGAATGCCGGCTGCCTGTAGGTCAGCATAAGACAGTCGATGGATGCCGCTGGCTCCTACCCTGACCTTATAGTATAACTGACCGAAATTGATCCAGGAGTTGGTTGATTGTGCCCAGGTTTGGGTGGTGCACAGGTAAACCGGCAATGCCAGGCACAGCCTTTTCAATACCGTCGGAAAACGCGTGCAAATCACCTCTGCGGCTCTCTTTGAAGGTGTAAATACTTGAGCATGCTCTGAACGTAAATGGCACAAATCGACCGGAATTGGGGGTTTGACAAAAATAGTTCAATTATTTTGTATCGGTACTTGGTCATACATAGTACCTTTTGCGTATAATCTTCAAATACAGCGAAAAACGTGGATGTATGAATCTTGAAAACACGCAGGTGCAGATGAGGAAGGGCATTCTGGAGTACTGCATCCTGCACATCATTTCCCGGGGCGAGGTCTACGCCTCAGACATGCTGGACGAGCTGACAGCGGCCCACATGATCGTGGTGGAAGGCACATTATACCCATTGCTTACGCGCCTTAAGAACGCAGGGCTGTTGGAGTACAAATGGGTTGAATCCAAGTCCGGCCCGCCCAGGAAATATTACACACTCACCGATGCAGGCAACCGCTTCCTTGCAGGGCTGACGGAAACCTGGGAAGAGTTAGTTCATTCGACGACGCAAATCACGCAAAAGTCCAAATCCACCATCTAGAAAATACCCATATCCTTTAGCAAGTGCTATGAAAAAGAATATCAGCATCAACATCTCCGGTATCATCTTCCACATCGAGGAAGACGGGTATGAGTCATTGCGCAAATACCTCGACTCTGTGAACCGCTATTTCTCCTCCTTTGAAGACAGCGCCGAGATTCTGGCCGACATTGAGGGGCGGATCGCCGAAATCTTCCTCGCAAGGCTCAACGAGGGCAAGCAGGTAATCACTGCCGAAGACGTATCGGCGCTGATCTCCACGATGGGTAGTGTAAGCGATTTCAAAGCGGCAGAAGAAGAAGCACCCTCAGGTGATCAGGCCAGGGAATCCGGTCAGCAAAAGCAATCGTCCTCATCACCTCCTCCTCAACCGCAACCGGCCCGCAAGCTGCATCGGGATAAAAACCGCAAAATGCTCGGTGGTGTCTGCTCAGGCCTGGGCAACTACTTCAATATTGACCCCGTGTGGCCGCGCATTCTGTTTGCCTTGCTGTTCTTCGGTACCTCAGGCGTATTCCTGCTGATCTACATTGTGCTGTGGATTGTGCTGCCTGAGACAGAAATGGCGGAAGTCCAGGTCAAGAAAATGTTCCGCGACCCGGACCGCAAAGTTCTTGGCGGCGTGTCTGCTGGTATTGCTGCCTTCTTTAATGGTGATGTTGCACTGATCCGTTTCCTGTTTGTGATCATGGCATTTCTGGGGTTCGGGATCATTATGTACATCATCTTGTGGATTGTTCTTCCAGAGGCCAAATCTCTAACCGACAAAATGCAAATGCAGGGGGAGCCCGTCACGCTCTCCAACATTGAGTCATCGGTGAAAAAAGGATTAAACGAACCGGAGTCAGCAGAAGAGAGCGTGCTGACCAAGATCATCCTGTTCCCTTTCCGCGTCATCGGTGCCCTGTTCACCTTTCTTGGCCCGGTATTCCGCGCAGTAATGGAAGTACTGCGTGTTGCTATCGGCATTATTATCGTCTTGATTGGATTCTGCCTGATAGTCGCGATTTTCATCTCCTTCGGAATCCTGGTTGGAATAATGTCGCCGCCCGATTGGGCTGTTTTCTCTGACGGCCTCCTTTCGGCTCCGAATGTCCCCCTGATGGCAATTCGCAACAGCCTGCCGTTTTGGTTGGTGTTCGCCGCTTTCTTCGCGGTTGTCATTCCCTCCCTGTTCGCCATCATGCTTGGCAGCTCGATCATTGCTCGCAAGGTGGTCTTCAATGCCACAGCCGGTTGGTCAATGTTCGTCATCTTTTTCCTGTCGGTGGCAGTCCTGAGCTTCAGCTTGCCGCAGTTTGTATATGGATTCAAGGAGGAGGGAGAATACCGCACAGAGGAAACCTTTGCTACTAACAGGAAGACGCCTGTCTTTCGGATAAACGAAACGGGTATGGACGACTACAGGGTCACGTCCATTTACCTTCGGGGTCATGAAGGATCTGACATCCGTGTAGTCAAGCGCTTCGAATCACAAGGCTCCACCCGGAAAATTGCCGCCGAGAACGCACAAATGGTGGAATATCTTATTGCGCAGAATGACAGCATCATCACATTCGACTCCAATCTCACATTCAAGCCAAATGCGAAGTTTCGCGCACAACGCCTAGATATCGATGTTTACCTTCCATATAACCAGGTCGTAGTAATTGAGGCCGGGCTATGGAGGATCATTGATAACCGAGGCCGTATCTTCTTCAGGAATGACTATGAAAGCCACAAAGTAAAGATCACCCGTGATGGTTTTGAATGTGTCGATTGCGAATACTATGAACGTGATCAGCCTCCCATGTATATCAACGACGAGTACGGCTTGTCGGAATTCGATGGTTTGGATATACAGGGCCTGATGGATGCCCGCATCGAGAAAGGTGACAACTTCGCCGTCCGAATCGATGGCCCAGAATCTGAAGAAGGCCGCTACAACGTTTACGTGAACGGCCGTACCCTGGTGATCGATTATAACGAACGGAGAAAGTACTTCTGGAAGCGTGACCTCATCGATGACCGAGTCCGGATCCGAATTACAATGCCGAAGCTTACAGACATGCAGGTGATGGGTGCGGGTAAACTGCTTTTCAAGGGGTTCGATGAGGATGTTGTTGATATAAGAATCACAGGAGCGATTGCTGCAACCGGCCAATTGCAGGCTGACCGGCTCAACGTCGACCTTACCGGGGCATCATCGCTCGACCTCAATGGCGGCGGGCGGTTCATGTAAGCGGATATTACCGGCGCCTCCGGGCTGCATGCCTACGGATACCAGGTTGCACACTGCATTGTTGGCGCACATGGCGCTTCTATGGCCCGCGTCAATGTCACGGAAACTCTGGAAATAGAGAAGGGTGTGGCAAGCAGCGTAACACATCGGGGTGACGCAGAGGTCATTCGCAGGTAGTTCCACGCTGGTCTGTCAGTCTCGATCTTACTACCTTCAAGGGATGGAACGTCAAAGACTTCCGTCCCTTGATTTTTTCCGTGGCGCGACTGTGATTGCAATGATCACGGTCAACAACCCGGGAAGCTGGAAAAGTGTTTATGCGCCCCTCCAACATGCGGAATGGCACGGATGTACACCGACTGACCTCATCTTCCCATTCTTTCTTTTCATCGTCGGCGTTTCAATTCATTTCGCTTATCGCGACAAGCGGCCAGCCGGCCTGAGCCGAAAGATCATAATGAAGGTCCTGCGCCGGACACTCATCATTTTTGCGCTGGGCATTCTCCTTGCATGGTTTACTTTGCCAATCTCGGGAATGGTGAACCCTGAACGGCTGGCAACGCTGCGAATCCCTGGTGTCTTACAGCGAATAAGCATCGTATTCTTCTGTTGCTCCCTGCTGTACATGACTACCGGATGGCTTGCCCAGCTCCGCTTCGCAGCACTTCTCCTTCTCGGCTACTATTTGCTCATGACTTTGGTTCCGGTCCCGGGGTTCGGACCGTCAAACCTGGAACCTGCCAGCAACCTGGCCGCCTGGACAGACCGATTGGTTCTTGGAAATCACCTTTGGTCTCAAACCAAGACCTGGGATCCGGAGGGTGTACTCAGCACCATGACGGCAGTCGCGACCGGGATTCTGGGGCTGCTTACCGGTCAATTTATGGACAAGATTGAAAATACCTCAGATCGCGTTAGCTGGCTGTTTTTTTCTGGAATGGTTCTTATTGTTGCAGGCTTGGCATGGGATATGGCCTTTCCAATCAACAAATCACTATGGACCAGCAGTTATGTACTGTACACTGGGGGATGGGCAATCCAAGCGCTGGCTGCCAGCCACTGGATCATCGACGTACATCGCCGCCGGTCATGGACAAAACCCTTTCTTTATTTCGGTATGAATGCCATTTTTGCATTCGTAGCTTCGGGACTGGCGGCCAAGGTGCTGCTGCGCACCCGATGGATGACAGCAGATGGAACCGAAGAGTCACTATGGAGTTTTCTGTACCTAAACCTGTTCGCCTCGTGGATGGAACCCCATCTTGGGTCGCTTTGCTTTGCATTGACTCTCGTGCTGCTGCTCGGTGGCCTGCTCCGCTGGATGTATCATCGAAAGTGGTTTATCAAGGTCTGACGTGCCGGTGATCGGGTTAACAAATATGAGACGCACTTTTCTCCCGCTTTTCTTCCTCTTGATGTCCTTCGCAGTATACTCTCAAAAGCAAGGTCTCCAGGGACAGGTCTTTTGGGTTTCAGGCAACCAGATGCCAGGACCAGACGTTGTGCTTTCTCCCAACCAGGGGGCCGTACGGGAAATTCTCATTTACGAAGTCACCAATATCACGGACGCCACCCAGGTCGGACCTTTCTTTCGCGACATCAAAACGAAGCTGGTGGCTTCAGCGCAATCAAAGTCCGACGGCACTTTCAAGGTTAAACTTCCGGTAGGGTCTTACTCAGTTTTCACCCGTGAAAAGAACGGGCTTTACGCCAATCTTTTTGATGGCAAGGGCTATATCAATCCTGTTACCATCAAAGCCGGGCAGTACGCCTGGCGCACCATCACAATCGATTACGAAGCGGCGTACTAGTCGCTGGTCGCTAGTCCCTGGTCTCTGGTGTTAAGTTAACCGTAAAACCTCGCGTCATGCTCCCAACCTCTGACCGCTAAAGGGGCAATCCTGCGCGCTGTTCCCCTTTAGGGGCTAGGGGCGAGCGATGGCGACTGTCAACTTAGAACTTAACACTAGTCTCTGGGAATGCAGGCGCCCAGCGACCAGTCCCAAGCGACCAGTCCCAAGCGACCAGTTCCAAGCGACCAGTTCCAAGCGACCAGTCCCAGGCGACCAGTTCCAAGCGACCAGTTCCAGGCGACCAGCTCCCAGCGACCAGTTCCCAGCAGGCACCCAAGAACCCCGTTTTCCCGTATAATAACTTTGATCTACCTCCATGCAACCTCCGGCAGGGTGTTTGCATCTTATCCTTGCATCGGCGAAATGCATTTCCAGATTTACCGCGCCCGTGAGGCGGAATTAATCGAGGCCTGCAGGCGGCACGACCGTGCTGCACAAAAGACCTTGTTCGACCGGATGGCACCTAAAATGCTGTCGATATGCCGCCGGTACGTGCGCGACCGGATGGAAGCGGAAGACGTTCTTGTGGTGTCGTTCACCAAGGTTTTCGAACGGATTGGCCAGTTCAATGGAGATGGCAGCTTCGAGGGCTGGGTAAGACGAATCGTGGTGAATGAATCACTCACATTCCTCCGGAAGAACAAAATGATGTACCTCGAGACGGACCTGGAAATGGCCGAGCGCGAAACGGAGTCGTCAACCTTCGAAACGTCACTGGAAGCGGAAGACCTGATGAAACTCATACAGGAACTTCCGGCAGGTTACCGGATGGTGTTCAACCTGTATGCCATCGACGGTTTCTCCCACAAGGAGATTGCCGATCAGATTGGAATCACGGAGAGCACCTCGAAGTCACAACTGAGTCGTGCCCGGACGCACCTGCAGGCAAGGTTACAGAGTATTGAACTGGACAGGAGCTTTAAACAGCAAGCGCAATGAAAAATATCGATCGGCTTTTTAGCCATGCACTCGAACAGCACACGACCACACCCCCGGCCGGACTGTGGGAACGTGTTGAGTCGCGACTGCCCGAGGCAAAGGAGCATGCGCGTTGGATGCGCTGGGCTGCCGTACTCGTGCCCGTGTTGGTTGCTGCAGGCCTGGCTGTGCCACGCTCAGAAGAATCAGAATATGTAACTGAGCGTGCTGTTGCCGAACCGGCCACCTTTGTAGTTGAGCCCAAGTATGCTCAGCAAGAGCCGGTAGCCGTCTCTGTGCCCCGGCGGAAACAGAAGCGGCTGGCGCCAGTTGTGAAACAACCAGTTGCTACAGAAGCTCCTCCTGTCCCTGTGGTAGTTGCATCACCTGAGGAAGTGGTTTTAGAGGAGATTACCATTGAACCGGTGGTCCTTGAGGTTGAACTGGTTGCAATTGAAAAAGAGGCTCCAAAACCTATTGTCATCGAATACACGCTCGACCCACTTGTGGCGCGCAAGGAAAGTTCACTGAACCGCGTGGTTGAGTTTGCGCGGGCTGTAAAACACAGCGATCCGATCAGTGAAGTTCGCGGACTCAAGGACGAATTGTTCGCCTTTGATTTCCGCAAGAAGCACACGAAAAAGAACTAACCCATGAAAACACTAAAGACAATATCCGTAGCCGCTTTCCTGCTGGCTACGCTGACAAGCACTGCCCAAACTGTCGACACTCTGGTCGTGAAAGTTGGGAAAGAATCAAAAGTGATTTTTGCCATCAAGGACAAGGCCGACCTGGAAACCCTGAAACACTACAACTTCCAGGCGCTAATGGACGACATGCTTAAGAAACTGGAGGAACGGGACACCAGCAAGCTGCAAAAACCTTCCGATGAGTACCTGAAGGACACCACCAGGCAGGTAACAGGGACAGCCGCCCCCGAAGACACCTGGATTCGTGATCGCGATGAAACGGGCCGCCCGGAGTATCGCTACAGCACCCGTGATCGTAATCGCGACCGAGACCGGAGCTACTCGCGGGGCCTCTATCACTCCTTCAACGTAGACCTTGGCATGAACAATTACCTGGAAAACGGAAGTTTTCCTGACGGCGGCAATCAGCTTTACACAGTCAAGCCCTGGGGTTCCTGGTACGTGGCCCTGACGTCTACACTTCGCACAAGACTGGCCAACAAGTTGTACATCGATTGGGGTGCAGGCGTATCATGGTACAACTTTAAATTCACCAACCGAAGGACTGCAATCACGAAAGACAACAACGGGGTGATCTTCTATGAAGACCCAAGAACTAACCTGGAGTTCACAAAGAGCAAGCTCACCGTATGTTATGTAGACCTCTCCATGGTGCCCATGTTCGACCTTGGAGGGTACAGTCGCAAGCCGATGGTGTTTAATGGTGACCGGCTGAATTTTGATCGTCGTGGCTCATTCCGCATCGGGGCAGGTCCATACGTTGGCTACCGGCTTGACAGCTACACCAAGCAGGTGTATAACGAGAATGGCGACAAGCAAAAGTCCCACTACCACGACAATTACTATCTGAACAACATCAGGTATGGCCTGCGGGCTCAGCTCGGCTTCCGGGATACGGACGTTTTTTTCAACTACGATCTCAATGAGTTGTTTATCGAAGGGAAAGGACCCAGGCTGAACGCATTCAGTTTTGGAATAACCCTTTGAGGTTTACCAAAACCCGGCAAAGCCGCAGGGCCCTCTGCGGCTTTTTTTAACCCTTCTTCGGTTTGCGTTTTGCGACAAGGTCCCAGTTGTGCAGGACCAGGTCACGCTCTGAGCCTTTCAGTTCAAATACCCTGCAGAAGCGCTTTGGCCCCGGCCATTGGACGAGAAGGACCACCAGGATGAGCATAAACGCACAAGTGAAGTAAATGCTGTGGGTAAGGTAGTATCCGCCCCCGGTCAGCAACAGACAAACAGCATAGACACTATTGCGAATAACAAAGAGGACGAAAAAGCCCTCCATTTTCTTCGAAAGTTCCAGGTAAGATCGCATATGACGGATTCTTGATCGCCAAATCAGGTTAACGACCGTTAGGATGGCAGCAACAACTGTTGTCAAAAAAATAAAGAGCATGTTATGTTTCGTCACTTCCATCATTATCGGAAACGACTTCATTGCATAGATATGTATGTAAAGGAACACGATGATCGGAAATAATAGGAGGATGAATCCGATAGTGTTAACTTTGTAAAAGAATTCCTTTACCGAAAGAAAGTTCATGACTGTCGCGTCGTTAAAGGTAGCAAGTTACCCCATGGAAACGATTTCCGCCCTGTCACGCAAAGAGCAAGTGATCCGTCACGCTGCGGAACTCTTCATGGAGAAGGGCTATGCAGCATCTTCCATGCGCGACCTGGCTCAAAAAATGGGGATCGAAGCGGCAAGTCTTTACTCTCACATCCGGTCCAAAGAAGAAATCCTCCAGCATCTTTGCTTCGACATGGCCGCAGAATTCCGAAAGTCACTCGATGAAGTGGAAAAGCAGAAGTTGCCCGCCAGCGAAAAGCTTCGCAACGGTATCGTTGGGCACATCAAGGTGATGGCGAGGGACCTCACCGCTTCGGCGGTCTTCATGAACGAACACCGTCACCTCAGCCAGCCCTATTTGCGGGAATTCCTCCTGCTCCGTATCAACTATATTAACCGTTTTAAGGATATCATCGAAGAAGGAATCTCTTCGGGGGAGTTTAAGGAGACGATCGACAAGAAACTTGCGGTCATGACCCTTTTCTCATCCCTGAACTGGATGCCGGACTGGTACGATCCGCACAAGAATATGGTCCCCGCCGACCTGGGCCAACAGCTTTCCGACATGCTGGTTAACGGGTTAAAGAAGTAGCCTTCCTGCTGTCCTCCTTTCGTCAACGATCATGACAAGGAGAACCTCTACGGGGGAGTCTTTCAGACAGTCAGCTTACAAGGTCCACATTAAATAGACCGCGAGTACGCCGACTGCGATGGCAATGCCGTAACAGACTACGGCGATCTGTGCATCATACTTCTTGAGCTTCAGCCCGTCCTCCAGCGTAAAGCGAAACCGGTGCGCCCAATGGAACATTGGCACGACCACCACAACCAATACCACAATCCTGGCAATCCAGGACTGGAGCAACGAAGCCATCCTGGCGTGATCAGGGGTTTCAAGCCACCCCAGCGGAAATGCAATGCCCGTTAGAATAACAAGGGCCGGAAGGGTGAAGGCAGACACTACGCCACCTGCTCCAAAAAGTGACCACCAAAATGGTTCTGTCAGCCTTTTTTTCATCTCAATTCAACGCTAGCCAAAAGAGTACAAAAGAGATCACTATCCAACCCGCGTAATTCGCTGCGGCGACAAGCAGGTCAGGGATCTGCCAGGTTCCTATCTTGATCACCATGGCTTTCGGGGCCAGGTTAAACCACGTGATGCTGTGATAGAGTAATCCACCGAGCAGTAAAACGTGCACAACAATCATCACCGGCGATTGGAGTTGGGCTGTGAATGCCTCATACGCCTCTGGCCTCATCAAAATTGAGCGAACGTAGAACAGAAAGATCATGCAATAAGCTGCCACGCATACACTGGTGAGTTCCCGCAAAACAAACCGCAGGTCCACCCAGCGGCGTATCCACCAAAAGATCGGAATCTTTCTTACGAATGGTTTACCGCTATGTTCAGAAGTGTTCTCCATGGCTACTTATTTCCCCAGGGAAGAAGGAAGGACTTCCACCAGTCGCTTGTTGCTGTGACCTTATAACGTTGTATCGCGCCCGCAGGGTCGACATTCTTGGGGCACACGGCAGAACATTCTCCTACAAATGTGCACTGCCAGATTCCTTTTTCAGTGCTCAGCTCGTCCATTCTTTCCCGCGCGCCTTCGTCACGGTTGTCCATGTTGTACCGCTGTGCCAGCGCAATGGCGGCCGGCCCGGTAAACTCCGGCTCCAGACCAAAAATTGGGCAGGCAGAGTAGCAAAGCATGCAATTGATACACATGCTGTACTGCTTGTAGTCAGCGAGCTGCGAAGGAGTTTGTAAATACTCGCCTTCCTCAATCGGCTTTTCTTCCTTTCTGACTATCCAGGGCTTCACGCTCTTGAGTTTGCGCAGGAAGGCATCCATTTCAATGATCAGGTCGCGCGAAACCGGGAAGTTGGCCAGGGGTTCTACACGGATCGGGCCCGGCGCGTAAGATTCCAGGAAGGTGGCACACGTGAGTACAGGGGTTCCATTCACCATCATCCCACAGCTCCCGCATACACCCATCCTGCAGGACCAACGGAAAGACAGTGTTCCGTCGAGGTAGTCCTTGATGTAGTTCAGCGCATCCAGGATGACCCAGTCCTTGCGCAGAGGAACTTCAAACGACTGAAAAGCGGGTTCCGACTCCTGCTCAGGACGGTAACGTGAGACCTCGATGGTGATAGTGTTCATTCTTGGTTTTCGTTATTTCAATCTTCTACCTTCCATAAACTCTTTCACCAGGCGGCCAACGCGTAATTTTCACCGGCTGGTAAGTGATAGAAGGCAGGTCTCCCTCCTTCCGCGTTGCCAGAGAGTGTGCCAGGAATTTGTTGTCGTCGCGCTTTGGAAAGTCCGTTCGCTGATGAGAACCACGCGATTCGTTTCTCAGGAGGGCGGATTGGATCACCGCCTCAGCAATATCCAGAAGGAACGAAAACTCGATCACTGTCGTCAGTTCTGTATTAAATACTTTGCTCTTGTCAGTAATCGGAACCTGACGGAATCTTTCCCTCAACTTCACGATCGTTTCCTGCGACTTCCGCAAAGAAGCCTCGTTGCGGTAAATACCGGCGCCTTCCTCCATGCACTTGTGCATCTCCTTCCTGAGATCCGCCAACCGCTCGCTTCCACCCTTGCGATTTATGAACTTATCAACAAAATCCCTTTCACCTCTGGCAGCAGCCGCATCAGCGCCAGACTTGTTGCCGCTATCAGTTGCCACAAATTCCACCGCATTTTTGCCAGCGCGCGCACCAAAGACAAGAAGTTCAGTCAGCGAATTCGACCCCAGACGATTTGCCCCATTAATACTCACGCAGGCTGCTTCGCCTGCAGCATACAATCCCTTCATCGGCGTTGCGCCGGTGATGTCGGTATGTATCCCTCCCATCATGTAGTGTACTACCGGTCGAACAGGGATCATCTCGCGGATTGGGTCGATGTTCTCATACTTTAAGCAAAGCTCTCTGACAAAGGGAAGTTTTGAGTTGATGATATGCGCTCCGAGATGACGGATGTCGAGGTGTACGTAATGCCCGTATTCTCCTTGAAGCGTCCTTCCTTTCTCAAGTTCACCGACAAAAGCCTGCGACAGCCGGTCCCGAGGACCCAGTTCCATCGAGCGAAGAACAGGTTTGGGCTGCGGCTTACCAAGATCATAATCCTGAAGGTAGCGATAGCCGTCTTTGTTAAGCAGGTGCCCGCCTTCTGCGCGTGTTGCTTCAGTAATCAGGATACCTGTGAAGGGCAGCCCCGTCGGGTGATATTGCACAAACTCCATGTCCTTGAGCGGCACACCTTCGCGGTATGCTATGGCCATGCCGTCGCCGGTTTTAATGGCAGCATTGGTTGTGAAAGGGAACACCCTGCCTGCACCACCAGTACATATGATGACCGCCCTGGCACGTATGGTATGCAGTTTCCCTGTCGAAAGCTCAATGGCCAAGGCACCATGGCATCGACCATTTTCTGAAAGCAGGCTTATGACGAACCATTCATCAAGGCGGCGAACTTTGTCGTACTTCAGCGATGTCTGGAAGAGTGCATGAAGCATGTGGAAACCTGTCTTGTCTGCTGCAAACCAGGTACGTTCATTCTTCATCCCGCCGAAAGGACGCACTGCGATCTTCCCGTCATCCTGCCTGCTCCAGGGACAGCCCCAGTGTTCAAGCCTGATCATTTCCTTTGGCGCTTCATTTACAAACGCTTCAACGGCGTCCTGGTCGCTCATCCAATCTCCGCCGGAAATCGTGTCATAGGCATGATGATCGAGACTGTCGTTGGACTTGATGACTGCTGCCGCTCCTCCCTCCGCTGAAACGGTGTGGGACCGCATCGGGTAGACCTTGGAGATAAGCGCGATGTTGAGTTTAGGACTTGCTTCGGCTGCAGCGATGGCAGCACGAAGACCGGCACCTCCGGCGCCAATGATCAGAACATCACACTCCAGCGGAACCGACATGAGAAGTGTTGAATGGGCGCAATGGCATGTGCATAAATCCAACTACGTTCATCCTTCCATGCCTTGCTCATTGCGGATGTTTGATTTTTCAATATACAACCGGCAGGCAAAACCCAATGAACAACTAAGGGAATTTTTTACCATATTTAAGTTGAGAAACCGTACGCCATGAATCCAAACCAAACAGAGGAGCGGGTGTTCAATATCAAGCCGCTTTCACGAGAGGCAGTTGAAGGTGCCTTGGGCAAAGCTGAACATTATCGCCTGCTGAATCAACCTCGGTTGGCCGAGAGCATATGTAACGACGTCCTGGAGGTTGATCCGAATAACCAGAAAGCGAAAATCGTGCTCTTGCTCTCGCTTACCGACCAGTTTGGAGCATCCATGGCCAACCGCGGTGTCCAGGCGCAACAGCTGGCCAACAGCCTGCAGGATGAATTTTCAAAGACCTATTACCTGGGCATCATTCATGAACGAATGGGGAATGTTTCGTTGGACTCTTCCACCCACGGTTCGGACTGGGACGCGTACGAGTGGTATCTGGAGGCAATGGATTTCTATGAGCGCGCAGAGAAAATAAGCCCTCCTGGAAATGATGATGCGATCCTCCGCTGGAACACTTGTGCGCGCACCATCATGCAGAACAAGCTGCATGCGCGCCCGCCCGATGCATACAGTCCCACGGGCGACTGATCCTTAAAATGCTCAATGTCTCCCGGCTCGCACCGCAACGCGCTAGTCGCCGCCCTGGGTGGATTTCTGTTTGGCTTTGACACCGCCGTCATCTCGGGTGTGGAGAAATCCATCCAGCAACTTTGGTCGCTGGACAGCTTCTGGCATGGCTTCACAGTTGCGGCAGCCCTGATAGGCACTGTGGCTGGTTCGCTGCTGGCGGGAGCACCGTCAGAGAAATATGGACGTAAGGTGATGCTCCAGGCCATCGGGTTGCTTTATGTTGTGACTTCACTTGTGACAGCCTTAACCGGGTCTTGGCTGGCGTTCGTGATTTTTCGTATGCTGGGCGGCGTGGGCGTCGGCGCTTCCTCAGTGGTAGGTCCGATGTACATCTCCGAGATTGCCCCGGCACACAACCGGGGTCGGCTGGTGGCCCTTTTCCAGTTCAACATCGTCAGCGGGATTCTGCTCGCATTTGTTTCGAACTATTTGCTTCGCGATGCAGGTGGCGAAGATGCCTGGCGGTGGATGTTGGGCGTGCAAGCGGTTCCATCCCTCCTGTTCTTCACGCTGGTATTCTTTGTACCGGAGAGCCCGCGGTGGCTGGCACTTCATGGTCGTGATGATGAAGCGCGCAACGTTCTGAAGCAGATAGGTGAACATGAACCGGAGAAGGCTTATGCACAAATAAAAGAATCGGTTACAGTTGCAGGTAAGGAGTCACTCTTTTCAGGCAAGTACGGAAAGCCGATATTTTACGCTTTCATGCTCGCTGTCTTCAACCAGCTCTCAGGGATAAACGCGATCATGTACTATGCTCCGCGCATTTTCGAAATGACCGGGCTTTCAAAAGACAGTGCACTTCTCCAGGCAATCTCTATTGGCGTCACCAACATGGTGTTCACACTGCTCGCCATCCAGGTGATCGATCGATTCGGAAGGAGGACACTGCTTATTATCGGTTCATTCGGAATGGTCGTTTTTCTCGGACTTGCAGCCCAGGCATTTTTCACCGGCGATTTCGGGGGCTATCTGGTCATGGTTTGCCTGATCGGTTTCATCGCATTCTTTGCCTTTTCACAGGGCGCCGTGATCTGGGTCTTTATTTCAGAGATTTTTCCCAATAAGGTGCGCTCCTCCGGCCAAACATTGGGAAGTGGTACACATTGGGTTATGGCCGCGCTGGTCTCATGGACGTTTCCAGTTGTTGTTGAAGGATCCCCGCTTGGTGGCGCCTATGCATTCGCCATTTTCAGCGTGATCATGCTTCTGCACTTGATCTTTGCCTGGAAGGTGTTGCCGGAAACCAAGGGGCAGACGCTGGAGGGGATACAACAGTCGTTGGGGATACATTGAAGTACCGTTGTTCGTTAATCTTTCTCCGCTATAATCCGGGCCTTATTAGTTCAGACGTGTTACTCTTCCCGCAAGTATACCACAGGATTGATGAGCGCAAATCCTGGGCTTGAAATTTACTAAGTGCCTGCCTGGCTAGTTAAATGCGTACTTGACGCTGAATTGTATCCTGTTGGCTCTTCCATCAGCCCCGCTCAGGTCTTTCCTCATTCCCCACAGGTACTCCACTCCCACCAATGCCTTATCGGTTAATTTCCAGATAACATCGGCGGCGGCATAACTTCCCTCATTCACGGCAGTTCCTGGCTGCCCGGCTGTATTATCAACTTCACCGTGGTTGTAGACGAAGATTGAGTAGACAGATGGGCTCCAATGCCGTTCGTATCCCAGGGTATAACCAAAATCGGTCAGTGCTTCGAGCTCACCGTTGGCATTGATGGCAGCCGACATTCCTCCACGAAACCTGGCGACTCCCGGTCCATACCCTACCTGGTAAAAAAGCCGGTCGGACTTGGCCACATTGAATTGTCCTGAGACGCTGGCACCATAAAGGGGAACTTCGTCGGTAGCATTTGTATCAAAGTGATAAACCAGTTTCGCGACGAAGGCCGACAGCTGCAGGTGCCCCCACGGCTTGTTGAGTCTGTAACGTCCAGTCAGGTCCGGCAACGGATTTTCAAATGCTCCGGTTCCTGCAGGAGCCTGTGCATTGGCGTGCGGCTCCTCCAGGGCAAAGGCAAAATATGAATCTCCTGAAAGCGGCAGCTTATAGCGAAGCATAGGGTTTCGCGCGAAGAGATAGGCACCCGGCTTTTCAAAGTCCAGTGTGTTGGGGATCATGGATTCGTCCATAAAATTGGACCACCATTGACCGGCCAGCCATTTTTCATTTATCTCTACCAAAGCATGACGGAGGCGGAAGGCCCCGTTCGTTCCATAAAAATCTCCCTCCACGAAAGCTCGCAGCGTCCCAACTTTAGTATTGGTACGAACGTCGAGGTTGAAGCGGGTTTCCTTTGCATGAATATGAGTGCTTTGTCCCTTTGATCCATCCGTAGGAATTTTTGTGATGTCAAAGAAGTCGGGCGACGCGATGGGGTTAAAATCATGGATCAGATCCATACACATAACCACCGAATTTTAGGCGTGTATCAGTCTTCGGAATTAACCACCAGCCCGGCGGCAGTTCCGTGGGAGCTTCACTTTGTTCCTGTGCGGTGGCTATGTGACCGCATAGAGCCAGCAGCATGCAAGCTTGGAAAGTCCTCATACGTTGTCTCCTGATTATTGTGTTGCCTTGCCTTTCAGGTCATCCAGGTTAACCGATCGATCGTTGACGGGTTGCGTCGGACGGTTATTGGGACCAATACGTCTTGAAAATTCGGCAATTTGACCTGCGGTAAGTGCTACCGGGTCACGCAAAACCATCCACTGTACGCCTTCGCTGCAGGGCGGGGTTGTCAGGGAACCCATGTAATGAAAGGCATAGTTATCAGAAGGCAGATGAACCCTCAGTTCCAGGTTCATATCCGTGATGTGCTTACTTTCCCCTTTTGCATTGGGCAGGTTGGCGATGATCTTGGCGAAATTTTCATTTGGAACGTCTCCTTCCTTGAACAAGACCCCCACCACGGCTAGGCTTCCATCGTCGCTCTGGTGCACCAGGTGCATCTCCATGGGAGCGTGCTTTCCGTCAATAGTGTGCTCGCTCGGTGTATGAAAATGGAACTGTTTGAGTTCGAATGATTTGTCTCCAAAAGTAAAAACGCTGCCCTCATCCACAGTCACCTGGATGGTGTGACCATTGTCGATGATGTCTTCCATATGTTCATTATGGGCAATGCGCAAACTGGTGGTCTTGTAGTCGAATCTCCAGGCGACTCCGCCCCTGGCATCGGACTTAACTATATCAATTGGTGATTGTCCCTTACCCTCACCACATAAGGCGTAGACCGGGGTGAGCGTTGCCCAGTTGGTTGGGCCGCTGTCACCAATATAACCCCAATGCACTGGTCTTGCAGAAGTTGCTGCTGCTGGGACCGCATCAGCGTCCGATGATGTCTCTTTGGGTTTGGTTGAACAGGAGGATGCAAAAACAAGAACCGCAATTCCAAGCATGAGTTGGTATTGTTCATCTGCATTAGTGTATGTGAGTTAATTGTCAATTAGGGCGAGCCTTGTCCAACTTGCGTTTCAAATCCTCCATCAACACCTTTATCATTCTTGATCTCCGTCGAAGGCAGCCCGCATCTTGCAAACTAGAGAAATTCTACTCCGCGAACAAAAGGTATTGGTATTGGTATTATTCCTGGCGAGTGTCTTTCTACAGGATGGAACAACCAGGTCGGGAGGAAATTCTCTATTGACGCGAAGTGTTAACAGGTCTTCTCAAATGATTTCTTAAACCCTGCGATGGTGACAACAAAACTTTGCCTTTGGCTTCACTTAAGGTACATCCCTGGCCCCAGGCGCTGAAATTCCAGGGAGGCTTGGCTAACGGTATACGTGTATTACAGTATGAGCAGAAGTACATGCTGCTTTGAACCTTCAGAGAAGAAGTGCATAAAGCTCTCTACTTCTTCCTGAGTTTGACTGGTATCACCAGCTTCAGTCCCGACCACACCTCATCCACCGCGCACACCTTCACGTCCACCAATCCATTCTTTAACGCAAAGTCGCGGATCACGTTTTCATCCAGGTCTGTGGTCACACCAGACGATTTCTTCGGCCACGAAATCCAGATCATTCCATCCGGGGTCATGGATTTCTTCGCATCAATGACCTCCTTTTTGAATTCCGCAGTAGACTTGACGAAAAGATGAACGAAACTCAAACCCGGGGATACTTTTTTCTTCACGACTACATCCTTGGGCAACGGGCTCAACCAGTCCCAATATTTGGGTGGTTCATTCCTTACACAAGCCACCGTGCCATCTTTCAAACCCAGCTTTTTTACCAGTGGTGTTCCGGAATATCCTGCGGTGGCCATGCGGAAAGGTATTAAAGGAAAACGCCCCGATCCCGTTTGCTATCGGGTCAGGGCGTTTTTTCTGAATTAACGCTCGCTTAGTTTTTCGAACGTTTCTCCATCTCGGCGTCAAACGTCGCTTTGAACTTCTCGTAGTCGTAGTCAATCTTGAGGCGCTCATCCTTGCTTAGGCGTTCATTGTATTGTTTCACAAGTTCGTCGGCGGAAAGCTCTATTGCCACATACGTTTTGTAGTTGCCTTCCTTGGTCTGCACCAGCTTCTCACAAATGGTGCGCACACCCTGGAGAGTCTGGTCAACCACCTCGCGGTTCAACTGTTCGAAGCGCTGCTCCAGCTCTTCTCTGCGGTTCATTTCGCGTGAATTGGTGTAATTGTCAGTCACGGTTTTTACCGTAGTCTGGATCGCCTGGGCCAGCTCGTTGCGGGCGTTGGTGAGGGCCTTCTTCTTGGAAGTCACCTGGTCCATGCTTTCACCAATTGAGTTGCCGCGAAACACCTTGTTATTGGTAAAATAATCCGGTCCCGAGCAGGGTACTACGACTTCCTTCTCGCCTTCGGGCATAGGCTGCTTTGACTTACAACCGGCGATGACGGCAGCCGCCACAATCACCACCAGGCTAGAAAGGCGCATGAGATTTTTCATATCAATTTTCACGTTTTGGTTACGCAAGGTACATAATGCAATTAACAGGCCATATTACGGAATGATCAAAAAGCCATCTAAATGGCCTCAGAAAGCCTGTTTTATTGTAGGATCGCGTTCAACAGCTCCGGCAGTTTCTCCTTCTCCAGTATTTCCAGAGACTTACTGTAGGCTTCCTGGCTGGCACGCTCATGATCGAGGCTGTAGCCTTTCACGCGGTCCAGCGTTGTGGCGTAAATCTCCTTGTTGTCTTTGGCTGTGCTCACGTGGATTACGCTGGTGACGTAACTGATG